>Ga0075163_10000339_pt1 | contig 59099 bp, 45 predicted proteins | sample JI1023141ADNA_FD_71478 | JGI IMG/M metagenome (GOLD analysis project Ga0075163, IMG submission 71478) | Wastewater effluent complex algal communities from Wisconsin, to seasonally profile nutrient transformation and Carbon sequestration -... | ecosystem: Engineered > WWTP > Effluent > Algae... | reverse complement strand
CTAGCCCAACTCTCATTTCGGGCAATGGCGCAAAAGGATCACCCTTGTTGACAGGCTTTTTTATTATGTGACTGCTACTACTAATTCCGCCGCCGCCGCCATTACCTCCTCCACCGGTTCCTGAACCTCCGGAGTAAGAACCCCCGCCTCCCAAATACCCGGAAAATAAAGGTCCTTCTGAGCCTCGCCCGTCGGGTTCATTGCCGGAAAATGACATGTTATAGTATTCGTTTCCGTCTTTAGATATAATTGAAGTGCCACTTCCATAATACACACTTTCATAAGGACGCCCATGTCCATAACCACTCGGATCAATATAATTTAGCGGGTTATTAATAACGTAACTAAACCTATTCATGTTTTGTAGGTTTAAAGGGTCCTGTATAAAAGGATCGGGTTGGATAAACCTCCCCAACACGGGATCGTAAACGCGACCGTTCATATTGATCAGGCCTATTTCATCCAAGTGCTCGTGCCCGGTATAACCACGGATCATCTTAGTTGACGCGGGGATGTTGTTGTAGGTCCAGTCAGCCGGATTACGGCGGCGGCCCCAGGCATCAAAGGAATATTCCTCAACAGTTTGCCCGCTTTGGTTGGTAAGTAACAGGGGGCTTCCCAGGTGGTCGCTGGTAACGTCCAACAGTTCTTTAGTACCATTATTGTCATAATACACAGCGGCAAGGCCGGCAGGGCTATAAATATAGCACCAGTCCTTGTAAGTATTCCCGCTTTCTTGGCGATCGTAGTTATCCTGATAGTAGCGTGTATACTGTAATTGGTTACTGATTTTATATTCCATTTTGATCCTTTGCTCATCGTTCCCGTAGGTAAAATCGAACGACTTGTTGGTAACCGATTCTGTAATCTGGTTGACTTTATTAAGATCGTTGAGGGTCATGTTCAGGGTATTTAAACTGATGTTGCCAACCGGGTTTTGTATCCCCGTGAGTTGATAGGGTTTATTCGGCAAACCGTAAACATAGTTGCCACAGTCCTGTTTATAATCAAGATTACCGTTTGCATTGTAACTATACACATCTTTAACTACCGTGTTGGCGAATGCGTTCACATAATCTGTTTGCAATAGACGGTTAAATCCATCGTACCCGAATCCTTCATTATTATTGGTTGCGTTTGTAAAATCCTGGTGCGTACGACGAAGTAAGTTTCCGGTTGTACCTGCCACCGTGTATCCCTGGCTGCTAAGGGTCCCCAGGTTTATCTGCGACAAATTCAGGTAGTTATCATAGGCCACCTGTGTGCTGAGATTGGCGCTATTTTTATAACTTTCCAAAAGCTCAGGCGACTTCATGCCGGTGAGTTCCCAAATGACGGATGTATTATTTTTAATTTTGGCAAGCTGCCCATTAGCATCGTATTCATGGGTCGTTGTAAAATTATTGGGGTAGGTGTAATCTACCAGCCGGTTATATTTATCGTAAGAGTATTTCGTTTTAAACTCTTTCGCCGATATTCCGGCCCCGAGCGTTTCCTTTTTTTGAATCGGGCGGCTGTTGGCATCGTAAAGGTATTCCGTAACTACAGACGGTCCTGTAATTTTTTTTAGTAGCCCACGCCCGTCTCCCGATAGAACATAATCAAACGTGTAATTGCCAAGTCCGCTACCTGTTTTTACAGTAGGGCGGCCTAACACGTCGTAACCATAATCATAAATCTGTCCGGCAGCGTTGGTATATTTTGTTAACTCACCAAAGTTATTATACTCAAACTGGCCTAACCCTGAGGAAGGATCGGTAATAGAAACCTGACGTCCTAACGCATCGTAGCCAAAAGTGGTAGTTCCGCCACCACTTCCCCCTGGGAAAGAGGTAACCACATGAGTGGGTTGATTATGTTGGTTGAAAGTATATGCCGCAAGATGTTGAGCATTGACATTTGTGTAATTGATAACCTTGTCCATCTGCCCTGCCTCGTTATTTTCAATCATTTTAAAATGATTCGTTGATCCATCACCAGACGCTTCCTGTAGTTTAACAAATCCTTTATTATAAGTGCTGTTTGTACTCAAGTTGTTGTAGGTATAAATCAAAGAATTTATTAAAACAGAACTGTTATTGTATTGGTTCGCACCGTTCGGCCTCATGTATTCATCGTATCCATAAGTATACAATTTGTACAGAGACTGATTAGCAAAATGGAAAGGGATGCTCTGCACCAAAATATTATCGTCGGTAAATTGATTTTCCGAAACAATGGTGTTTCCACCAAAACCAGTCGATTCGGTTTTTCTGAGTAAATCGTTCCGGTTGAAATAATTTATTTCTGAGCCATTTCCTTCATAGTTGGAGATGGACTTGAGGCCATAATGGGAGCCCCAATTATCTGAGTAACTATACCACTCGTATTTTATGTCGTTTACAGCTCCGGTAGGACTTTTCGTGTTTTTAAGCCGACCAAGCCCGTCATATTCAAACTTACTGATCTGCCCGTCAATCCCGGTGACTTCCGTTACATTTCCGTAAGTGGGTTCATAGACGGCCTGTTCTGTATTATTTAACGCATCCGTACTTTGTATCGCAAAACGACCTGTCGCATCGTACTGCACCTTACTGTCGCGAGCCGCTACATTCGGTGCCGATAACTTAAGCGAACAAGGCATGCCGAAAGCGTTGTGCTGGTATAAGTTCATGGTCACATCTTTCCCTGCTATGTTAGAATTTACGACGATGGACTGAAGGTACCCCGATTGGCTATTAAACGTATAATCCGTATGATAACTCGAAGTATTCGAATTTGCTGTTCTGGACTTGATTTCTTTTACCGTCCTGATATAGTTGGCGCTGTTTATGGCGTTCGTTAATGTTTGGTAGGTATAACTACTTTGAAAAGTATTGATAGGTGTCTGAGCAATCCAGGTAAGATTGGAATGCTGATTGCTCAACACCTTTCCACCATTTGCATTATCATAAGTGGTATATCTAAGGTAGCAGGTAGATGAGAGGTAATTTTTAGTGGTGGCCGTAATTGAAGCCAGGTAACGGTTGATACTATTTTGAGTATAGTTGAAAATTTGCGTAGTTGTCATCGCAATCTTTGCCGTATTTGTAACAAAATTACCTGGTCCTGAAAAATAACCCCGGGTTTTTTCTATATTGGAAACGGCATCGTATGCCGCGTCGTAACCAAATACGGAAACGTTACCCAGATATTCTGTGTTGTTAAACACCTTACTCTTATCCAGTGTATAAGCCTTTTCAAACCCAACAAATCCGAGCCCTTGCGGGTGATACACGCTATTTCTATAACCATACATAAAAATCCGGTTATTATAGTTTGTTTCCCTCACAACGAAAATATGTGGTTTTACATTTTTAAATGCCGGGGCTGTATTTACAAATGGGCCTCCTTTCATATAATAAGCATGGCTGGGTAAACTAACAAGCCGCTCACCCGGCAGGTAACCGTAAGAAATTCTCAGATCATCTTTAATATTAAAAATATGGTTAACCAGTTTTTTATTGTTTTGATTAAAAGAATTGAAAACGATATCGCAGTATGCAAAACCATTTTGAAATATATAATCCATTGATCCATCCCCATTAAAATCAGCCAATGCACCAAGATACTTGTCATTATACATCTGCAGTCCAAATGCGGCGGTTAAAAAATTACCGTTAGATGGATAGTGATCAAAATTGGTTCTTAGGTTTACATTGTCATAGGATGACAGTACCAGGTCCGAATAGCCGTCATTGTTAACATCCACGGCTGAAAAGTTAGCTTCGGCTCCATTAAGCATTACTGGCGCCCGTATTGGGTTGGGGTCCGTCACAAATGAAATGCCGTTCGACTTAAGCACGTAGGCATTTGCATCCGTCGGGTTAATATAATTGACATACAGGATATCTGTTTTTCCATCCCTGTTAAAATCGCCAAAATCAACTGACTTTGCTCCGTTCGCATACTCGGCCAAAAATGCCGAATAAAGCAATGACTGCCAGCTAGCGATGTTTGGGCTAAGTCCCGGGCTAATAGCCACGGATTGCTGAACATAAATTGTGTTATTAATTGCGTCATACTTATACACGTCACACACATACGTTCCGCTCGATCCCCCAGTTTTTAGCGTATAGATGTCTAAAACGCCATCGCCGTCGAAATCACCAACTTCCGATTTTATAATGTTCGATGAACTGACAAAGAAGCCGTTATTCCCTGATGGGCTAACGCTAATACCATCTTGGTTAATTAAAATGACATCGCGCAACTTATCACCAGATATATCTTCCTTCGCATAAAACCAGGAAGATTTATTGAAATATTGACTCTGGTTGTTATTAAACGGCAAATTTTTCCAGGTATTTGGCAAACTATTAGATGACATTACGCCGGATGTTTCATTTGACGTCGTAATGGTTCCACTTACGTTCTTAATCTTATCAATTTGATAAAAGCGTGTGCTGGCAACGGTATAGCTATACAAAATAAACACTTCTTCGTTATCATCATCGTCTTCATCAAAGGTAAACGATGCAATATAGTCAACTGAGCTTCCGCGTATATTCAGCGCATTCCCTTGAGCCACAAAATTTACCGGAGAAGTTGGTAAAGCAAAACAATAGGTTGATTGCACATTGTTAATCATAACTTTTGCTTCAAATACCTGATTGTTTTTCATTAAAAGAAGGTCTTTCATTCCATCGCCATTTAAGTCGGCTGGGATAGAAAAATCATATTCAGCGGTATTTGGCACGTTTGGTATATTCGGATTAAAATGACATAAAAAGTGTGTCGCGGATTTTCCCTCTTTTACCCATTCGAAACAAGTAGGATTTAGTTGATTGCCATGGGCATCCACCTCTATAATTTTGCTTAACAGACTCGCAAACTCATACTTATATTCAAAATTATACCTCCTCACGATATTGGCATTTATGTCTTTACTCACAATGGACTTTAAAATGTGTTTTCTTTTGAATTCTTTCCCCCCAACATAATATGAGTTTACGTCGCTTCGCTCCATATATTCAAATTCGATTTTGTTATAAGGGGTTAGGCTGCTAACGCTATTACCGGTATATTCAATCTTGTCAATCAGCAATTCACCACCACTGTTAGTATAGGAGTAAGTCATGTAATTTCCAAAGACGTCATAAACCTTGTTGATATACCAAGAGAGGATTTCAGCGCCACTGTTATCGTAATTTCTTGACGATGACGTATTACCATATTCCATTGTTAATCCATCGGGGGTTGTAACAGTAAAACTCAGTGGATAGGAGGCATTACCCTGGCTGTCAAGTGACACAATACGATAATAGTTGTCAACGGGAGTTTTATAGGTGGTTAGATCCTGGCCATACGTGCCGCTATTTTGTAATAGTCTAATGCCATCAAGCGCAAATACGTCTTCACTATTAAATCTAACTCCGCCAGATTTATTATCGTATAATGTGCTTTTACCTGTTCGGGTAATCACGGAAATACCAGACAGCTCAAAACCCAAACCCAACCAGTTGTTTGTTTCACCACTCTGATAGGATATGGACAAATTAGGCTCCATACCAGCAGTCCCGGGGGAGCAAACCACGGGGATACTGTAATTAAAGCCGCCTGTGTTGTTTACGTTAAATACCCCTGAGGTAACGGCGGTCCCTAAAGCAGGATTTTGAGTAAAATAGTCCGGTGTTGTTGATGGGTTAACATAATTGTTGTTTACATACGCCGGATACGAACTAATATTTAAATTCAACAAATTGCTGGCTCCGCCAGAAACAAAACCATACTTAAAGCCATCTTGCAAATTAATTTTTGTAGTGGCCCGTGTATAGGAATCAACCGCCGCATTGAGCGGATTAGGGGTTGGGTTTGGAAAAACAATGGTGGCCGGGCTTTGCGCCGTTGTACATAGCCTGGTCAACAGAGCCAGGGTGATGAGTTGAGTACTATTGATCTTTAACATACCACGTTGTTTCAGTTAGTGATGATGATTTTGTAAGTGCTGGCCTCGTGTTTTGAATAACGGATCTCCAGTACATAAACACCGGGCTTTAGTTCCGACACCGGAATTGCCTTGGCTTGCCCGTTATACGTTTCTTTTTTTACCAGCTGCCCGTTAATGGTCAGGATGGAAACATCCGCCGAGGTTTTGCCATCTGGCAAGGGCCCATCGATGTTTAAAAACTGATTGGTGGGATTGGGAAATACCTTAAACGGATAAATGCTGTCTTTGGGCGCGTCAAATTTACCCATGCGCCCGTTGGCCATTACCTGTATTTTGCGTTCAATGATATTACCTGCCGCGTCGTAAGTAAATACCAAATCGCCTTGTTGGGCGTTTGTACCCAAAGAAACAACTTGCAGGGCAAGCAGCACCAGCATGCTTTTATAGTTTTTCATGATGAATGTATTAAGAGGTGAGGGTTATTTGCTTTTTTCCAGTGCGACCAACCGTTTTTCCAACTGAATGATGTACAGCATTTGCTCCTCCAGTTTTTCCTGCTGTTTTAATAACAGATCACTCACATTAATGCCATTTTCTTCGTAATGTGTTCCTTTTTCAAAACCCGGCAAGCATTTGTTTTCAGTAATGAAACGCTCCACTTCGGCTATTGGTTTGAGTGGATAGTTTTTTTCAAACACATAGTCGGGGAAGGTGGTGGCAATGCTGACTTCCACTTCGCGGGCGTACACTTTACCATCTGCTTTTACCACAAACAGATCTCTGCTATTAGCCATGTCCTTTATAACCAACACCCTATTGCTGGGCATATTTGTTGGCGAATACACTTTTATTTCGCTATACCCATTCCCATACACATTAAAAAAGTCCTTGTTGGTAGTAGATGTATTATCGGTTAAACAAAGTGCGCGGTCAGCTTTTGTGGACTGCCCAATGGTAAGCATAGCATTATTTGATGAAACATTTGTACCGATTGTTGTTTTTCCGGTATTGGCAACCTGAAAAATGCCTTTGTTAGTGGCTGTGGAAACAGGGTCCCAGGCATATATAAGACCCGAATAGGCATTACTCGCTTTAATTTCAAATCTGGCATATGAACTAAATGGCGCCGAACCAACTCGTATATTGGAACTTACATTCAAGTATCCCTCTACAGCGGCACTATTGAATATTTTTGTAAATCCACCGCCCTCGCAAATAAATACATCATTGGTACAACCCGGGTTCAGTTTTAACTTTTGTTTGGTAGTGGTGGCAGATTGGTTGGGCTCAATAGCTATAACCCCATCACCGGTAGAAACCACTCCCATGCTTAGGGCCGATTGAGGGCTTAACCCGACTTGCACAACTTGAAGCAACTCATCGTACACATTCGCAGTAGAAGGTTGCCAAGGGATAGAATAAGGCAATCCATTTTGATCATATTGTGTGGGATCTTTATACCAAACATTGCAGGGGCCTTTAAACTTTGAAGGGCCAGAGCCACCCGAACCGGTATAATAAACATCCGGTATTCCCGAACCTACCGCAGCTTTTGTGTACTGTACCTTGAAGTTATCTGAGTAGTAGAGTGACCCGTTTGTTCTTAAATCGCTTGTAAATAACCCTTTGCCCACTACGTGTAACTCCGAAGTAGGATCCGCGGTACCAATACCAAATCGTCCGGTACCAGTAAGGGTTACTCGCAACGCGTTGTTCGTATAAAATTTAAGGGGGTGGTTGGTACTTAAACCAAATTTTGGGGACGAAGCGCCGGTGTTAAGTGATGTGCTCCAGGTGGTTTGGGCATCGTTGTTAAACGCTAACAGTACCAAGCTGAAGAATGCCAGTTGTTTTTTCATAGTTCTTTTTGATTTTGGCTGTTGAAAAGTGAGATTGAGTGTTTAGTACGTCACACAACCATTAATTAGTAGATACGAATGTTCGTGAAATAAAATTAGGAAATGAAAACATGCATGACCTATTTCATTAACAGCTGTTGTATTTTCAGGTACAATTGCTGTTTTTTAAGGATAACTGTAACAACCTCTAGTGAATAAGTGATTGGCTTTTACAGCGCGCTGTGCGGCGAGGATTGTTGGTTGGGAAAACCAAGGTAGATATTGTTAGCATTAAATTGAGTTCGGGTAACCATAGAGAGGTTGTGGGGAAAAAAACATTTATTCGAAGGTACGTTAAACCGCCCATACATTTTAAGTGCAACAAATGCGTAAGCTGATTTTAGAGATTAACCAGTATTAAAAATTTGACTAGAAATTACCACCTATTCCTCTGCTAAAATTGTAGATACGGGAAACACAAACCGGTGATCTTTCCTAGTTAGAAAGATTCGCTAAATAGTTCATCATTTGATACATAAAACTATTTGTATAACAAGTTACATAAATAAGCAGCGCGTATTGTTGTTTCATGTTTACTAAATCTAAAAGATTAAATTATCCAACGACCGGAGGGAGAAAGCCTGTGGGCTTGCCAATGGAAATTGTTGTTAACCGGGTTCTACCCGATTAAAATTTCAAAAAAAGGCAATTGCTGTTTAGTGATGGTGTTTATCGTGAATGACTTTCAGGGCTTTGTTAAACGCTCCCATATCGATGGGTTTTTTAAAATAATAATCGAAAGGGATCTCAATTTTTTTCATAAAGGCTTCCCCATCTTCCGAAGCAGATACAATAATAATGGTGGGAAGTTGTTTATGGAAAATACGTTTTAACGACAGAATAAACGATGGGCCGGTTAAAATGGGCATGTTCACATCGCAAATCACCACGTCAAAATTTTTGTTTCGTTCAATCATTTCAATGGCCCGCTGCCCATTTTCAGCAATCATTACCACATAACCCTGGCTGAGCAAATCGTGCGAAATCAGGTTTTGGAAAAAAACATCGTCGTCAACTACTAATACATTCATACTATTGGTTATTAATGTAAATTTTTATCCTTAAAAAACGATTTAAAACAGAACCAGCGATTATCCTATCAAAAAAAATGGGCGAAAACGGCTGAATAATCTGAATAAATGTAACTAATAAAATTTATAACCAAAGAATCAGCAAAAAATAAGCCAAAACTATTTTTTGTGCCGGTAAACCGTAACCTTTGGGCTAAAAGTCTGTAAAACAGCTCGTAAGATGTAAGATTTTACCGCTTTTTGTAAAATAATAAACAAAATAATTTTCGTTCTTTATTCTATAAAATGGAATTTTCCGGTAAATGGAAAATTTGAGCGAACACCTAAAGTATATGGATCAGCTTAAAATAGTAATTGTAGAAGACGACCCTTTTTTTGGCGAAATATTAAAACGCCACCTCTCCCTCAACCCGGAGTACACGGTTAATGTATACAAAACCGGGGCCGAATGCCTGGCCAACCTGTACACTAAACCCGACATCATCAGCATTGATTTTGGATTACCCGATATGAAGGGGGACGAGTTGCTCGAAAAGATCAGGGAGCGTAATAAAACCATCCCCGTTATCGTGATTAGCGGGCAGGAAAATGTGTCGGTGGCCGTTAATTTTTTAAAAGCCGGCGCAAAAGATTACATTGTTAAAGATGACCATGCCAAAGAACGCTTATGGAATTCCATTGTCAAAATCCGGGAAAACCTTGAGCTGAAAAAAGAAGTAGAGGAATTAAAAGTTCAGCTTGAACAAAAATACAGTTTCGAAAAATCCATTATCGGGCAAAGCAAATCCCTGAAGGAAACCTTCGCCTTAATTGAAAAGGCCATACAGTCCAACATCAACGTGTCCGTTAGTGGCGAAACGGGTACCGGCAAAGAGGTTGTGGCCAAAGCCATTCATTATAACAGCGAGCGCAAAAAGAAAAATTTTATTGCCGTAAATATGGCGGCAATTCCCGGCGAGTTAGTGGAAAGCGAATTGTTTGGTTATGAAAAGGGCGCTTTTACGGGAGCCGCGGCTCGGCGCATCGGCCGTTTTGAGGAGGCAAATGGCGGAACCCTTTTTCTGGATGAAATTGCCGAACTGGACCTGAATGTGCAAAGCAAGATCTTAAGGGTTTTGCAGGAGCGTGAAATTATACGAGTTGGCGGAAGCGAAACCATAAAAATTAATGTGCGTCTGATTACCGCTACCCATAAAAACCTGGCCGAAGAGGTTAAAAAAGGAAATTTCCGCGAAGACCTTTTTTACCGCATTATTGGTTTACCCATAGAACTCCCGCCACTGCGCGACAGGGGCAACGATGTGCTACTACTGGCAAAACATTTTGCCGACGCGTTTATTGCAGAAAACAAACTGGGGGCATTAGTTATTTCGCCCGCCGCCAGGGAAAAGCTGATGCAGTACAATTACCCCGGAAACATCCGGGAATTAAAATCGATCGTTGAACTGGCCTGTGTGATGTGCAACGGAAAAGAGATTTCGGAAAACGATATCCGTTTTAATTCGCTAAAATCGGCGGAGGTATTTACCACCAACGAAAAAACACTCAGACAGTACACCAACGATATTATCACTTTTTTTCTGAAAAAGTATAACAACGATGTGATTGAAGTGGCCAAACGGCTCGACGTTGGCAAATCCACCATTTACAACCTGATTCAGAAAAAAGAAATAGACCTCGGTTAGTTACCTAAACACGCTTGTAATGAAAGTAGCAAAATACCTTTTTAGGAAGAATGGTCTGGAAAAAAGTAGCATTCAATCTGGAATGAAACCCGAAAAATGCCAACTGGTTTTAGGATTTGGTGATAAAGCCTTGTTGGCCGACCCCCATTGTTACGACCGTTTGCGTGCCGATTTTCCGAACGCGGACATTGCTCTGGGGTCCACTGCCGGTGAAATTTACAAGGATGAGGCACTGGACGGCTCGCTGATTGTTACTGCTATCGAATTTGAAAAAACGCGGGTTAAATCGGCAGAGGTTGAAATAGGACACTTTGCCTCGAGTTACGCCGCAGGCGCAGCCCTTGTGAAAAAATTAGACCCCGCCGATTTAAAATATATTTTTATTCTTTCTGACGGTGGCCTCGTAAATGGCAGCGAACTGGTGCGAGGGGCAGAGAGTGTGATTGATCACCAGGTGCCTGTTACCGGTGGTCTGGCTGGCGATGGCACCCAGTTTAAATCTACACTGGTAGGGTTAAACGCGTCTGCTAAACAGGGGCATATTGTGGCCATTGGTTTGTACGGGTCATCCATTCAGATCAGTCATGGCTCCATGGGCGGCTGGGAAATGTTTGGGCTCGAAAAAACCATTACCAAATCTACCGCCAACGAGTTATTTGAAATTGACCATGTAAACGCGCTTGACCTTTATAAACAGTATCTCGGCAAATACGTGGACGAATTACCGGGCTCTGCCTTGTTATTCCCTTTGTCGATTAAACTGCCCGGCGCCAACGAATCGATTGTGCGTACTATTTTATCCATCAATTACGAGCGTAACAGTATGATCTTTGCCGGTGATGTTCCCGAGGGATCAAGGGTGCGGTTTATGAAAGCTAATTTTGATAAACTGATTGACGCGGCCAGTGAGGCGGCTCAACATTCGGCGCTGCCGTTTAAAAACCAAACACCTAAACTTGCCTTGCTCATTAGCTGTGTGGGCCGCAAAATAATTTTAGGGAAACGGGTAGATGAGGAAGTGGAGGCAGTGCACGACATTTTTCCGGAAGGCACACTGCTCACCGGCTTTTATTCTTACGGCGAAATTTCGCCGCTCAACCCCGGCACTAAATGTGAGTTACACAATCAAACCATGACCATTACTACTTTTGACGAAGCTTAAACCATGGATCTTGCCTTAAATAAACTATTACAAAAACAGGCCAAAAAACTACTCACGGCCGGGCAACTGGAAGATCCATCTATCCGGAATTTTCTCATGGCCATTAACGATTCTTACCTGTCGTACGAACGGGATAAAGAATTGCTGAATCACGCGTTTGGGATGAGCGAAAAGGAATACCAGAAATTATACGAAGACCTGGAAAACGCCTACGGCTTAAAAAAATTATCCATCGATAAACTGAAAGAAGCCATTCGTGAAATTGATCAAAACAACGAAATTGATTTTAATCCGGAGAGCGACGACCTGCTGGTAATCGTAGACTACCTGAACCAACAAATTATTAAAAGAAAGGAAACCGAAAATAATCTGTCGCGTACCCTGAATTTATTAACCACCCTGCTTTCCAAACTAAACTCCGCCATTTTGGTGGAAGATGAAAACAGAAGGATTTTGTTTACCAATCAAATGTTCTGCGACACCTTCGCGATTCCCGTAAGTCCTGAAAACATGGTGGGAATTGATTGTTCGAAGTCGGCCGAAGAAACACAACACCTGTTTAAAAACAATGAGGCGTTTATCCCCCGGATAAGTGAGATCCTGCAAAACAAAGCGCCCGTTTTTGCCGATGTGCTGGAACTAAAGGATGGACGGATTTTGGAGCGGGATTATATTCCCATTTACATTAACCAGGTGTACAAAGGGCATTTGTGGGATTATACCGACATTACCCAGCGCAAGATGTATGAAAATAAACTGGTGGATCTTACCAGCATGCAAAACGCTATTTTAAATGGAAACGATTACAGCATCATTTATACCGACCCCAATGGCTTAATCAAATCGTTTAACCGCGGGGCGCAAAAAATGCTGGGTTACAGTGCGGAGGAAATTGAAAACAAAGTAAGCCCGGCCATTTTTCATGAGGCCGCAGAGGTGGTGACAAAAGCCCGGGAATTAACTGAGGAACTGGGTGTTGAAGTGTCTCCTGGATTTGATGTTTTTATTACCAAATCAAAATCAAATATTACAGAAACCAACGAGTGGACGTATATTAAAAAAGATGGTGGTCGCCTGGCGGTGATGTTATCGGTATCGAGCATCCGCAATGCCGCGAACGACATTATTGGTTACCTGGGAATTGCCCGCGACATTACCGAACAAAAAAAGGCCCAAAAGGCGCTCGAATTAAGCGAGCAACGATACCGAAGCATTGTGGAAAAATCGACCGACGTTATTTATAAAACCAATACCGGAGGTTATTTTACCTACATCAATCCTGTGGCGGAGCGTGTTACCGGTTACAAACGGGAGGAGTTACTGAACAAACATTTTACCGACCTGATTAAAGAAGATCATAAAGCGGCGGCGGCGCAGTTTTACAGCGAACAATTAAAGGAGCGGAAACAAACCACGTATTACGAATTTCCGGTCGTGACCAAAACCGGGGCGGAAGTATGGATCGGGCAAAGTGTGCAGTTGTCAGAACTGGACGGCGATACGGTGGAGTTTACCGCACTGGCCATGGACATTACCGAACGAAAAAGTTACGAGCGCAGCCTGTTTTTACAAAATGAAAAATACCGGAACATTATAACCAACATGAACATTGGATTGCTGGAAGTGGACCTGGAGGACCGCGTTCAATTTGTGAACAATGGTTTTACGGCTATTTCGGGTTATGCCAAAGATGACCTTCTGGGAAAAAAGGCGGCCGCCCTGTTTGTAGCTGAAAACGACGCCGGGTTACTGGAAGAAAAAGCGCGGCAACGGGCACGGGGTATTTCGGATATGTATGAGATTTCGATAAAAAATAAAAAAGGGGAATTGCGTTGGTGGATGGTGAGCGGCGCGCCTAACTACAATGATAAAGGCGAACTCGTTGGGTCGATAGGCATCCACCTGGACATTACGGAAAAAAAAGAGCTGGAACTGGCGCTGGAAGCCGCCAAACTAAAAGCGGAGGAGTCGTCGCGGGCCAAAGCCTCTTTCCTGGCAAACATGAGTCACGAAATAAGAACCCCTTTGAACGGGATCATTGGCATGATCCGCGAATTATCGTACGAGGATCTTCCCGATAAACAAATGAAATACGTGAGCAACGCTTCAGTGGCGTCGCAACATTTGCTGTCGGTATTAAATAACATCCTCGACATCTCTAAAATAGAGGCGGGTGAACTCAGCCTTGAAAAACACCACTTCCGTTTAAAGGACACCATTAAGGATGTAAAATCCATCATGACCCTAAGAGCCCGCGAAAAAGGTTTGTTGCTGGGGCTCGACGCACATGAGATAAAAGGCATTACCTATATCGGCGACTCGTCGCGCATCCGCCAAATTCTTTTGAACCTGATTGGCAATGCCATTAAGTTTACCGATAAAGGCGGCGTTTACATTGAATGCAAAATAAAAGCGTTTAACGAAAAAAGCCATACCGTGTCAATTACCGTGGAGGATACAGGCATTGGCATGGAAGAAAGTTACCTGAACGACTTGTTTAAAAAGTTTTCGCAGGAGGATTTGAGTACTTCCCGTAAGTACGGTGGAACAGGGCTAGGCATGGCCATTACCAACGAAATTATTCAACTCATGGGCGGCACCATTCAGGTAAGCAGTAAAAAAAATGAGGGCACGTTTATTGAGATGATCTTTGATTTACCGGTCGGGGATGATAATAAAGTAAACAGCGACGACAGCGCTCTGATCATTAGTGACCTTAGCCACGTGAACATCCTGCTGGTAGAAGACAACGAGTTTAACCGAGCGGTGGCCTGCAACACGCTGCAACGTTTTAAATGCAAGGTAACGGAAGCGGTAAATGGAAAAGAAGCGATCGAAGTGCTTAAAAAAACCAGCTTTGATATTATTTTAATGGACCTGCAAATGCCGTTAATGGATGGCTTTGAAACCACAAGAAAAATCCGCGAAGAATTACACCTGACCATGCCCATTGTTGCTCTTACCGCCAACGCGTTTAAAAGCGAGCTGGAACAATGCATCCAGGTGGGCATGAACGATTACGTGACTAAACCTTTTGAAGAGGATAAACTGATGGGCATCATCATTAAACTGCTTAAGTTATCGCCAGTACCTCTGAAAAAACAACCAAAAAAAATAAAGGAAATTACCGAGCCCATTCTGTATAACCTGGAACAAATTGTGAGCCTGGCAAGAAATGATACCTCGTATATCCGCAAGATGATTGAGATTTTTAGCGAACAAGCCGTGATAAGCATTACACAATTGCAGAATGCTTCCACCGCCAAAGATACCGAAACCATTTACCAGGTTGCCCACCGTATAAAACCCAGTCTGGACACCATGGGAATTTCCTCTCTGCACGCGGTTATTCGCGAACTGGAAAAAAGCGCCAAAGAGGGCGCTGACCTCCATTTGCTGGTTCCAATGATCGAATCAGTGGCATCTACCCTCACCAAAGTAGTGACCCAATTAAAAGAAGAAAAAATTTGATCGTTATCGCGCGTTAATATGTGGCCGATGATCCGGCAGGATCTGCAATTTCTTTTACCCAAACCTTTTTCAATTTATTAGTCTTTTATAAATCCCTCTGGAAATTTTTCCAGTTTATGGAATTTATCTCTCCGTACCGTTTACGTAATTAGCTGGTTATTAAGGCGCTGGTGTTTCGGCATGCTTGTGGTTATCTACAAGGAAAATAACACGTTATGAAACATCGTATTAAACTTTTTCTCGTAGATGATGACCTCTGTAGTCTGGCCGTTTATCAGCAGGGCCTCCAAAGCCTGGGCTATTCAAACTGCCAGTTGTTTTTTAATGGGCAGCACTGTCTCGACCACATCCATCAGGATCCCGATATCGTATTTCTCGACTACCATCTCGATGATATGCCAGGACTGGAAGTGCTCGAACGTATAAAACGTTACAACCCCAACATCCATGTCGTAATTGTTTCAAGTCAGGAAGACATGAAAGTGGTGATGCGGGTAATGAGACGTGGCGCCTTTGACTACCTGGTAAAAGGTGACGACGAAATACAAAAGATGGAGGAAGTGATTAACCGCATCGAATCCTTACAATCCGCCGCCACCACCAGTAAGTACAACTCGTTTTTTAACCGCTTATCTATTTTGTAATCCCATGAAAAAAAATATCCGCAATGTCAGGCGCCAGTTAGCCATCGTATTAAACCACTTGTACCTATTTATCCGAACCCCGGATCGGGAGGCATACATGGATGCGCCACCCCAGCGCATTCCCATTTACCGGGGGCCTGGTGGTTATCTGATAAATAAATATTCACCGTACCATAACTATTAATAAATTTATACAAAACCTCATGGAAATAATCCACCTGGTATTAGAAAAATCTGATACCTACCGTTTAATCGGACCGAACCAAATTGCTTATCAGCTGGCTGAAAAACAAAGCGAACATGGCATGAATGTCAGTGTTTGGGCCATTACCGATACGCCATTTAAAAACGACATTCCACACAATTTTAAAACAGCCTTTTTTAAAAAGCCCGTTAATCCATTTTCGTTTGGTGAAGAACTACGCGAAAGCTTTCTAAGCAAAAAAGGCAAAGCGGTTTTCCATCTGCATGGCGGCTGGATTCCGGCCTTTTCAAAAATAGCGGCGTTTCTGGGTAAACACCACATTCCTTATGTGTTTACGCCCCATGGCGCCTATAACGTTACCTCCATGCGAAGAGGGCCGTACAAAAAGAAAATTTATTTTAACCTGTTTGAAAAAAAGGTATTGCGTTACGCGCACAAAATACATTGTGTTGGCCTGAGCGAAATGAAAGGCTTAAGTTCCATTTACAAAAATCAAAAGGCGGTGCTATTGCCCTACGGCTTTTCAGAAGAGCAGCCGAGCACCCCGCACGATTTTAAGTACCAGGACATGATTATTGGTTTTGTTGGCCACATTGATATTTACGCGAAAGGGCTCGATCTGCTGGTGAACGCATTTGCTCGTTTTAATAAACTGGCTCCAAAAACCATGCTCTGGATAATAGGCGATGGTGCAGGCCAGGAAGCCTTGAGCCGATTGGTAAAAAGCAAAGGTTTGAGCCACAGTGTGACGTTTCTGGGTAGCACGTTTATGAGCAAAAAAGACAGTGTTCTTAAAAAAATTCATGCGCTGGTATATCCATCACGCGGGGAGGGCTTGCCGTCCGTAGTATTGGAAGCGGCCAACATGGGCGTGCCAAGCATCGTATCCGAAGCCACCAATTTAGCCAGGTATGTGGAGGGTTATCACGCGGGCCTGGCCGTTCGCAACGACAACGAGCAGGACATTATGGACGCCTTGTTACAATTGCATGCCTTATGGACCAAAAACGAACTCTCTGAAATGGGGACCAATGCGCAAAAAATGGTAAGGGAAGCCTTTGACTGGGATCAGCTGGTGCATCAGTTCAGCGACCTGTATCCCTGATATTTACCACCACGCTACAAAACCAAGTACCCGGCTTTAAACGGTTATGCGCCTCCGCTAATGTAAATCAAAGGAGCGTGTATAATCGCGCTGGGGGGAAGATGTATGGCAGGACACACAATCCTTTCCGTTTTTAGAAACCGAGTAGTAAACTTTGCCGTCAGGTTCATATTCCGCCCACACCCAACCATTGGAAGAAAATTTGGAGGACGCGTCTTTTTTCATCACCGCGTAAAGGGTAAGTGTGTTTCCTGAATAAACTTCTTTCACAATGAGCGCCCCATTTTCGAAAGACCCGCCTATGGGTAATTTTCCGGAAGCATCCAACATAGAAATAGCTTTGGCATTAAATTTTAATTTGAAACTTCCATGAGGGCTACCACCTGCAGCAGCATAAATGGTATCCACTCCCTTATAAAAAGAAAGGTCCCCGGCTTTGGACGCTTCATAAAGCGCCTCATTGGTTTTTTTCTTTTTGCAGGAAAACACGGCAAAAACAGACAGGGCCATAAACAGGGCCAAAACCATCTGTGTTTTTTGTACAACGTTTTTTATTTTCATTGGTATTTATTTGTTGTTGAATAATCCGGTCGGCTTCTTTATCGGGTAATGACCAACTTATGAATTTGGTTGTTGGCTGCGGTGTTTATTTTTATAAAATACACGCCTGCTTCTAAATCCACTTTTTGTGTAAGGAGAGTTGTTGCAATCTGCAATTGCTCCTCATACACGACCCTGCCCAACCGGTCAACAATAGCAATGGATCGGACGGACTGCTGCTCATTGAAAGCTATTGAAAATTCATGAGTGGCCGGGTTCGGATAAATACGCACTTCGTTGCCTACCTTTTCTGATCCGGTGATGCCAAGGGGTGTTTCCGCCACATCAAACAGTTGCGCCTGATAAACCTCTTTGGTGGTGGTGTTTTGAACAAACGCCACAACCCTCACCTCTCCTTTATTTTTTATGTTGGTCAGCGTCCAGTTAACATTTATCACATCGGTACCATTCAACGCTAAGTTAACCAGCGGGGTACCCGATGCATCCGGCAACATTTTTCGCATCACATAGCCATACTCGGTTTCACTGTTTGCTCCCGGAGAAGCAGCATACGCGCTTTTTAAAACGTTTTTTTCAACCACCACCACTTGCGCTTTCAAGGTTTCACCCATGTTTGTCGCTGTGAGGGATTTAAAGTTAAACGATCCGGATAATTGATTTCCATTCAGCGTCAAACCAGACGCTTGTATGGTGTACCGTGGCGCCACACTTAAGCGGTTATTTACCGAAGTAGAAATAGTGGCGATAAACGGATTGGTAGATCCGCTGTAAACATTGCCATCCATGATCGAACTGGGGACCCCCGCTACCGAATAATAGTTAACGCGCTGCGTTGCTTCCGTTGGATTTTCGAAATACATGGAATCGTTGTTGTACGGAAACAGCGTGTGGTAAGCGATAACCGCCACCTGCGAAGGGTTGGCATTGGCGTACGCAAATACCGAGGGGCTCGCTGCCCCGCAGGGCGGACAACTGGAATTGGTAAATTGTTCGATGAGTACCACGCGCGATTGAGCATGTAATGCTGCGCTGACAATGGTAAAGGTGGTGAGTAAAAAAATGGTCTGTTTCATAGTTTTAAATTCTAAAATTGCAAGTGTAATTAGCTGGTCGATTTAGTGCGTTGCATTCTTTTTCCGATAAAATAATCGAGGCTCATTCGTCCGGCTCCAAAAAAGAATAAGGTAAACAACATTGCGATGTAATACAACGGAATTTCGTACCCGTTATCGGAAGCATTGAATCCATTTTCCCAATGCACAGTTTTTATGGCAACCACCATGGTGACAATGAGGGGAATGGAGATAACGCGTGTGCCTAATCCCAATATGAATAACACAACCCCCGCCACCTCGGTATAGGTAGCCAGGTAGGCATTTAATGTGGGGGCCGGCACTCCCATGTTTGTGAACCATTCGGCAATGGCGCTTACGTCATTTAATTTCATGGTGGCGGGTCCGTAAAACCCGTAAGCCAGAATTAAGCGGATAAGAAGTAAAGGAATATCCTGAAGGTTAGAGACTGTTTTTATGATGGTGACATACATCCGTTTCATATTTTTTATTTAAGTGATTAGCTTTTTTACTGCCTTCTTATTCGTATTTATTGGTTTTTAAAGCCAAGGATAAAATGTTTTGCGCGTAACGTTTCTATAAAGTGAAGAGTTGTTTCCCTTAGCTCGTTTAAATGAATGGGGCCGAATAGGACGGGAGCTTCTGCTATCAGGTCACTTACAGAAACAGCCTGAGCCGCCAGTTGTTCAATAACCAAGGCGTACCAAACAGACAGGTCCATAAATTGAACTTTGCCGGTGGTTTGCTCCCGGTACACCAACACAAAGTAGTTTCCTTTTTGTTCCACGGCCATAACAGGGTTTAATACATGAACCGGGTATTGAAGCTGCAACAGTTTGTGTTCGGGATTTAAAACCAGTCGGTCATTCAGCATGTCGCCAAATTCTGTATAGTCATCCGCTGCAACATCCTCCATGTTATACACCACCATTTCTTCCCATTCAAATTTTAGGAGGTCGTTTAAGTACTCGATTTGATAATTTATGGCAAAATTTTCGCTGAGCGCAAAGTCGTAAAATTCACCGGCCAGTTGCCATACCTGATAACTCTGGCAATTGTGCTCACTAAAAAAATGATACACCATGCTGTTCCATTTTTCTATCGCGATGTATTCGTAGGCAATGGGAAAAGAGGATTCCAGATTTTCCTGAACAATGTTGTAGATCAATCTTCGGTAATGATGAAACCGATCGGGAGTGAGACCCGGCAATTCCACCGAACGACCCGTTCGGCAAAACAACGCCATCTGGCTTTGAATGTGTTTAGTTTCCTGTAACAAGCTCATTTTTTTTATGCCAGGTTTTGTTGGTAATGGTGCGCAAACGTTTCAATTCATGGTTTAATTCTTCCATTTCGGGAATATTGAAGTCACGCTCCAATAATACTGGTACACGTTGTATTTTTCCAATGGTCCATTCAAACAAATCGTAAACGGGATCAATAATGGCCTGGCCATGGGTGTCAATAATTAAATCCGGTTCCACCTGCTCGTGACCGGCCATATGGATGTAGGCCACTTTATCCAGCGGTAACTGGTTAATAAAGGAATAGGGGTCGTAGTGATGATTAAATCCATTCACGTACACATTATTCACATCCAGCAGGAGTTGGCAGCCCGATTCTTTAACGATGAGGCGAATAAAATCTGCTTCACTCATTTCTGACGCTACCGGAGTGTAATACGACACGTTCTCCATCACAAATGGCCGTTCCAGATAATCCTGCAGTTGTTTTATTTTTTGAATGATGTGTTTCGCGGCGTCCTCTCTGAATGGAATTGGAAGCAGATCGTACAAATGGGCATTATCACATTTGGCAAAACTCAAATGTTCTGAGTAGATCTTAACATCGTACTCATCTAAAAATGTTTTTAATTTTTTAAGAAACTGCCCGTCCAGCTCGTCGGGACTACCGATAGAAAGGGACAGGCCATGACAAAATACCGGATATTTTTCGGCGATCTGGTTAAGTTGTTTTTTCCAGTACCCACCTATGTTCATCCAGTTCTCCGGGGCAAATTCTACAAAGTCCGGTGTAAGAACCGACCCTTCTAAAAATTCCTCCGCAAAATCGCGTCTGTAACCTAATCCAATCATGCTGTTAGTGTTTAAAAGGGAGGCCGAACCGCCTCCCTGTGAAAAAATTATTTAGGTTGTTTTTTCTTGCCCTCGCCGCATTTGCCTTCACCACACTTTCCATCTTTTGCTTTGCTGTCGGCCGCTTTTGCTTCTTTCTTTTTCCCTTCGCCGCATTTGCCTTCACCACATTTACCATCTTTTCCTTTGGCTTCTTTGGTGTGCGTGGTATCTTTACCGCCACATTTTAATTCAAAAGCGTTAGCATCTAACGCTGTTTTACCAAGTAAGGCAGTTCTTACCTCAGCGCCAGAGCCCAGCGGGGTAAAGTGTGTTAAGGAAGCTGCTTTAGCGTTGATGTTTGTTAAACCTAAAAAGGCCGTTGCGATCACTGATCCGGTAAGGATCGATTTTTTGTTTTCCATGTGTTGATTTTTAAAGGTTAATTTGTTACTAATAGGATAGTAGCCGTCCCTTTAAAAACCTTACACAAAAAATTAGTTTTTTTTGAGTTTATCTTCTATTGTTTTCTGAATCAACAATTTAGATTTTTCTGATAATTTAAATTCAGCCGTATTTGAAAAATCTGCGTAGCCGCTTTTTAATACGCCCTCAATGAAAAGGCTTTGTTTCTGGTAATTGAAACAACCATCACAAATTTTAAGATGTACCTTTAATTGGAGCCTCTGTAAAAGGGACAAACGCCTTGCCTGACTCTTTTCAATTAAAAAAGTTGCTTTTTTACAGGAGAGGATCGCTAGGTGCATTAATTTTTTCATGCGTTATGCTTTAAACCAGGTGTTTTCCAAACAAGCTCTCAACTGGAGTTTCGCCCGGTGAATGATGACCCAATAGTTAGTCGCGGTTAGTTTCAATTCCTTACAAATTTTTTTAACGTCCACTTCTTCGATCAGTTTTAAAATGACCAATTGTTTCTGACCTTCCGATAATTTCTCTATACAGGCGTTCAATGCAGCGGCAAGTTCCTTGTTCTCTAACGCGCGGGAATAATCTACCGCCCAATCTTTTGGCCGTGCCGTTTTTTTCCAACCTCCGTCTTCAGTAAAGTAATGGTCGGTTTCCACATCTTCCTCCCCTCTCATGTTTGAATGGGATATTTCATGTTTGGTGGAGGCCTTGCGGTAATGATCGGCTATTTTGTATTTTAAAATGGCGTACAGCCAGGTTCGCTCAGAACAATTGCCCCTGAAAGTATGTTGGGATTTTAATCCCGCCAAAAATGTTTCCTGCACCAGATCCTCCGCCAGTTCAGTATTGCCGGTTTTATGCATGGCATAACTGTACAACTCATCAGCGTAAGAATGAATCCAGTTGGTTGGGTTTAACATAAAACAATTACTTAAAGAGTGCTTTGGCAAATGTACAAAAAACAATACCAGTTGATGGTTAGTTGAAAGGCGCCCTTTTAAAACAAAACAAATGGCACCGTCCACCGTTACATTTACTACACAAATGTTGGATGTTTGTAAAACAAAAAACCTCTACGCCCGACGACGATTCATGGAACCAGGAACCCCCGGCGCCCGATTTAATTCACCGGCAGTTTCATAACCTGATCAGCGCCGCCGCCCCTGCATTCCAGGTAATACAGCCCTTTGGGCAATGAGCGAAGGTCAACCATCAACTGCCAGTCACCTCTTCCTTGGCTTCCAAAATCGCGAACAGTTTTACCCGATGCATCTGCCAATTTAAAGATGAATGTATCATCCGACAATTTTAAGGATTCTATTTGATAATAATTAGGCTCCAGTGTTTTTACGAGTAATCCCTGAAGCATAAAGGCATTGGTTGGCAAACCCGTGCTCAGGTCAGCCACCGAAATGGTTTTGTAAGTAGTATCCTTACATCCTGTGCTGCTGGTGCTGATAAGCATAACGGTGTAAAGGCCCGGTTGATCGTAGGTGTAAACGGGGTTCTCCGCCTGAGAAGTTCCAATCGCGTCGCCAAAGTTCCAAAAAGAACCCGCACTGTTAACGGAAAGATTTATGAAGGTAACCGGATTGAGATCAACGGAAACAGGCACCGAAAACTGGGCGCTTACGGGTAACTGGGCGTTAAGCACGTAGGACGACTGGTTACTTTCGCATTGACCCACCGTGCTCACCTCCAGCTCTATATTCCCGGAAGCAAGGTTCATCAAGGTGTCGGCCGTAGATTTGTTTAAGCTGGTTTTAATGATTTGTCCGTTTAATTGCCAGTAGTAATTCCACGGACCTGCATTGGTACCGCTAACGGTAACACTCCCTGCCATGGGCTGCAAACAGGTGGGCTGGCTCACGATGGATGAAACGGACAGGGTGTTATTGGTAATGCTTAAAATAAACCGTGAAATGGTGGTGGTATCTTCTAAGTTAAAGATGTAGTTGGAGCTGCGCAAGTCGGTAGTGATGGCCGTGAAGCGGTCATAAAGAGAGATACAAACCCCATGTGGTATGTTTGATATTTCGGAAGCGCTGATGGTGTAAGTACCTGCATACCCGGTGAGGCTTTTCAGCGAAGTGGTGTAAGTACCCGAAACCGGGGCAACCCCGCTAATCTGTAAATCATTAGCGCCATTATCAATTGCCAGGTAAGGTGCGTAAGGATCTTGTCCCCTCATCTTATACGAATCAAATCCGACATCAAACGCGTTGTTCGCGCCTGCTTCGGTGTAAAGCACCACTTCGTCGTTGGTGGTGGAAGCATTTCCCAACGTCAGGCGAATTAACGGGTTTGGGCCGGAAAGCGGTCGCAAAAAAACAGGATTGGCGGTTACCTTATTGGCCTCTGCCGCTTGCAGGGCGGTAGCGCCGGTAGAGTGCACATAAAACCCCTGACTCATTGGAATAACATCGCCAATACCCCCCGCGTTAACGGCCGGGCTACTCACCCCGTTCACATAACTGGCAAAACCACCGGTTCCACCATTGAGGTCGGCATTGTACACATAAATCGCGTTGTCCACATTGGCGGTACTTCCTTTAAGAGAACTCCAACTAATGGCGGAAGGATAGGGATTGGCGATAAGGTTCCACCCGTCGTCAACAACAGAACCGTTATTGGTGTAGTTAAGTGGAAGCGTGTAATTAAATTTTCTGAGCGAACCGCTCAGGTCAAAAACAATGTCGGTGGTTGTAAATTGCCCATTCCCCATATACACCCAATACCCCTTGTTGGTGTTGATGGCGTCGTTAATCGAGCTCATGGATACGTAAGAAGGCGCCGAATCGTAGTTACCTGATGGTGTTTCATCGTAAGAGACAATTGAAACAAAATAACCGGAAGGTCCATCGGGACAGTTTGGGCAAGCGATGTACAGGTCATCGTCCAGGTCGTTAAACGTGAGGGACGATACGATGGGTGTGCCCACAAGTGCCCAACCGGTGTATCCGCCCGGCACAAATCGTTGCACGGTAACGTTACCGGTAATGTTGCCGCTGCCGGTAATTTGACCAACGCGTGCTGTGGCCGTAGCGGTGGAAACCATGGTGAGAACCTGACTGTTGGTGTTAAAGGTTCCGTTATTCAGCGACAGGGAGCCGATCAGGTTTTGGGGCGCCGTCATCAAAGCGCCTCCGGGATTATTGAGTGTAAGATCGTTAAAATCGGTGATACTGCTGCCACCCAGCGACTGCTGACTGCTGCCGTTTAAAAAAATTAATCCGCTTCGCGTCATCAGAGTGCCATTGTTGGTGAAATTCCCTTTAAGCGTGACGGAGAAATTAGAACTACTGATGTCGACGGTGGCGCCTGTTTGGAGCAAAAAGTTCCCGTTTGCAGTAAGCGGCGCGCCCAGCAGTTTAGCGCCGGTGCCCGTAAAATTGAGATGATGAAAGGTTTCGCCGCCCGATTTAAAAATGGTTTGGGTGCTGTTAGAGGCAAAAGTAACCTCACCGGTCCCCGGAATAAAATTACCGGTGTTGGTCCAGTTTCCGCCCAGTTCAAGATCCACGTTATTCGCATCCAGTGTTCCGGCGTTAATTTTTACATCCGCTGTTATCGTTAGTGTATTAACGCTCAACCGCGCGGTAGCGTTAATGCTGTTTACAAGTAATTGATGAATCGGCATTTCGGAATTTAGCTGCATGATTTGGCCAGCGGGTGTAGCAGGGCTTCCAACCTGAAACGTGCCTCCCGTTATTGCGCCCAGAATACCTCCTGAATTAATAAACCCAAGATTCTGCGAACCGCCGCCCCCTTCACGCACCAGGGTAATTACTCCGCCACTGACGTTAAACTGTGAACCCGCTGACGTCACCTGGAAAGGCGCGTCGGTGGTGCTGGTTGATCCGTAAACCGGAACATTTAGCACCCCCGAACTCATATTAAAGTTACACACGTTGTTTATCCCGGAGGTATATAATTTTCCGGCAATATTGGTTACGCCACCGGCAATGGTTAAACTTCCTCCCAAAAACAACAGGTCTTCATTCGCCGCGTTACCAATGTTCAGCGTTCCATTAGTTATTGTAATGTTTCCGGCCAACGTCACATCGGCGTTGCTGTTAACTACTGCATTGGCAGAATTAATCGAGAGTGCTGCCGTTTGGGGAAGGGTGGTGCTGCCGTTAAACGGGGTAATGTTGACATTGTTGGTGGTGGCCAGGCTAAAGGTGCCGTTATTGAGCGTTAGAAAGCCGGTAGCCGCCGCAAAATTAGAGCTGGAAACGGTCAGCAGATTATTGACGGAGTTGCCAAGATCAACCGTCATGAGATTAAAGCGCGTGGTACCTCCCGTACCACTGATTGTACGATTGCCATTGGCATTAAAAATAATATTGCACAGGCTGGACGCGTCTGACGCAAAATCCAGGGTGCCATTGTTCGTAATATTGCCCTTTATGGTTAAGTCGTGGGTAGTGTTGGAATTGGTAGCAACGTTAAAACTAGCCGCTGAATTGATAATTAAATCGGTATTGATGATAACGCTTCGGGCCGTGTTGGTGGTAAAACGTAAAGTCGTAGCCGCCCCATTACCAACGGTTAAGGCATTGCAGCTCGCATCGGTATTAATGGAAACAACATGGCCATTGCTAATGGTCACGTTATCGCCTGGCCCTGGTACCCCGTTGGGTGTCCAGATGGAGGCGTTACTCCAGTTGCCAGATGTGTTTGATACTTTGTTGCCTGCTGCGCCAGTAGTCTGGTTGCCACTCAACGCGCTGCTTAATCCGCCTTCGGTAACCGCGTACACCTTCCAGTAATACAGGGTCCCCGCGTTTAGTCCGGTAACGGCCTCCGACGAAGCATTAGCGGTTGTTTGCGAAACGAAATCAAAATTAATACCGTCGGTAGAGTTGTAAATCACATACCCAATTTCATTGCTGGCCCAATTGGTCCAGTTCAAGGTCATACCGGTTTGTGAGATGCCGGAAAAAGTGAGGGCGCCCGAAGGATTAGCAGGAAGCGGCGGAGAAAACACATAACGTGTGTTTGCCGATGGCATGGCCGACAAATTATGTTGCGCGTTGTTGCTAAAGGAATTCGCGTTAACGCTTTGCAGCATTTTTAATTGCGCGGCGGTGGGAAAAAAATTGATGGTTGGGCCGTTAAGTCCCATGCCGTAAGAAAAGGTGTGGCTACCTGAATTCATGGTACCGTAGTTGATGTGAATGGCGCCTGTACTTTCTAACAGTTCTACCTGAAAATTAAGGCTTGGGGACACGTTATTGTAAACCGCCATGTTGATCCACTCCACGGTAAGTGTTCTGGATGGCGCCGATCCGCTGAGTTGATATTTGATACTCGTGCCCAGGGCGTTAACCCCTCCCTGTGTGGTGAGGTCATCGTAAAACGGGGCAATAGCGGGGCGCGTGGAGTTATTGACAAAACTGGCCGAAAAGCTGCTGTTGTCGTAAGAAAACGCGTTGGCTTGTGGCCCGCCATCGCTGGCGGAACTGGCAAAATCGATAAACCCGTTTGTGGAAACACAAAATTGGTTGTAGCGGGTACCATCGTACCAAAAGTCAAACCCGATATTGATAAAATCCGAGCGGTTATCATCCTGGGTAAGTGTGCCCGCGTTGCGCCACGAAGCAATGGCGTTGCCGCTGGAGGCAATAGAAGAATACGGGATGCCGGTGTTTAAAGCGGACGAGTAGTTTGCGAGTGATTGTGCCTGAGTACTTAAAGCGGTTCCAATGCACAAAAAAAGGAAAAGGGCTTCCTTTTTAAGAAATAATAGCGTCATTTCGAAATTTAACGGAAATACGATTTCGCGCGGTGTTTTTTAGGTAGTATGGCCAATTTTCTCGTTGAATAAACTTTTTTGCACCGCGAAAAAAACACGCAGATAGGGTAAACACCCCGACTGGAATTGGTAAAATTAAGCCGGTAACCCGTCGTTAAACAAGCGGTAACAAATCATCTGCCAGCACGCATCGAAAAGAAAAATGTAACACAGGTCTCCGCAAAAACGAAAGGAGTATAAGTGATTTTGTAGGAAGCGGTAGATGTGTTGTGTTATAATATGAGCGGCGGGAGAAAGGGATAAAAAGAAAAGCAAGAGCGCCTATGCTCACTTTCTTGCTCCCATTCAGCTTTGTGTTGACAGATAAAGGTTTAAAATGTCGAGGTCCCATGTAATAAAGATCTGCTAAAAGGGGCAAAATTAACAAGCCTGTTTCCTTAGGCTGTTTGACACATGGTTATGTCACGCATCTTTTAGAAAACGGACGTAAAGCCGCCAAACGTTAGCACTCATAGGGCCGACAGACATTTCGACTTACAAAACCCTCCATTTAAAGCCACTTTTAGCCTCCTGACAACCTCGTGCAGATTTCGTATTTTTATTATGTATGCCGACAAAGCTCGTTATTCTTGGTTGAACTTACCTTAAATTAATTGGCGTTTCAATTGCCGGACTTCTTATCATAAAGACTTTTCTACTCATTCAATGGTATTGGTTTATTGCTCCAGAATACCGTAACGTGCCTGGTGACATGACAGAAGGACTCGGTTTTACAATCGCTTTCTTGACTTTAGGAACGGTTGTAGTTTTGGTTTCGTACTTACTTGTAATGCTGACTCTTAAATCTTTAGCCAAACGGGGATCAGGGAAATAACCTAACTAATGCGCCAAGACAAACCGAATTCAGGGAGAATTGTTTCCGACAAATTGTAACGTTTTTAAAAAACTGACGTTACATACGCGTTGTATGACGACTTTTTTACCTCTTTTTTGGTGTCTTCTCTTCTTATCCTGCGCTTCAACAGCGCAAAACCTCGTACCAAATCCGAGTTTCGAAATGGTTGTAAAAATACCCAACAAATATAACCGCGGTATACATAATACCAAATACTGGCGGACACCTACATTCGCAGCTCCTGATTATTTTCATGCCGATGGAGATCGGATCTCGGGCACTCCGAAAAATGATTTTGGAAATCAAAAACCGCATTCCGGAAAGGCTTATGCAGGAATCTGCCTAACAAAAGAATACATAGAATACATCGCGGTTAATCTTACCGATACGTTGAAACAAGGCGGGGAATATAAGGTTGAACTGTATATCAGCAGATCTGATAAGTCCTTTACCAGCGTGGATGAATTTGGTGTACTGTTTACGAATAAAATCAAATGGAGTCTAAGCCTAAGCGGTATCGCGGAGAAACCAAGTGTGGATTTTGTGGGCGAAGGAAAATACAGAGATACTGATGAGTGGATTAAACTTTCGGGATTATATGTTGCGGAAGGGTTTGAAACAACGATAATATTAGGTCATTTTATTTATGAGAGTCCCGAAGGATTCAGAGGTTCTTGTCATTATTACATCGACGATGTCTCCGTTATCCCCACTGTAACCATTGATACCGATTCAGAACCGGAAATAGAAGCCCCTTCTTCAACTGCAAACACAAACAAAGAAATTTCTCAACCCTTTTCACCTGAACCAGGCAAAATAATTACACTTGAAAATATTTTTTTTCCCTCTAACGAAAGCGAATTACTTCCTGAATCATTTACTGAATTAGATAGGTTAGCCGACTATCTCATTGATAATTCAACAACCACCGTAGAAATTAGTGGGCATACAGACAACAAAGGAAATGAAGATCAAAACAAAAAACTGTCAGAAGCCAGAGCCAAAGCGATTGCCAGCTATCTGATACTTAAAGAAATTGATAAAGCACGAATAAATTATGTTGGATACGGGAGTTTAAGGCCGGTTGCGGCCAATGACACAGAAGCTGGCAAACAAAAAAACCGGAGAGTAGAATTTACTATCAACCAAAACTAAGTGCCGAAGAAAAAACCAGGCGTGGCGCGCAAGCTATAACGGCGCAGCCGTAAACGGGTGAACCTGATTATCGCCCAGGTCGACATAAAGGCATACCGACGCGCTTTTTTTGTTGCCCCCACTAAAAACCTTTTGTACATTTAATCAACCTTTAAATGGTCAACTTTCGGCGGAGCTTACAGTAACATGTAAACGGACAGTGCAATACCCGATAACCAGGCAATATAAAAGCAACCAGACATGACAAGTGAATTTCGGCCGAAGATTTCTAAATCCTATGACCCATCTGAAATCGAGGATTTTATTTCTGAATTGCAAGATGCAATTGACACAGGTGATGTAGAACTATTCAACAAACGTTTTGCCAGGGATATACTTTGGGGAAGTCCGTTTGCTGCGATTGCAAGTGGCTATGAACAAATTCATTCCATTCATAAACAAATGTTCGCCTCCGTAACACCTGTAAAAGGGGGCGCCAAATATGAAGTTGAGCATATACGCTTCGTTTCAGAACGAGTGGCAATAGCTTACATACGGAGAATAGCTAAAATTCAAAATGTAACAAACTCGGAAATAAAACCTGGTAGTTTTGATGAATTGGCCTTATTTGTATTAGTTAAAGAAAATGGACAGTGGTGGTTGACTGCTGCACAACATGTTCCAGATAGAAGAGATGTTTATTTAAAAAAATAACCGCCTCCACGTTTCACCCCGCTAAAAACCCTTGTATTTTTCAAAATTCCCCACCCCTGTGTATACGGATGCATACCGCCCTATTTGTTAAATTTTAGGATATTCCAAGCAATAATGGTGCAGAGATAGTGCGGAGATAAAGCGAAGATAAAGCGAGGATAAAGCGAAGATAGTGTAGGAGATAGGTAGGAACGGTTCGATAAACCTTTCCTTGCAGGGTGTCATCCCGGTGACCAGTTAGAAGGTAAACGCGATCAGGGAATGACCTCATGATCCTGAAATTTGAAAGGTTAAGATCGTGGGTCCGAGGCAGAAATCACCCCGTGCTTTCACTTCGGGACACCACTGAAGTGAAAAAGCCTCCCCGATTATATCAGGAAGGCTTTTTGCTTTATGGTGGAGTCCATAGAGGGATTTTCGAACTCGATTGTTATGGAATTACAAGTTTTGGAGGGATTAAGGGCTTATTTAATTGATTTTTAACACTACTTGATCCTTTATACAATTTTAATAATTTTACGCTAATGAATATCCGTAAAAGGGCTACGAGTATTTAAAATCGGAAAAATGAACTTATACAAGTAACTAATGCCCGTGATAGTGGGCAAACTTATTTAGAAATAAAAATAGTAAAATGAAAAAAACACTGCTAACCTGTCTGACTTTCCTGAACTTGATTTTTTTTGGACAAAAAAAATTAGATACAATCTACAAATTAAATGGAGATAGTCTCTTAGTTACATTAATAAATATTTCCGATTACAACGTTACTTTTTCTTACCCTGAAGAATATGTAACTTATACGTTGACAAGAAACGTTATTTCGGAAATACGGCACGCAAATGGCAGAAAAGAAAAAATTAATGAAATTGTGGCAATAAATACCGAAGAGGATTGGCGCAAGGTCAAAATTACTACAATTCCCACCGAAATAACAGGCTTGACATACAAAGGAGATATTCTTGAGTCGGCAATAAATCAAGACAGATTAGACGAAAAGATAAAACGCTACGCCGCAAATATGAAAGCTCACATATTGCTTTTGGAATCCAAATCTATTTCAGGTGGGGTGGCAATCACATGTATGGCTTATGGTTATTGATCCAATCTGCAGAATGGCAATTCTGCGATAATCTCAAAGCCAAAAAAGGCTCTCCGAAAACTAATCGAATGTTTTTAAATATTGCTCCCCCAGAGTAGACGCTTTTTCACATCTTTACTTCATGCCTTCACAAAACGAAAAATCTCTCCGAAACGAATCGAAAGAATTTTATGGTTTATGAGTGTTGTCAAACGGGAAAAAGTCGACTTTTGATATGGATGAACTAGTCAAAATATTTGAATTTTTAGAAATAGTCGAACTGGACGTCGAACAATAAATAAATGTATTAAAGAGAATGAGTATTAAAATCAAGAAAAACCGGAGTTCGAGGAATCGCTTTCGCTCTCCACTCTCACTCTGGTTTTGTGGTACCAATGGGGGGAATGTCGAACTTTGACCCTGAGGATTTAATTAAGATTTTTGAGTTTTTGGAAATAGTCGAACCAAATGTTGAACTTTAATAACATACTTTCTTTGTTTTTTATCTGAAATGGTATCTTCGATAATATCCAGAGGCTTAAGAGTTCCTTTATAGCCCAATTTATCCAGAGTCCCCTATCAACATTAGTTTTATTGCCTTTTTGCCCATTGTAGTTTTAAAATATAATTCTCGCTGCTAGATTTGAAGTATATCCTACATATAATTCAAAATCTTTCTTACTAATAAAGTATATAAACACAATACGGTAAAGGCATAGTTATAAAAATAAGTAAAATTCTTCAGTGGCCCCGAAGTAGAAATCACCCCGTGCTTTCATTCAAGAACGCAGCTTAAGTGAAAAAGCCTTCCCGATTATATCAGGAAGGCTTTTTCTACTTCTGTGGCTCCGGCGGGAATCGAACCCACATCTAAAGTTTAGGAAACTTCCATTCTATCCATTGAACTACGGTGCCTGCAGTTTAAAAACTGAGGGGCAAAAATACTCAAAACAAATCAGTTTTAAAAAATAATCTACTCCCGTTCCAAATTAAGCGCCACGTCCCGCAGCCTGTGTAAGGCCCTCCAAAACTCCCAACAGCGTAGCCAAAATGTGGTATTTTTTACCCGCGCCGCCTTTTATAAAAACAAAAATTAAATTTATCATTATCTTTGTTTACATGACGATTGCCGTTTACGCCCGTTCAACCAAAGAAAACCACACCGTATACATAGAACAAATCTATCGGTACCTGAAAGGTGAAGGCGTAAACCTGATCATCCACGAACCCTATTACAACTCCCTTAAAAAGTCGCACAGCCATTTTACCCTGCCGCTTGAAACATTTCTGGATCCTGAGGAGTTGATTTCAAAAGCCTTTTACGTGATCTCGCTGGGTGGCGATGGCACTTTACTGGAAACCCTGGCCTTTGTTAAAAAATCGGGCATCCCGGTGTTGGGGGTAAATACGGGCCGCCTGGGCTTTCTGGCCTCGGTGAATAAAGACGATCTGTTAAAAGCGCTGCAACAGCTCCTTAACGAAAAATTCACGCTCGATAAACGGGAACTGATTGAAATCAGTGGCTGTAACAACGCTTTTAATGGAGTAAATTATGCCCTGAACGAGTTTACCATCCATAAAAAAGACAACAGCCCGATGATCAACATCGACACCTATATCAATGGCGTGTTTCTTAATTCGTATTTTGCCGACGGCCTCATTGTGGCTACTCCAACGGGTTCAACCGCCTATTCGCTGAGTTGCGGAGGTCCCATCATGATGCCCGATTCCGACAATTTTATCATTACCCCCATTGCCCCCCATAACCTGTCGTTACGCCCCATTGTTATTTCCAATAACAAGGAAATCAGTTTTAAAGTGAGTGGCCGTACCGATAGTTTTAACATTACCCTCGACTCCCGCAGCACCCAGTTAGCGGCCGAATCGGAAATAAAAATAAAAAAGGCCGATTTCCGGCTCAACCTGATCAACCTCGAAGGCCAGCATTTTTTTACCACCCTGCGCAATAAAATGATGTGGGGCATGGATAAACGTTACTAGTCCCCCCCCTTTTAAACCCCGCGTGCATTTTTTCGGTTTTTTTTATATATTTGGAATATATAAACTCTTAACCCTGCGTACCCACTAATAACAAAACACGTAAGAAGTTAACAGACCACTACCACACATGAAAAAACTATTCTCTCTTTCGCTGCTCATTGGCAGTATCACCTTCTCCAATGGCCTCCAGTCGCAATCGGCCAATGATGCCTACTGGACTGCCACTAACGAATCGTCTATTCCGGTTAAAGGAAAACGTCAGATCATTCCTCAAAAGTTTTTAACGGTATCGCTGAACGGCTCGGCCTTAAAGGACAAGTTGTTTTCAGCACCTCACGAACGGGCGGTAAAAATTAACGAAAGCGCCTGCGTTATTTCGCTTCCACTGCCTAACGGACAAATGCAATTGTTTAAAGTGGTGGAAAGCCCGGTAATGGCCCCTGAACTGGGAGCCGCTTTCCCTGATATTAAAACCTTTAGCATTAAAGGGATGGATGATCCGTATGCCAATGGTAAACTGGACTGGGTGGAATCAGGTTTCCACGCCATGGTGCGCACCATTAACGGCGATTTTTTTATTGACCCATACTGCGTAGGAAATGTAACCGATTACCTCAGCTATTATACCGCCGATTTCCAAAAAGACCCAGCCCACATATTACCTGAAGAAGGGGTTATTACCGGTAAAAAGGAAGGCGCTGGCGAAGAAGAACCTAAAACAGGGTACAAACAAAGTGCCGCGCCCGCGACCTGCGTGGGTCCTGACTTACGCATCTACCGCCTGGTGGTTTCCTGCACCGGAGAGTACGCAGTAGCCGCCACGGGTTTTGCCGCCCCTACCGTTGCACAAACGCTTGGAAGAATTGTTACCAGTGTCAACCGTGTAGATGGCGTGTACGAAACCGAAGTGGCAGTTCGGATGGTGTTAATTCCTACTCAAACACTGGTAGTGTTTACCAATCCCACTACCGACCCATTTACCGCCAACAATAATGGTGGCTCGCTTTTAGGTCAAAATCAAACCGTGGTAACCGCAACCATTGGAGGAGGGAATTACGACATTGGACATATTTTTAGCACCGGCGGTGGCGGTATTGCCAACCTTGGTTCGGTATGCGACGCGGGTAACAAAGCCCGCGGTGTTACCGGCAGCCCCAACCCGGTTGGCGACCCTTACGATATTGATTACGTAGCGCATGAAATGGGACATCAATTTGCCGGCAACCACCCCTTTAATGCCGGCACCGGTTCGTGTAGCGGTAACAGAAATCAACCTACCTCTATGGAACCAGGCAGCGGCGTTACCATCATGGCCTATGCCGGCATTTGCGGCACCAACGACCTTGCCAACAATAGCATTCCTTATTTCCACGCCATTAGCTACGACGAAATTGTAAACTTTATTACGCTTGGATCCAATTGTGCTAACATCGGCAGTTCGGGCAATCAGGCTCCGGTGGTAACCGGATCGGGAGATTATACCGTTCCAAAATCCACGGCGTTTATACTTACGGGCAGCGCTACCGATCCCGACAATGATGCCTTAACCTATTCCTGGGAAGAAACGGATGCCGGCACCGGTGGAGCTTCTAACTGGAACTCGGGTAACAAACCTTACTTCCGTTCTTACACACCAACTAGTTCTCCAACACGTTCGTTCCCAAATGAAGCCGTGGTACTAAGTGGAAATTATACGGGTACTAAAGGGGAATATGCGCCTCCTACTGCGCAGGTATTACAATTCAGATTAACCGCCCGCGACAACAAAATGGGCGGCGGCGGCGTATGTTATGCCATTAGTAATATTAATGTGGATAATGCCGGGCCGTTTAAAGTAACTTACCCAAACGCTTCCAACATTATCTGGGGATCGGGGTCGCAACAAACCATTCTGTGGGATGTAAACAATACCGATGTTGCACCGGTGGCCTGTTCCGATGTAAAAATTTCAATCTCACTTAATGGCGGAACCACTTACAGCGTACTCGTTGCTACCACGCCCAATGATGGCATTCAAACGGTAACGGTGCCAACGGTACCCGCTGACGTCAATACCTGCCGGATTAAAATTGAAAGCATTGGCAACATCTTTTACGATGTGGATGACTTTAACTTCACCATCAGCACCCTTCAGGGCATTACCGCTGCCTCGCAAAATAACACCATGGGATTAACCGTTTGGCCAAATCCGTTTAATGGCCAGGTAAATTTCTCGGTGGGCAATTTAAATAGCGAAACCCCTACCCAGCTCAGTGTGGTAGACGTGTTAGGTAAAGTTGTTTTTAAAACTTCCTACACCCATAAAATGGAATTAAAAGAAACGCTCGATCTTTCGTCGGTAAACAAAGGGATCTATTTTATAAAAGTAACCAACGATAACAATCAGGCTGTTTATAGAATAATTAAAGACTAATAAAATTCTATCTCACATAAAAGAGGCTGCTTCATTTCTGAGACAGCCTCTTTTGTTTTTGATGGATGCAAATGGGTCGAGAAACCTCATTCACGTCCTGAAACACCTGTTGCTTAGTAAGCTGTTTTTAACTCAATGTATTTTAAAAACTCCTGGCGGGTAGTTTCTTCCTGAAACTTTCCCCCATAAAAAGAGGTGACTGTGGCCGAATTGGAATCCTGAATTCCGCGGGAGGACACACACAAATGCCGGGCGTCGATCAACACTGCCACATCTTCGGTTTTTAGTACTTCCTGCAATTCCCTGGCTATTTGAACTGTAAAACGTTCCTGTACCTGCGGGCGTTTGGCATAATACTGAACGATGCGGTTTAGTTTGGATAAGCCAATCACATTTCCATTGGAAATATAAGCCAAATGCGCTTTCCCAAAGATCGGCACAAAATGGTGTTCACAATTGCTGTAAAAAGTAATGTCTTTCTCCACCAACATCTGGTTATACTGGTACTTATTTTCAAACAACGCCACTTTGGGTTTATTTGCCGGATTTAAGCCGCTGAAAATTTCCTGGATGTACATTTTTGCGACACGCGCCGGGGTGCCTTTCAGGGAATCGTCTCTCAGATCCAAACCCAAGGTTTCCATAATTTGCTTAAAGTGAAATTCTATTTTTTCCATCTTTTGCGCATCACTCAGTTCAAACGCATCATCCCTCAGGGGTGTTTCAAAACTCCCGGGAACATGGTCATCGCCAATTTCATCTATGGATAAATGTTTGTGTTTATCAGCCAGGGTATTCCACATAATTTCTTTCTGTTTCATAAAGCGTAATTTTAAGATCATAGCGTTGATCTAACAGCCCGCGCAGTATATCATAAATAACTGCGGCTATGTTTTCGGCTGTAGGGTTAATATTTCTGAATTCTTCCGTATCCAGGTTTAAATTTTTATGGTCAAACCGCTCAATGATGTTCTTTTTTATCAGGTCGCTCAAATATTTCAGATCAATCACATAACCCGTTTCCGGATCGGTTTCTCCGGTAAGTTTCACAACCAGTTCGTAGTTGTGGCCATGATAATTTGGATGATTGCATTTACCAAATACACGGGCATTTTTTGCCTCGTCCCAATTCCGGTTATGTAACCGATGGGCGGCGTTAAAATGCTCTTTTCTGAAGACGGCAACTTTTTTATTATTCATTTTTGTTTAAGCACTGCATCAGAAGTTTGCTGATCAAGTGGCTTTTTTAAGGAATAAAAAAAATTTAAACGTTCTGTTTAAATTCAATAAGGTAAATATACTGATTAGTTTTAAGAGAATAATCTTAAAAAATGCTTCTAATTGCCAAAATACTCCACACAAATCCGTGGCGTTTCATACAGTTTGACACAGTGTAATTTTACATGCGCGGGTAAATGTGGAACTATTTGCTCCCAAATAGCAATGGCCAGATTCTCAGTACTGGTTAGCTTTCCCTTCATAAAATCCACATCCATATTCAGGTTGCGATGATCGAGTTTTTCGCATACATATTCTGTTAGAAGTGTGCTTAGTTTTTTCGCATCCATTAAAAAACCGGTGTTTGGATCTACTTCCCCCTTAATGGTTACAATCAACTCATAATTGTGCCCATGCCAATTGGCATTAGCGCACTTCCCAAACACCTCAACGTTTTTTTCTTCGGTCCATGTGGGATTGTAGAGTTTATGCGCTGCATTAAAGTGCTCGTGGCGTGTTAAGTAAATCATGGCACAAAATTACATAAAATACTTAATTTTGTCTGTGCCAAAGTTTTTAATAGTTGCCGCCACGGCGTTCGAAATTAAGGGGGTTATGGATCATTTTAAGATCACAGCGCAACAAGAAACCGGGTTGTTTTCGTCGGACAACATCACCGCGCTGATAAGCGGTGTTGGCATGGTAAATACCGCCTACCACATGGGTCGCCTATCACACCGCGATTTTGACTTTGTTATTAACGCGGGCGTTTGCGGGGCATTTAACCGAAGGTTACACATCGGAGAGATAGTAACGGTTGTTACTGATACCATTAGTGAACTTGGTGCCGAAGACGACCAGGCATTTATAAAATATCCCGAAATGGGACTCGGTGGCACCCATACTTATTTTCCGAAAACAGAAAAAGCCGCTCCGTTGCTTTCGCGGCTCAAACCGGTTAACGCCATTACAGTAAACAAAGTGCACGGCAACGACACTTCCATTCAAACAACCACCGCCCTGTTTAACCCCGATGTGGAAAGCATGGAAGGCGCGGCATTTCTACGAGGTTGTGAAGACCGGGTGTGCGATTATTTTCAACTGCGCGCTGTTTCCAATTACGTTGAAAAACGAGACAAAAGCAAGTGGAATCTGCCGATGGCCATTAACAACTTAAACACGTTTCTAATTGAACTGATTACAAATCTGAATAAATCGCATTCGTTATGACCTTAAGCCTTGGCTATTCCCCCTGCCCCAACGATTGTTTTATTTTTGACGCGCTGGTGCATAAAAAAATTGATACGGAAGGCCTCGACTTTGAGGTGAAGCTGGAAGACGTGGAAGGATTGAACCGCATGGCCCTGAACCAGGAGCTGGACATTACAAAGCTGAGTTTTCATGCATACGCTTACGTGATGCCACACTATATTTTGTTGCGTTCGGGAAGCGCGCTCGGCTTTAACTGTGGGCCGTTACTTGTTTCAAAACGAACAATTACTAACCCGTTAAACGAAATAAAAACAGTGGCCATTCCCGGGAAAATGACCACCGCCAATTTTCTTTTATCGTTGGCCTTCCCAGCCCTCACACACAAAAAAGAATATCTTTTTAGCGCTATTGAAGAGGCGGTGTTAAACGAAGAAGTGGATGCCGGGCTGATTATACACGAAAACCGTTTCACGTATAACGATAAAGGACTTAAAAAAGTGATGGATTTAGGAGAGTTTTGGGATTCCCTGATCCATGCGCCCATTCCGCTTGGTGGTATCGTCATAAAACGGAATTTGGGACCGGCGCTTCAGCAAAAAGTAAACCGGCTGATCCGGAAAAGTGTGGAGTACGCGTTTGCCAACCCCCAAAGCAGTATGCCTTATGTAAAAGAACATGCACAGGCCATGAGCGAAACAGTGATGAAACAACACATACAGCTTTATGTCAACGATTTTTCAATAGACCTCGGCAATACAGGAATTGAGGCGGTAAAACTCATGTTCCATAAAGCCCGCGAAAATAAGTTGTTTGATTTTGGCGACCAACCACTGGTGATCGACTAACCCAACTACAGTAAAAAACCACATAGGAAAATACCTCCGTCCAAAAAAACTGGAACCAGATAAGTCATTGGCAATCTGTTCATCAATTCTTTTTTCTGAGTTGATAATTCCCATGTGGTTGTATTCAGTTATTGATTCCCATCTGTCAGTTTCAGATACAAATAGTCACACGCGTTGTCATCACAACGTGTTATTTGGATATCATTGCCGGTAATTGCCTCCCTGATCTTGTGAACGGTGATCGCCTTTCCGTCGATCACAATGGCCACTTGTTTCATGACCCTTGCCGCTGAGAATGACTTCATTTTTTGTGCTGCTTCATTTATCAGCGAAACCGAAAGTAGCTTTTTATGGCCGTTTTGTTGAATCACCCGGGGATCCGTGTCCAACTTCAGGGGCACAAAATCATTGGTATCAATCGCCACCCAGCTGTAGTCGCCCGGACTAAAAAGGGTATCGAAGTTTATGACCGCCTGACCCTGTAGTGTTTTGGTGACATCCGGTTCAGATGAACCTGAACCGACGACTTCATAAAAACCGTCGTGAAGAGTGAGCGGATGACGCGTTGTTTGTTTTTGCCTGCAGGCAGCCAGCATGAGAAGCAGGCTTAAAACGGTTACTATTTTTTGCATGATTAAAAAGTTGAATGGATTATAAAATTTAGTTGTTTTAACGGATAGTCAAACATCACGCAGAGGTATACGCGGAAGAAGGCATGGTTTAAGCCTCCGCATGTTGCAGTGCGTAATGAACAATGTAAATGGTTATTAAAGGGATAACGAGGATTCCCTTAACGGATCGTCTGGGTCATTTTCTGGATATAGCGGGCAATGCTCCCGTCCGTACCCTGTTCCTTTTGCGGGAACAGGGCAATGTAATCGCAGAATGCGGCTGGTAACCACAGGTTTAGGGGAAACGGTCAGCTTGTTTATCAGGCATGGTTCCCACACGTTTATTTGCGGCAGCACGATCTTTCCGTGTCCCCCGGAAAGAAGCCCGCCACGAGGGGCCAGAGCCAACGATGACGTTAAAGGGGTTTTGTGGCATTGAGTGGGTTCAGGAACCCTGAGTTTGCCATAAGAGAAACTGGAAAACGAAAAAAGAAAAACAAGAAACAGTACTAAAACCATTCCTTCCTTCAAGCGGGTTTCATTTTCCTTTTGATGATTCACCTACTAAAATTATAATTTATTTTTGACAGATAAAAATCAGATCCTTTCCCATTTCTGAAAACAATACCCGAATTTATTCTTCTCGTCCGGTTCATGACATTCCTCCCATACACACTTAAACCGGCCCGAATTAATTTCGGGTATAAACGTATCGGCCTCAAATTCAGCCTGCACAACTGTTCGGTAAATTTCAGTGGTAACCGACATGCCCTGGTTAAAAATTTCGGCGCCGCCAATGATGAATATTTTTTCTTCAGTACAACTTTTAATGGCGGCCTCCAGGCTATGATAAATTTCGGCGCCTTCAATGCGATAATCCGCGTTCCGCGTGATCACCATATTTTTACGCCCCGGGAGCAAACGGCCAATGCTCTCATACGTTTTACGACCCATAATCACGGGGCATCCCATCGTCGTCGTTTTAAAAAATTTGAGGTCTGCCGGTAAGTGCCAGAGCAATTGGTTGTCTTTTCCTATGGCGTTATTCAGGTCGGTTGCAACGATAGCGGCTATTGTCATCGGGTTATTTATTTCAGTACACAAACCTATTTAAAAATATGACAGCGAAACAATAAACTTTTTAAAAAAAGCGTTATAGATTGGTCAAAATTTCCTAATTTTCAAAAATCCGTGCAAGGCCAATTGCTCATAGCCCACCCCTTACTCAACGACGGTTTTTTTAACCGTTCGGTGGTTTACATTACCACACATTCGGATGAAGGCGCGGTAGGATTTAGTCTGAATTTTAAAACACAATTTATGTTGCGCGATGTGAGGCCACAGGTAAAAAACGGCAATTTCCCTATTTACGAAGGCGGCCCGGTGGCTAAAGATCAACTGTTTTTTCTTCACATGCTTGGGCACGACATCAGCGATTCGTACCCAATCAGTGATAATATTTTTATAGGTGGTAATTTCGATGAATTACTTCATTTAATTGAACATGGTAAAGTAAAATCGTATCAGGTAAAATTTTTTTCCGGCTACAGCGGTTGGGAAGAAAAACAGCTTGACGACGAAATTCGCAGGAGGAGCTGGTTGGTGCACAAACCGGCCAACAATAGTTTTTTTAAGGAGGACGCGGAATGCCTTTGGGGATTACAATTGGGCGAGATCAAAAAAAGTTACACCATCTTTTCCGATTTCAATTTTGATCCTTCGCGAAACTAACTACAACAACGTGACAGATACAACGGTTACTTAGCCATTAATTATAATAAACCCGCCGTTCTTTTGTTGCAACATCTTCAACCACCAGTATCAATTTTACTTCTGTTACTTTTCTTTTTCGTGAATGTTGTAAATACTTTTTTGCGGCATTCTCAATCATGGTGAAAAATTTATCCTCCTTAATGGGGCCGTTCAACGTATGCCGTAAAAGCGTACTGGTTTCAAAATAATGGATGCTGTTGCTAAAAGCAATAACCAGTGGCCCATAACCGTAAAAGCGGTTTTCCTGATGTTTTATCAATAGTTCGTTAAAAACATCTGTTGAAAGAGTATCCCCATCTGCTTTGGCAAACAGGCTGTAATTGCAGGTTGGCGGCGGCACAAACAGGCTCCAGCTTTGATGAAAGTAAGGATACACGTAAGCCCCGGCCAGATATCCCGCACGGTTTAATCGCCCATGAAAAGGGTTGGCATAAATGACTACCAGACTGAAATGTATCAGTAAGGCCAGGCATCCAGCCCCTAACATCACTATTTTAGCTCCCTGTTGGATGTCCCAAATTAAGCTTTTCTCAAATTATTAGCAACCCTTCACAAAAAGCTCAATCGTTTATGAAACCCTTTTTCCAAAGTCACGGGTACTCCACCCATAACATATTCCGGCATTTTTATCAATTTTTTAATACTTTCGCATACATCCATTTCACTATGAGAAAACTATTATTGGCTTTATGCCTCACAGGTATTACCGGCAAAGGACTGGCGCAAACAAAACTGTTAACCATTCAGGAAGCGGTGCTAAAAGGAAGAACCAGCCTTGCTCCCGCGAGATTACAGAATCTGGCTTTTATTAAAGGAACTCAAAAAATAACTTATACCGAAAAAAACGAATTAAAGGTCGTAAACCTGGAAACCGGTAAAGAAATTGAATCCATTAAAACCCTGGTGGTGAATAAGGCTCTTCTTGCCTCTAAAATGGACACGATTTCAACCTTTGAAAAAGTAAGGTGGGAAAATGAAAAGACATTTTATTTCAATACCAGGCTGGGCGAAATGGTTTATTCTACTGAATCAAAAACGGTTAACAAATCCGCTGAAAAACCGAAACCAAATTTAAAAATTGAGAATGCCGATACGCTTAATAACACAGACACATACGCCTACAACATCGACAACAATGTCTTCATCTCACTAAATGGCAAGCAAATCCAGGTGACCAACGATGGGAGTTACACCCTTGTAAATGGCAAGAGTGTTCACCGCGATGAATTCGGCATCAGAAAAGGTACCTATTGGAGCCCCATGGGAAATTACCTGGCTTATTACCGGATGGATCAAACGGACGTCACCGATTATCCCATTGTGGACTGGACGACCTACCCAGCCACTAACACAAACATTAAATACCCCATGGCTGGTAACAAAAGCCACTATGTCACCTTACAGGTATATAGTGTTAAAAATAATTCCACCATCACCATAAAAACGGAAGGTCCCAAAGACCAGTATCTGACTAACATTTGCTGGAGCCCCGACGAGAAAAAAATTTATATAGCGGTATTAAACCGGGAACAAAATCACTACCAACTCAACGAATACGATGCGGCCACCGGCAATTTTGTAAAAACATTGTTGGAAGAAAAAGATGATAAATATACAGAACCACAATATCCGATGGTTTTTTTAAAAAACAACCCGGCTCAATTTATCTGGCAAAGTCGTAAAGACGGGTACAATCATTTATACCTTTATAATGCCGACGGAAGCCTGGTAAAACAGTTAACCAAAGGTAATTGGGAAGTAAAAGAAAAAAATGGCTTTGATGGTAAAGGCGAAAATTTCTTTTTCCATGCCAACGAACAAAGTCCGGTGAATCAGGACTTTTATTCTGTAAACCTGAAAAGTGGTAAAATAAAACGCTTAACACAGGGCAACGGTTTTCATACTGCTACATTGAATAAAACAGGCGATTATTTTGTAGATAATTTTACTTCGTGCTACACCCCTCGCGAAATAAGGGTTGTAAACGCATCCACTGGAAAATTAACCACCTTGTTTAAAGCGGAAAATCCGGTAAAAGATTATAAGTTGGGAAAATGGTCGCTCTTTACTGTTAAAAACAACGAAGGTACCGACCTGTATTGCCGTTTGTTTAAACCTGCTGATTTCGACAGCACCAAAAAATATCCGGTGCTGGTGTATTTATACAATGGGCCTCACTCGCAATTGGTTACAAACAGCTGGATGGCCGGTGGTGAGCTGTGGTATCAGTACATGGCTCAAAAGGGATTCATGGTATTTACCTTAGACGGAAGAGGGACCTCCCACCGTGGGAAAGTGTTCGAACAAGCTATTCACCGCCAATTAGGAGATAAGGAAATGGAAGATCAGTTGAAAGGTGTTGAGTATTTAAAATCGTTACCCTATGTGGACGGAGAACGTATTGGTGTACATGGCTGGAGTTATGGTGGATTTATGACCACCTCGTTAATGACACGGCATCCTGGCGTTTATAAGGTAGCAGTAGCCGGTGGACCTGTGATAGATTGGAGTTATTACGAAATTATGTATGGAGAACGTTACATGGACACCCCTCAGGAAAACAAAGAGGGCTACGACAAAAACAATCTGTTGAACCATGTGGACAAACTAAAAGGAAAACTACTCATGATCCATGGCGCGCAGGACGATGTAGTGGTATGGCAACACAGCATCCTGTATCAGAAAAAAGCGGTGGATAAAGGCATCCAGATGGACTATTACGTTTATCCGGGACACCTTCACAACGTGCTTGGAAAAGACAGGGCTCATTTGATGGAAAAAATTACCGACTATTTTATCCATAACCTCTGATGCGTTTCTTAAACACGCGTTCATTCAAAATTAGTGCAGGCATTGTTTTACTGCTGCTGCTTTATGTTGAATGTGTGTTAAAACACAACAAAGATTTTGATATTTTTATTGGCGCCTCGCGGCTGATTTTTGAAGGCAGTACCTGTTACGACGTGTGGATCAAGTCGGGCACCTCCGGACTAAAATACTACTACAGCCCGCTTTTTGCTACTTTGCTCTTTCCGCTAAAAGATGTACCGCAGGTTTTTTATAACCTGGTTTGGATGTTGATTAATTTTACAGTGATCTTTCGGGTTTTCTCGCTTTTTCGTTTCTTTTTACCTCTGGCTAAAGTGAAAGAGTCGAATAAAAATTGGTTCTACTTACTTTGTTTCATCAGCTCGGTAAGATTTATCCTCGATAATCTGGACCTGGGGCAAATGACGTTCATATTGGTTTGGGGCACCATGGAATCACTGCGTTTGGTGAAACTTAAAAAACACTTATCAGGCGCTGCATTACTCGCGCTTATTATCAACATTAAGCTCATCCCGTTGTGTTTTTTACCTTATTTAATCTATAAAAGGGAGTTCCGGGCAGTTACTCTTACACTTGCCTTTTGCCTGCTTTATCTCTTTTTACCAGCCATTTTTATTGGTTATTATTTCAACAACCAATTACTGGAAGCCTGGCTAGATACCATTGCCAACACCACGCATAAAAGTATTATAGACGACATTGGCCGCCCCAGTCTCTCTTCCGTGATCCCTTCTTTATTAATGGAAACAACGGTGCAGTACTCCCTTAAGCGAAACATCCTTGATCTGGATGCCCAAACGGTTAGCACAGTACTCAATGCAGTCCGTTGTCTGCTCCTTCTGGTTCTGATGTTTTTATTTGGCAGGCCTTTTAAAAAATTGGGTACGCCTAAAGAACTTTTTTTCGACCTTTCCTTAATTTGCATCGTAACGCCTTTGTTCTTTCCGCATCAGGGCAAGTACGCTTATTTCTATTTACTGCCCGCGTTTGCTTATTGCCTCTATGCACTCATGAGACTCTATCCATTAAAAAACAACCTAAACTACAGAAAAATCTGGAAGAAAACGTTCGTGTTGACCGCCATCGCTTTTGCCTGTACCACCTTAACTACCGATGGTCTTATTGGTCGTCCACTGAGTAACTTTACCGAATACCTGCATTTTATTCTTTACGGGGCGCTGGCGTTGTTAGGGGCTATGGCCTGCTTACGCCCAAAATCTAACTACTGGGTGAATAAATAGAAGCTGGAAGATTTCCTCTGCTCAATCACCGAAAACCGGTTCAAATCAAAAAAACAGCGGAGTGTTTTAATTTGGGACTATTTTGCCATCAACGATTCAATCTCATCCACCTCAACAGGAATGTTTTTCATTAAGTCCATTTGTCCGTTAATGGTGATCAGGATATTGTTCTCGATCCGGATTCCCAGTCCTTCTTCAGGAATATAAATTCCAGGTTCAACGGTAAACACCATGCCTGGCTGCATCGGTTCATGAAAAAATCCAACATCGTGTACATCCAAGCCTAAAAAATGACTGGTGCCATGCATAAAATACTTTTTAAATGCCGGCCAGTTAGGGTTCTGGTTCTTCACCTCATCCTTCTTGAGTAAACCAAGTCCCAATAATTCTTCCGTCATCATGTCGCCTACTACTTTGTTGTATTTTTCAAAAGTTTGGCCGGGCACCAATAATCTGGTCGCGGCTTTATGCACACGCAATACGGCATTGTAAACTTCTTTCTGACGTTTGGTGTATTTACCATTCACCGGAACGCTGCGTGTTAAATCGCTGGCATAATTGGCATACTCAGCAGCAACGTCGAGTAATATCACGTCGCCATCCTTACATTGTTTATTATTTTCAACGTAATGCAACACACAGGCGTTTTTGCCACTGGCTACAATTGGCCCGTAAGCAAAGCCCTGTGAGCGGTTCCTCACAAATTCGTGAATAAGTTCTGCTTCAATCTCATATTCCCAAACCCCCGGTTTAATGAACGAAAGCAATCGGCGAAAGCCCTTTTCAGTAATATCGCAAGCCTGCTGGATCAGATCAATTTCCTGGTTGCTTTTAATCGCGCGAATCCTCTGCATAATTGGTGCGCTGCGCTCATACTTGTGCAAAGGGCATTTGAGCATGAGTTGTTTATTAAACCGTTCCTGAGCAGTTTCGGTATGAATATAACTTCGCGTATGTTCGTTAGAGTTAAGGTAAATGTGTTCCGCCTGAAAGAAAAAACCTTTCATTACTTTGTCAAATTCCTGGTACCAATAAATATGATCAATGCCACTTACCGTGGCCGCTTCCTGCTTATTCAATTTAGCCCCTTCCCAGATAGCAATGAGTTCACTGGTTTCCCTTATAAATAAAATTTCTTTGTGACGGCCATCTTTTACATCCGGAAAAATAACGAGGATGGTATCTTCCTGATCAATGCCACTTAAATAAAAAAGATCGCTGTTCTGCCTGAAACCCATACTGCCATCTGCATTAGTAGGCATTATGTCGTTGCTGACAAAAACTGCCAGAGAGCCAGGCTTCAGGCTGTTCCTGAATTTCTTCCTGTTTTCAACAAATAATGAATTGTCGATGGCTTGGTATTTCATAAATTTATTTTTTGAGAATACTAAAGTAGAATTAAACCACGTAAAAACAAAAGCCCCTTCGTTTATTAAATTTGGTTTAAGCCGCATTTTTAGGGAAAAAATCTTTTTTTAATTGATTAAAAACCTATCTTTGCTTGTAAGATTAAAAATAAAAGTATGATTGATTTAACAGGGATTATCTCTATTTCAGGCCAACCGGGCTTATTTAAAATTGTAGCCCAAAGCAAAAACGGTATCATTGTGGAAGGCCTTTCCGATAAAAAACGCGTAAACGTTTACGCCTCCACTAAAGTTTCTACGCTGTCTGACATTAGCATGTTTACCACCGGCGACGATAAGCCGATCGAAGAAATCATGACCACTATTTTCGAAAAAGAAAAGGGCGGTTCTGCCATAGACCATAAAGCCGACGACAAAGCCGTTGAAAAATACTTCGGTGAGATTCTTCCTGACTATGACAAAGACCGTGTTTACGTGAGCAATATCCGCAAATTATTAAACTGGTATAACGCACTTCAAGTTTCGGGCAACCTGAAAGAAAAAGAAGAAAAGAAAGAAGGCGAAGAAAAAACAAAAGCGGTAAAAGCAACCGAAGCCAAAGCTGCTGCCAAAAAAACGGTTAAAAAAGAAACTACCAAAGCTAAAACGAGTGCCGGGGTTAAAAAAACCACTGGTGTACGTAAAACAGGCACTGCCTGATTCATAAAAAGCCAAGAACTTCGATTTTTAAAACCATCTCCCCGGGGGATGGTTTTTTATTTTTCATATCCCCCTAATCGCCCCTTTATCGAATAATTTTTTATCAATTTTGATTTTATCATTAAAAAATTGTTACATTGTCATTAGTTTTTCGTGCTTTGATTTGCTGTTCTGCTGATTTTAGTTGACTATAAAAGTGTTCTTTTTCCTAATTACTGTATCATTGAATTGCGCAATTTTATAAATTATATAACACACACCCAAAAACACACACCATGAAAAAAATCTCCTCAAAATTTGAAAAACTAAGACCAATGGCGGTCTCACTCGGCCTACTGCTGGCTGCAAATTGTGCCAATGCACAATCTCTGCAAACAAACACATTTGCGTTTACCGGATCCATGCAAACGTTTACAATTCCCACCTGTGTAACCTCACTTACCATTACCGCCTATGGCGCCGAAGGTGTAAGTGTTGGCGGCTACGGTTTTGCTACGGGAAAAGGTGGCGCGGCTTCGGGCGTATTTAACACTGCCAACCTTGGTGGCCAGGCCTTAAATATTTTTGTAGGTGGCCAAAATGGTTATAACGGTGGCGGTGCCGGCCAAAACGGCGGAAACGGTGGCGGCGCCAGCGATGTAAGGTTTGCCGGTACAGCATTTTCTGACCGTATTATCGTAGCTGGCGGCGGCGGCGGCGCTGGCGGCGACAATTGGAATTGCACCGTGGGTAACGGCCACGGCGGTGGCGGTACTCCCGTAGGCACCAACTTTGTTGGCGGTGGCGGTGGAGCCGGTTATACACCCGGAACAGGTTGCGGCACGGATGGCGCATCGAGTGGCGGAAATGGCGGAAGCGGTTACCATGGCGGCGGCGGCGGCGGCGGCGGCCTTAATTCAGGTGGCTTCGGCGCAACTGCAAACTCCGGTACTGCGGGTACTGGTAGCTTAGGACTTGGTGGCGCGTCACTTGTATCACCAAATGGCTGTAACAATGAAGGTGCAGGCGGCGGCGGTGGCGGCTATTATGGTGGCGGCGGTGCCGGTGGCGACAACTGCGGTGCCGGTCGTGGGGGCGGTGGTTCATCATGGACCGGAACGTTAGCTTCCCCAAGTTTTAGCTCAGGCGTACGCTTAGGAAATGGCGCTGTGGTTATTTCATACATGTCGGCAGCACCAAATACGCCAACCAATACGGTTAATGTAGCCACATCTAATGCGCTGGGTATTTGCCCGGGCAATAGCGTTACATTAACAGCGTCCAACGTCACCTCTTATACATGGGCTCCAAATCCTTCAAATGCAACAAGTATTAACGTTTCACCAAACGTAAGCACCACCTATTCGGTGTTTGGGATAAATACAGCTGGTTGCATTTCAATGGCTGCTATTACTGTTTCTGTGATTTCCCCTCCTGCTCTTTCTATCAGCAACACCAACACATTCCTGTGTCTTGGTCAAACGTCTACACTTACCGCAAGTGGTGCCAGCACCTATACCTGGATGAGCACAGCGGGCCAAATTGGTAATAACGCGGTAGTTAACGTAAGCCCTAATGCAACTTCCATCTATACACTTATTGGTGCAAGCGGCGCGGGATGCGTGTCCATGATCAGCGAGCAGGTAAATGTTGACCCTTTAACTATGTCAGTAAGCGCAAATACCGTTGTTTGTTACGGAAAAAGTGTTGATTTGAGCGCAAGCGGTGCCAACAATTATGTTTGGAGTAATGGACTACCATTCCAAAATATTTCCGTAACGGCCACCGTACCTTTAACCTACACCGTTAGTGGTACTAATAGCAACAATTGTGTTATTTCAAACACCGTATCAGTGGGTGTCAATCCACTTCCAAACGTTACGGCTTCTGCATCTAAAACACTTCTGTGTAAAGGTGAAACAGTAGTGCTTACAGGTGGCGGCGCAAGCACCTATTCGTGGAGTGGATTAGGCGCAACTGCATCAGTTTCGGTAACCCCGGCATTAAACACCATGTATACGTATTCTGTAACAGGAACCGATGCCAATGGATGTGTTAAAGGTGCCGCTGTTTCTATAGACGTAAAATTGTGTACTGGCCTTAACGAACTGTTAGTAAACAATGATCTCATCAGTATTTACCCAAATCCAAGCACGGGTAGCTTTAACATTCAATCAGATGCAACTATGAACCTGAATGTAGTAAACCAATTGGGCCAGGTGGTTAAAACGGTTTCACTAGACGATACACACAAACAGGTTACCGTTAGCGGACTCGCCGATGGTGTTTACTTCATTACCGGAGAAAACAAAGGATCTGTAGTTAACAAGAAGATAATTGTTGCAAAATAAATTTTACTAATTCATTTAAAGGCTGCCTCAACAATGGGGCAGCCTTTTTTATTTTTACCGCGTTGCTTTTAAAAACGAAACTTATTTTTTACAATGGGTTGGTCCAATTGGTTAATGGCCACTTTTAGGTATAAACTGCCCAATAGGTCTCAAAGACCCTGATCAGGTTTAATTTTTATTTTATGTCATAACCAAAACACTAAAGGTAATTTGTCGAAAACTTAAAAAATTATTAGAAATATATTTAAAAATCACTAAATTGCATTTGTTCTTTGGTCATCCTGCCTCTTGATTTTACATTTTCGTGAACTTAACTTGACTTTCTATTTATCATTTAAGAGTAAATATAAACCAACCAAAAAAACACAAACACATGAAAAAAATCTACTTTAGTTTCAGAAAACTAAAATCCTTGGCTTTGGGGGCAGCCCTCATGACAACTGGAGGCTTAAGCGCCCAACTCACCACATTAGACTTTCAATATACAGGGTCGGTGCAAACCTTCACTGTACCAACCTGTGTAACAGCGGTAAGCGTGACAGCCTATGGCGCAGAAGGAGTCAGTGTAGGTAATGGTAATTTTGCCACGGGTAAAGGCGGTATGGCCGCAGGTGTTTTAACCGTTACGCCCGGGCAAGTTTTAAATATTTATGTAGGTGGCCAAAATGGTTATAATGGCGGCGGAACAGGTCAAAATGGTGGAAACGGTGGCGGCGCCAGCGACATCCGTTTGAACGGAACTTCCCTTGCCGACCGTGTTATTGTTGCCGGTGGCGGCGGCGGTGCTGGTGGCGATAACTGGAATTGTAGTACCGGTGCGGGCCATGGCGGCGGCGGTTTAGCCGTTGGAACTAACTTTGTTGGCGGCGGCGGCGGCGCAGGTTACAGCCCCTCAACGGGCTGTGGCACTGACGGTGGAAATGCTGGTGGAAGCGGTGGAACTGGTTATCATGGCGGCGGCGGCGGCGGCGGCGGTTTTATTAGCGGTGGCGCCGGAGCGAACGCAAATGGCGGCGGCGGTATTGCAGGCACTGGTAGTCTTGGCATCGGTGGCAACTCGGCAATTTCACCACAAGGTTGTGGTAGCGAAGGCGCGGGCGGCGGTGGCGGAGGCTATTACGGTGGTGGTGGTGCCGCAGGAACCAATTGCGGTGCAGGTCGTGGGGGCGGTGGTTCATCATGGACAGGCGCTCTAACTTCACCCGCATTTGGTGCAGGTGTTCGCTTTGGAAATGGATTAATTTCAATTGCATTCCCTACTCCGTCCATTACCGTTGTATCAAGTAACACGTTTGCTTGTCTGGGTCAAACAACCACAATTACTGCCATTGGCGTTAGCAGTTATACCTGGACCGGACCAAACGGCGTAATTGCGTTAACGTCCACCATCAATGTTAACCCGGCCGTATCTACCATTTACACGGTAAATGGTATCAGTAATATTTCTAACTGTGCGTTTACAAATACCGCGTCGGTAATAGTTGACAACCTCGTAATGAGTGTTACACCTGTGAGTTCATCAATTTGTATCGGAGCATCTGCTACTTTCACCGCGAGCGGTGCCGATAACTACGTTTGGAGCAGCGGATGGCCTTATCAATCTGTAACGATTACTCCAACTACAACAACGACTTATACCGTAAGTGGTACCAACGCAAACAACTGTGTTATTTCAAACACCGTTTCGGCGGTTGTTAACCCATTACCAAACGTTACCGCGTCCGCGTCTAAAACTCTTATCTGTAAAGGCGAATCTGTTGTACTAACAGCTGGTGGTGCAAGTACCTACACCTGGACCAACTTGGGCAATGGCGCTTCTATCACAGTAACTCCTGCGTTAAACACCATGTATACTTATTCCGTAACAGGAACAGATGCAAACGGCTGCGTTAAAGGAACTGCTACATCAATCGATGTTAAGCTCTGTACCGGCATTAATGAAATGTCAGTAAATAATAACCTCATCGACGTTTATCCAAATCCTAGCAACGGAAGTTTCAACATCCAGTCTGATGCAACTATGAATCTAAATGTGGTAAATCAACTGGGCCAGGTAGTTAAAACGGTTTCACTGGATACTACACATAAACAAGTTACCGTTACCGGACTTGCGGATGGTGTATATTTCATTACCGGCGAAAGCAAGGGATCCATCGTAAATAAAAAAGTAGTTGTAACAAAATAATCTTTTTTGTTTTTTTTAAAGCCGTTCATGATTTACATGAACGGCTTTTTTTGTATCGCAATATTCAGGTACCGCATAACGTTATCAACAAAACCCCCGATTGTGTCCGGAAAATTTCTCCTCTTATTTTCTATTTTACCCCTCCGTTTTTATGCACAAGGGTGGTTTCAATTACCTGATTTTCCGGGACTGGAGCGGGACGATGGTGTAGCCATTCGCGTTAATGACAAAGCCTATTTCGGCACCGGCCTTCGCGAAGGTTTTACGCTTGGCTCAGACTTTTATGCACTGGACCTTAATACCCTCACGTGGACTTCCATAACCGCAATGCCTGCAGGTACACAAAGACAATATGCTTCAGCCTTCGCGGGTCAGGAGAGTTTTTATGTGTTATCCGGTGAGGGATTAAACGGTCTAACCGCCGACATGTACAAATACAGCCTGATCACAAACAACTGGACCGAAGTGGCACCAAAACCTGGCAACGGCATTTTAGGAATGTGTAGTTTTGAGTTTGGGGACAAAGTGATTTTTGCGGGCGGTAGATTTTCGGATGGCTCGCTTAGCAATGAAGTTTGGGAGTACAACATTTCTTCCGATAATTGGATTCAAAAAAACAATTTCCCTTTCGGCGGGCGCTGGCGTGCGAGTGGAACAGTATACAACAATACAGGTTATTTTATGTTTGGCACGGATAGCGCCGACAGTTTTAGAAAAGACCTTTATTCATATTCGCTACTTACAGATTCGTGGACAAAATTAGGCGACTTCCCCGGACCCGGCAGAACCCATGCCACGCTAAAAGCAACCGGCAGTCAATTGACCCTGTTTGGTGGTATAGATTCACTAAACAATTACTACAGCGATTTGTGGCGTTTTAATCCGGCACAAAACTCCTGGTCCCAAGGGGCACCCCTGCCGTCATTCGGGCGTAAAGGCGGAATGGGAGTGAGCTTAGGCGCTGAATTTTATTATAGCTGCGGTGTAACGGCAACCGAACGCCTCAAACAAACCTGGATGTTGGATCTAACCCTGGGAATAAAAGAAAATACCCGTCAACCGGGAGTTTCCTTTTTCCCAAATCCTGCCAGTGACTACATGTATTTTGATGCCGGTAACGAACACCTTACCGAACTTGTATTAATAGATCGGCTCGGTCGGGAGATCAGGAAACTGCCCTGTCCGGAAAATAATCAGCCCTTGTTGCAGTTGGGTTTGATTGGCCTGGAAACTGGAATTTATTACTTAAAAATAACCGGTGAAAATTATTTTACAGTTAAAAAACTGGTGAAAGAATAAAGGAGAATCTGCTATTTATCTTTATAGATAAGCATATTAATGGTGCCCTTTGAAGGGCTTGAATTATCACTTAACGATACAACAAACGGTTTGCGTTGTCCCTCAAAACAATTGTACACCACATAGCCCTTATCCTCAGTAGGATTTGGAAGTTTATTGGCGTAATAGTCTTTTAGGTCACAAAACAAATAAGAGGTTAATTCGAGATCATCACTGTTTATTTGAATATTGATTTCTTCCAGGCTGTCGTTATTTAAGGTATAATCGATGGAGTAGTCGGTAACATTGTCGGGCCGGTATTCAAAATACAAATGGCCGGACGATTCTTCTACCGGGCTGGAGGGCTCAACCTTCTTGATATCTTCGGCACGACTGTTGAGATTAATTCCTCTAAAAACGCCATCTTTTGACCTAACAATTTCGTCCAATAATAGGTGATAGCCCTCAAATATGCGTTGTTTTGGCTTTGCCACAGGTTCTTTTTTATCTTCGTTACAGCCAAATAAAATAATAAGCGGTATAACTAGTAAAAAACGTATTTTAAGAGGTAGGCGCAATGCAGCAGTAATTGAGAAAGTAAATATACTAAATATTAACACTTCCGGTAAAGAGGGGACAATTAAAATTGGACGCCTTATTACGATTCCTGGGCACCTGCGTTCACCTCAGGGCGCATTTGCGGAAAAAATAACACCTCCTGGATATTTACGTTATTCGTTAACAACATCGTCAACCGGTCGATGCCGATACCAATTCCAGCGGTAGGAGGCATGCCGTATTCAAGGGCCCTCAAAAAATCGTGGTCAATAAACATCGCCTCATCGTCCCCACGCTCCTGCAATTTAAGTTGTTCTTCAAAACGTTCACGCTGGTCAATAGGGTCGTTTAATTCGCTATACGCGTTGGCAATTTCTTTCCCGTTTATCATCAACTCAAATCGTTCAACCAGCCCCTCGGCGCTACGGTGTTTTTTAGTTAGCGGACTCATTTCAACCGGGTAGTCGGTAATAAACGTTGGCTGAATATAACTGCCTTCACACTTTTCGCTGAAAATTTCGTCGATCAACTTGCCTTTACCCATGCTGGCCTCGGTATGAATGTTCAGTTGTTTACAAACATCTCTTAGTTGTTCTTCATTCATACCGCTGATATCAAACCCGGTGTGCTCTTTGATAGCACCATACATGGTTACGCGCTTAAACGGTGCTTTAAAATCAATCTGTCTGTCGCCCACCTGTACTTCCGTTGTTCCATAGAGGTCGGTAGCTACTTTTTCAAGCAGTTTTTCAGTAAAATTCATCATCCAGTTGTAATCTTTGTAGGCCACGTAAAACTCCAGGATGGTAAATTCGGGATTGTGTGTTCGGTCCATTCCTTCGTTTCTGAAATCCTTTGCAAATTCGTACACCCCATCAAATCCACCTACAATCAGGCGCTTTAAATATAACTCGTTAGCAATCCGCAAATAGAGCGGTATGTTTAGCGCGTTATGATGGGTAATAAAAGGCCGTGCAGTAGCCCCGCCTGGAATACTTTGAAGAATAGGTGTTTCTACCTCAAGCATTCCCGCGTTGTTTAACATGTGCCGAATCGAATTGATAATCTGTGTTCGTTTCTTAAACGTATCACGTACCTGTGGGTTGATAATTAAATCGACGTAGCGTTGACGAAACCGGAATTCGGGATCACTCACCTCATCAAATGTTTTGCCGCTTTCATCTGTTTTTACCACGGGCAGCGGTTTCAACGATTTACTTAAAATTTTTAAGGACGTTACGTGTATCGAAATTTCACCTGTTTTTGTAGTAAACACGTATCCCTGCACACCAATTATGTCACCAAGGTCAATCAGTTTTTTCCATACTGTATCATACAGGCTTTTATCCTCACCCGTACAAATATCGTCTCTTCTCACATACAGTTGCACGGTTCCGGTAGCATCCTGTATCACCGCGAAGCAGGCCTTGCCCATATCACGGATACTCATAATTCTTCCGGCAATAGAAATGTCCTTATAATTTAACTTATCACGCTCGTAGTTTTCCTTTATATCTGCCGCCGTAGCGTTAATTATAAATTCATCCGCAGGGTAAGGGTCAATCCCAAATGCTTTTAAATCATTTAATTTCTGCCTTCTTAATAGTTCCTGTTCGCTTAACTGATTGGACATCTTTTTTAATATTTTGGATGCGAAAGTACGTTTTTTATCCTTTATTCCTGAAATTGTTATAAAATAATGCCATCCAATATGGTCACAAGTGATTGAATTTCATGGACATAACTATTTTGTTTAATTTTAACAGAAAAAGATTAAACAAAACGGTAACTTTATCATTGCTTACCAAATCTACAAACACAGATGACAGCTATTGAATTTAACTCAAGGATTTTGCTCGAAAGAAATTCACTCAAAAATTTTGCTCTGAGTCTTACGCATAACACCGAAGACGCTCTGGATCTTTTGCAGGAAACTTATTTGAAAGCCATTAAATACCGCAATAAGTTTGAGGATAGTACCAACCTGAAGGCCTGGCTTTTCACGATCATGAAAAACACGTTCATTAACGCGTACCGCAGAAATGTAAAAACCAAACAGCTAATCACCAAAGGAGATGACCTGGCCTTGGACAGGGCGTTTAAACAAAATAGTTACGATCACAGCGACAGCAGGTTAAGCGCCAAGGAGATCATTAAACACATTGAAACACTCGACGAGCAGTATAAAATCCCATTTACCCGCTATTACACGGGCTACAAGTACGAGGAGATTGCAAAAGAAATGAGTTTGCCCCTGGGAACTATTAAAAGCAGAATTTTTATTGCACGCAAAATCCTAATGAACGCGTTAAAACACTTCCGTAATTAATCACCACAATTAGTTCCACAACCAAAATACACACGAATTAACGATGCAAACCATTTCTCTATTTTGGTTCAGAAGGGATTTACGCCTCGATGACAACGCTGGTTTGTACCATGCCTTAAGGGAGAACAACGCCGTGCTTCCGGTTTTTGTTTTCGATACGGAGATTTTACAGCGATTGGAAGATAAATCAGACCGGAGAGTCGATTTTATTCATCAGGCAATTACCCATCTACAGCAAAAGTTAATTTCAATTGGATCGGGTCTTCATGTTTTTTACGGCAATCCCGAAAACGTTTTTAGGCAATTAACCGAAACGTATTCGATTAAAAATGTCTACACGAATCGCGACTATGAGCCATATGCAAAAACCCGGGACAAAAAAATAGAAGAGTTTTTCCGTTTACGTGGAATCGAATTTAAAACATACAAAGACCAATCTGTCTTTGAAAAAGAAGAGGTGGTAAAAGAAGATGGTAAACCGTATACGGTTTTTACGCCATATAGCAACAAATGGAAAAAAAAATTAACGCCGTTTTATTTCAAAGCTTACCCAACCCACAAGTACTTTAAAAATTTTGTTCAGCTACCCGCAGCCCATTTTCCAACGCTGGAAGAAATTGGATTTAAAAAAACTGACATTTCCTTTGATCCGAAAATAGGAGTAAGCACCGCGCTGTTACAAAATTATAAAACCCAAAGAGACTATCCTGCCATTAATGGAACCAGCCATTTAAGCATCTACCTGCGTTTCGGGGTCATCAGTATCCGGCAACTGGTAAATAAGGCCTTGCCTTTAAGTGAAAGCTGGTTAAATGAGCTGATTTGGCGTGATTTTTATATGATGATCTTGTGGCACTTTCCCCATGTGGTAATGGGATCTTTCAAAAAAGAATACGATCATATCCCCTGGTACAACCGGGAATCTGATTTTAAGAAATGGTGCGAGGGAACTACCGGGTTCCCAATTGTGGACGCCGGTATGCGGGAATTGAACACCACTGGTTTCATGCATAACCGTGTGCGAATGATCGTGAGCAGCTTTTTAATAAAAGACCTCCTGATCGATTGGCGCTGGGGAGAAGCTTATTTCGCTAAAAAATTAAATGACTTTGATTTGAGCGCCAACAATGGTGGCTGGCAATGGGCGGCAGGAAGCGGTTGCGATGCGGCCCCCTATTTCAGGGTTTTTAACCCAACTGAACAACAGAAAAAGTTTGACCCCGAATTTAAGTACATCAAAAAATGGGTACCTGAATTTGGTACCGCTAATTATTTACCGCCTATGGTGGAGCACGCGGCTGCGCGTTTACGCGCGATTGAAGTGTATAAAAAAACGCTTTCGGATATTCGGCAAACGAGTTTGTTTTAACGCAAACTTTTCAATTCAAACAAACCACTCCTTTTTTACGGTCGCACAATTAGGCCGTAAATGTTGTAAATGGTTTACTCTCCAACCGAAAACTCTCACTTGGTATAGAGTCTTTATAAAAATTAAATGTTTATTTTTCCAATCGATAACGCTAATTACCCGTATTAAGAATTTTAATTCCTTTTTCCATTTCGACTGCATATTCCTGAAGATCTGAAGGCAAATCCTTAACATCAAAGCTCAAATGCCATATTATTGCTTTTTTATTTTTTTCTTTCAGCTCAATGTACAATTCTCCCTGATCACGACCATCAGGATTACCTATTGACTGGCCAGGATTATTTTTAAGATATTCGGGAAAGTGATCCAATAAAGATTTGGCGATTTGACATTTTTCCGCTGACAATTTTTCGCGACTAAATTTTAAGTTCTCCTTTTTAACGCGCCCACGCCAATTCATTTTTAACAAACTTTCCATTTCATCGGCATGCAGTTTACCATCCTCCAGCAAAAAAAGAATGGTACAGTTTCCTCCACACTCATTAAAATTACTGCCAAAAACAAAATAGTCCCTCTCAAAACAGGTTGTTTTTTTGCAGGAAGATGAAACGAAGATAATGCTCACACCAAAAAGGAGAAGGGTTTTGCGCAAGTTATTTTTAATTTTGGATTCCATTATTTTTTGATTCGTCAATCTAATTATTATTCAATAACTATACGTTTAGTTTCATTTTTTGTTTCTGTTTTCACGTTCAGGAAATAAACTCCAGGGCTAAGAGAGACAGTATTAAATGGGATTATTTGATCCTCAATTTTAATACTACCAACCGTCAAGGAATACATGGTTTCGCCTAATACATTATACAAATTAAATTGTGTTTCATCATTAACAAAACCTGATATTTTAATTGAGAAATTGCCATTATTTGGATTGGGATAAACATCAAGTCCTTCGCCATGGTTAGCAGCAATATTATTATTACCCACTGAAGTGGTGTTGACCGGCCTAAATGTTGTACAGTTTCCGTTTTGATCTATTCCATAAGCAATCGTTCCACCTTGCCAGACTAACACATTAGCCGCATTGTATATATCCAATAAGACAGCTTGAAAAGTTTCTGGCATATAAATCCATTGGTTGTTACCACTGGTTAAATACACAGGAGGAGGAATGGGAAAACCAAAAGCTGCAACAAATAAATATATGAAATCCATTTTATACCATTTATAGGTATAGGGGCCTTCGTTCACTTCTGGGCAAAACCCTTCGACCTTTGCGTGCCAATAATTGTAATCCTGATTGCAATTGATCCTTTGAACACTAACAACGGGATTGTTTACATCATTATAATATTGCGCTATAACGTCCTGCCACAGTTTAACGCCCTCTTCTGCATTGTTATGAAAAGAATTACCCGTCGGAACATTCATAAAATTAACGTTAGGGTTTGAAAGATAGTGAATTCGCGTACCGCCATTTGGTATTCCATACATTAAAGTATAGCGCCATATCCCACCCCATCCCCATTGGTTTGCTCCTGTTTTAAACTCGTGTGCATTTGTATTATTCGTTGACCCGTTATTATGACATGCGCCAAACAAATGCGATACCTCATGAGCAAATGTGTGTCTTCCACTTGCCGCTTGTGCAATATCTACAATACAATACGCATCATTAAAACCAGCTCCAATTTCCTTTGCCTTTCCGTAAGAATTATTACTCGTGTTATTGTCATAATAATTTGCTCCAGTTAACATAACAACTACCTCAGCTCCATATTGATTACGAAGCCCCTGTGCTGTTGAATTTGCAGCGAGACTATTAAGGTCTGTATGAATATTTCCAGTTTCCCAAAATGTAATCGGCACTACACCTGCCAAAGTAACATTATATGGAACAGCGCTATTGGACCAAATAAAATTCAAATCGTTAACACACATTACCGCCTTTGCATTCATATTTGGTTCTGTTGCATCAGCATTGGGAGTGTATAAAACCAAAATTTTTA
>Ga0075163_10000338_pt1 | contig 59187 bp, 69 predicted proteins | sample JI1023141ADNA_FD_71478 | JGI IMG/M metagenome (GOLD analysis project Ga0075163, IMG submission 71478) | Wastewater effluent complex algal communities from Wisconsin, to seasonally profile nutrient transformation and Carbon sequestration -... | ecosystem: Engineered > WWTP > Effluent > Algae... | reverse complement strand
CCTGGGCGCTGGGCACGTGCGCGATTGACCGGTGACATGGGCTTCGCCCATACCCAATACCGTTACACACTGGCACATTAAAAGGTGCATTATCAGGTGTATAACAGGTTAAAATACAGGCATGTTAAGACAGCATGCAGAGGCAAGATTATGGCCAAACTGACGAAAGCCCAGCGCAAGGCGCATGCCGAGGCCTGCAAGATTCTGCAGAAGGATGCGCTGTCCATCGACGAGAAAATCTTCGTGCTGGAGAACTGGCACGAAGGCGCGGAGCACATGAACGGCGCGATCGGCGCGCACTTCACGCCGAGCGGACTGGCCCGCGACTTCGCCATCGATGCGGGCGGCGGGCGGCGCGTGATCGATCTGTGCGCGGGCATCGGCGGCCTGGGCTTCTGGCTGGACCTCGATGGCCGTGCGGGGGAGATGGTTTGCGTGGAGGTGAACCCGGCCTATGTCGAAGTCGGACGCAAGATCCTGCCGCAGGCGCAATGGATCTGCGGCGACGTGTTCGCGCTGCCTGATCTTGGATGGTTCGACCTCGCCATATCAAACCCGCCATTCGGGCGCAGTGCCGCGCGCTCGGCCCGGCAGGGCGCGCGCTACACCGGCGCGAGCTTTGAATATCACGTGATGGACATGGCCGCCGACATGGCCGGGCGGGGCGCTTTCATCGTTCCCCAGAGCAGCGCACCCTTTCGCCTCAGCGGCGCGCCGCACTACACCGTCACGCGAAGCGATGCCATCAGCGAGTTGTACGAGCAGACCGGCATTGAAATGGCCGCCGGCTGCGGGGTGGATACCAGTTTCTACCGCAACGACTGGCACGACGTGGCGCCACTGTGTGAAGTGGTGCTGTGCGAGTTTGAAGAAGCCCAGGCCTACCGCGAAGCGCATCCGCCGAAGTCCACGACCGCGCGGGCCGTGCGGAGCCAGCACGCGGCGGCACACGATGACGGGCGACAGGCGGCGCTCTTTGCGTGATCGCCAGGGAACGAGCCGCAAGCCATGAGGTTCCACCGTTTCGAGGCCTACCGGCCCTATGAAGTGACGCCGCGCAAGCTGTCGGCCCTGGCGCGCCGCCAGCGCGCCGAGCGCGAGGCGCTGCCCTTGTTCGCCGAGCAGATCGCGGCCGAACAGCCCAGCGCGGCAGAGGTGATGGCCCAGCGCAGCACGCAATGGACGCGCGCGTTCCGGCGCGACAGGGATCGCGCGGCCGAGCAGTGGCGGAGAGGGCGGCGCGAGCTTCGGGCACTGCCCGAAGCGCAGCGCGCATGGTTCCTGCAGTACTGGCAGCAGGAATGGCGCGGCCCTTTGACCGCGCACTATCTGCTGATGCTGCTGAACATGGCGCGCACCGGGCGGCTGCAGGACGAGCAGTAAGGCAGGCGCGCCCTGGCCGGCGGGCGGCCGGCGCGGTGGCGGCCGCTTGCGCTGGCCGTCACCGCGCGCCGCGTCCTGCGGCCGCGGCGACGAACTGACGGGCGCTTGCGCGGCCCGCCAGTCCGCTACTGCGAGCCAGCCGCCTGGATCGCGCGCTTGGCGCCTGCATCGAGCGCGGGCCACGCTTTCAGCGTGGCAGTGCCGACCTGCACGGCGGTGCGCTGCTGCACCAGGCGCGTAGTGGCGTAGGCTGCCCATCCCGAGACGCAGATCAACACCACGACGAGCAGCACGGCCAGGCCGCCGAAACGCCTGCCCGCCCTGGGCGGCGGGCCGCCCGGGCGCCGGGCGGCGCCGACAGCACCCGCCTCGATGCGGGCGGCGGCATTCTCCAGCCGCTGCGCGGCCGCCACCATGCCGCGGCCGGCTTCGCCGGCCTTGGCCAGGTCGGCGCGCACGCCCTGCACCAGGCCGCCCAGCTGCTCCAGATCCGCATCCAGCTCGGTGTGGCACAGGCGCTGCGTGTCCTGCAACTCGCCGTGTTCCCGCTGCGCCCGCTCCAGCCGCTCCAGCAGGTCGGCGAAGTCGGCCATCAAGACCTTGACGGCCGCGTCGCGGGCGGTGGTCGGCGCGTTCATTTCTTGCCGATGCCGATGATCTTCCAGACTTCGGCCAGATTCTCCTGCGCGGTTTGCGCCAGGTCCTTGTTCATCTGGCCGTCCACCGCCTCTTCCATGCCCGAAAGATCGCCCGCTGCGCGGGCCTCGGTGCGCTTCGCGCGCCAATCGGTCTTGTCCTCGGCCAGTTCGCGGATGGTCTTGCCCGAACCCTTCACGCGGTCGTACAGCTCGTTGCTGACGACCACGGCCTCGGGCTTGTAGGCGGCCCGGTTGCCGGTGGATTCGAGGTAGCCGTAGATCTGGCTGTAGGCGTCGACCAGGGACACGCCATCATTGGCGAACTGGTTGAAGACGACCCGAATGCGCTTGGGGTCAAACCCGCGCTCGGCGAGCCATTCCAGCGTGGAGATCGTGTCGCGCTGCTGCTTTTCCTGGGGCACCACGGGCACGACGATCAAATCGATCTCGTGAACGGCGCTTTTGAATTTCTTCATTTCCGCCATGAACCGGGTGACGTTGGACGCGCCCACATCGAGAATCACGTCGCCTTCGGCCATCATCAGCTCACGGAATATTTCTCGAAAGCTGGAGGCCTCGATTTCCTCGACTTCGATGCCTTGAATCGTATCGGCGTCGGAGGAATTGACCGACTCGACAGAAATGATTTTGGCGCCAGGCCGCATTGCTGCGAAAAGATGAACGGCCAGTGTGCTCTTGCCGACGTTACCGGACAGATTGATGAGTGCAATGTTCATGGTTTGTTCTTGCGTTTGATAAGTTTGCTGAAATCCTGGCGGCTGACAGCGCGTGCGCGGCGTAATTCATCAGACGCCGAGGTGAAACCGGGTTTTGCCGTTGCATCCGATTCGGACATTTTCAATTCGACGGGTCTTTTCTCCAGCTTTCCGAAAATCAGTGGCGACAGGCCCCCAGGCGCTGGTTGCGAAACTGGAGGTCTGGCCGCCAGGCGCGCGTGATGCTTGCGCATCTCGCGCGCGTACAGGTTCTCGTAGTAGGCGGGCGTCAGATCCAGACCACCGGAGGTGATCGCCACGTGGATCTGGGCATGGGAGAACCCATCCTGTCTAGCCGCATTGATCTGGTGCAGCGCCTTGGCCAGGATCGCGGCCTTCTTCTTCAGGCCCAGTTCGACGGCTCCGGCCACAGCTGCGCGGACACGGCCGAGGGCCGAGGTGGATTCGCCTGTATCGATCACTTTTGCTCTGGAAATGCTAAGAAAACGCTCTGATTGTAGTCCATGAGTTAGAGTCCAGTCCTGAAAAGTGCTCTGGAAATGCTCGGAATATGCTCTGGAAGACTGGGCGTGCCCCCCTTCGGGGGTCGTTCCCTTGCAGGTTTCGCTATCGCTCATCGCCTTCGGCGACCGCTGCGCGGCCTTCCAGGCAACTCACGCGGGGGAGGGCGAAGGGGGTGCTCCAAACGACCGGCAGTGAGGTGCTGGAGGCCGCTGCTGGGGCGTTCCAGGGCCACGCCCCAGACCCCTGGCCCACATGAGCGAGATCGACCGGCGCGCCTGAGCCGCCTGTGCACAAGCCAGGGCTCCGCATGGATATATATGCACAAGCCTGCCCAGCGACGCCCTACGGCGTCGCTGGGCCCCGGCTTGCGCACATACCCACGCTGCGCACCTGCCTTGCACACAGGGGGACGCCTACGGCCTGACGCGCTTCGCTTGCCACAGCCCGCACCAATGAAGGTGCGGGCTGGAACAGCCGGTGCCCCTGAACTGGCCTCGGTGCCTGATCTAAGCGTCGCAGAGGAAACCGAGCGCGCCAGACGAGCCTGGCACTCGACCTGGCCCGCACTTTTCGCGCCCTTGCTGCATTCCCCGGCGCTTCGCGCTGCCCTCAGACGCCCGCGACCCGGCGATGCCGGGTCGCAACCCTGGCGCGCCAGGGTTCTACACGCCCGCGACCCGGCGATGCCGGGTCGCAACCCTGGCGCGCCAGGGTTCTACACACCATACGCACCACAGGTGCCAGGTGTAAAGCGTTGTCGTGATTGGATATGTTGGGTATACTGGAGGCGTGGTTAGGTGTACTAACAGCGCATGAGTCTATATTTCATGCGGTTTTCCAGGTATACCGATAAAAAGGAAGGTGCATGTCCCGACTCGTTCAGTTCAAGCTCTCGGCGCAGGATTCAGAGAGGGCGTTCGAGGCCCTGGAGCGTTCCCCGGCGCGGAACCTCAACATGCTGGCCAAGGAGGTCTTCCTGCAGTTCCTGGCCAATCAGGATGGCCAAGCCGGGCACTTGTCTGGCATCGCCCAGCAGCTCGAAGAGATCAGGGCGCAGCAGCAGGAAATCGTCGACATGCAGCGCGCAGCCGATCCCGACACGCAGCTCAGCATGGTGGCCGCGCTCTTCCTTCTGATGTACCGATCGGTCAATGTGAATGCCCGTGCCGAACTGGATGAGATATTCAATTCCGATGCCGTCATCAACTACCTGAAACAGGAAGGTTGATATGGCACGGGCGAATAGAACTCCAGACGACGCCCTGCGAGGATGGCTGGTGGTTACCACCTTGCTTCTGGTTTTGGCAGGGTGGATAGCCGGTTTTCTGCTGTACTACCGGGTTCCCAAGTCCATGATCATCAAGGGCGTCTGGTTTGGAATCCTGGCCACGCCCTCCAATCCGGTTTTATGGGTCGGGCCGTTCATAGGACTAATGCTGGGGGTGGCCTTGTTCATCTACGGGGCCATTCGATGGACGACGAAATTCGGCGGCGCAGAATATATGCGCCATTTGCGCGGTCCGCGCATGGAAAACCAGTACGCGCTGCGCTCAAGGACCAAAAGCGGAAGCGGGCAATTGAGGTTCATGGACACGCCGGTGCCGCGGGACGTGGAGAGCACGCATTTTCTGGCGGGCGGCTCCACCGGAACGGGTAAAAGCCAGTGCATTGCCGAGTACATCGAAAGCGAGCAGGAGCGCGGCGAACGAACCATTTGCATCGACCCGGACGGCGGTTTCATGCGGCACTTCTTCCGGCCCGGCGACGTGATCCTCAACCCCTTCGACGCGCGCGGGCAGGGCTGGTCGGTGTTCAACGAGATCCGCTCATCTTTCGATTGCGAGCAGTACGCCATCAGCATGATCCCGCGCAGCCCATCGACGGAGCAGGAATCATGGAACTCCATGGCCCGGACCATCGTTTCCGAAACGCTGCATGTGCTCATCCGGAACAACGAGCTTTCCACCGACAGGCTGGTGCATTGGCTGACTTCTGCGAGCAACCGCGACCTGCAGACGCTGCTGGCCGGCACGCCGGCGGAGGGCTGCTTCCACGGCGCCGAGGAAACCCTGGCGTCCATCCGCGTGGTGCTGACGCAGTACGTGACACCCCACAAATACCTGGCCTCGGGCAGCTTCTCCTTCCGGGACTTCATCGAGAACAGCGAGGGCAACGTTTGGGTGACCTGGCGGCAGGACCAGCTGCAGGCACTCAAGCCGCTGATTTCCTGCTGGACGGACGTGATCTGCGCGGCCGTGCTGTCCATGAGCGACGACCGTGACCGCGGCCTGCACCTGATCCTGGACGAACTGGACTCGCTGGAGAAGCTGAACTACCTTGTGGACGCGGCCACGAAGGGGCGCAAGAAAGGGCTGCGCATCCTGGCCGGCATCCAGAGCCTGGCGCAGCTGCGGCGAACCTATGGCGACGACGACGCCCTCACGCTGCGCAATTCGCTGCGGTCGGTTGCCCTGTTCGGTGTCGCCGAGATGGACACCTACACGGCGGAGGAATTCAGCCGCGGCCTGGGCGAACAGACGGTGATTCGGCGCAACGACAGCGTTTCGGTCGGCGGCCGAGGCGGCTCGCGCGGCACCACCGGCACCAGGCAAGACACCGAGCGTGTCGTGTCGCCTGCAGAGATCCACCTTCTGCCCAACCTGACCGGCTATCTCAAGTTCGCCGGCAACTACCCCATCGCCCGCGTCAAGCTGCAGTACAAGGCCCGGCCCGACGTGATCGACCCCATGGTGATGGCCGAGCAGTACAGCAAGCCCATCCGCGGTTCCGCCGGCATCTTCGCCGGCGCATGAGGAGCGTCCCATGCTGAGCTTCCAAGCCGTCACTTCCAGCAAGCAGGCTGCGCACTATTTCGAGTCGGCAGACGACTACTACGAAAAAGAGGGCCACCGTGGCGAATGGCTCGGCAAGGGAGCCGAGGAGCTTGGGCTCACGCAGCAGCTGCAGGTGGATCGAGAGAGCTTCAAGGACATTCTGGACGGCAAGCTGCCCAACGGCGTGCGCGTGCGCTTCTCCGACCTGCGCTCGGATGACCGCAAGGGCATGGACTACACGTTTTCCGCGCCCAAGAGCGTCAGCCTACAGGCGCTGATCGCTGGCGATGCCGGCGTCACGGCTGCGCACGATCGGGCCGTCAAGCGCGCCGTGCAGCAACTGGAGAAGCTGGCCCACGCGCGCATCAAGGAGCAGGGGCAGAGCTACCGCGTGCGCACCGGCGTGATCGTCGCGGCTGCGTTCCGGCACGAGTTGTCGCGCGCCCAGGACCCGCAGCTGCACACCCACGTGATCGTCGCCAACCTCACCAAGCGCCCGGACGGCCAATGGCGCGCGATGAGCAACGAGGACATCCAGCACAGCATCAAGGCCCTGGGCGCCTACTACCGCACGGCGCTGGCCGAGGAACTGCGGGCGAGCGGCTATGGGCTGAGGGAGACGCAGAAAGGCTACTGGGAACTGGCCCACATTTCCGACGAGTTGATCCAGCACTACAGCACCCGGGCCCGGCAGATCGAGGAGGCCTTCGAGGCTCGCGGCGTGAACCGCGACACGGCCAACACCGCACTGGCACAGTCCGTGACCTTGATGACGCGCGACAAGAAGTCGGAAGTGGATCGCACCTTGCTGCGCGAGGAGTGGATCGAGAGCGCACGAGCAGCAGGCCTCAGCATGGATGCGCTGCTGGCCGCCAAGGAAAACAGCACGGCGCCGGACGTGGCCCGCCTGCGTGCCGACCCGGCGATGAAGGAGGGGGCGGCCGCGGCCCTGAACTTCGCAGTCGAGCACCTGAGCGAGCGTCAAGGGCTATTCACGCGCAAAGAACTGGTTGAACTGTCCATGTCCAAGGCTGCGACCACATCCACCATCAGCGCCGTCATGGCCGAGGTGGAAGCGGCCGAGAACGACGGCCGCCTGGTGCGCGAGTTGCCGCTGTACCAGACGGCACGCTCGCTCAACCAGGCCAAGAAGAACGAGGACGACAAGCAGGCCTCGCATTTCATGGACGTGCCCGAGACCGCCAAGCTCACGCGCACGACATGGATCGGGGCCACGATGCACGCGCGCGGGCTGAATGAGGAACAGGCCACCATCGAGGTGGACCGTGCCATCCAGAAAGGGGCGCTGGTGCTGGCCGAAGCGCGTTATACGACGCCGCAGGCCCAGGCCATCGAGCGCAGCATCCTTGCCATCGAGCGCGACGGGCGCGGCGCCCTGCAGCCGATCCTGAGCGACGAGGGCCTGGCGGCGCGGCTGGCCGCGAGCGACCTGAACCAGGGCCAGCGCGAGGCGGTGGAAATGATCCTCGGCACCACGAACCGCTTCGTGGCGGTGCAGGGCTATGCCGGCACCGGCAAAAGCCATATGCTGGAGCGCACCATCAACGAAATCACCCAAGACGCGACCCAGCAATCCCTGGCCGCCGGATTCGACGTGGTGGGCCTGGCGCCCTACGGCACCCAGGTGGCGGCCCTGCGCGAACTAGGCGTGGAGTCCAACACGCTGGCCAGCTTCCTGGCCAGCCGGAAGGCGCAGGCGGCCTTGAGCGAGAAATCGGTCGTGCTCTTGGACGAGGCCGGCGTCGTGCCCGCTCATCAGCTGGCCCAGGCGATGCGGATCGTGGAGAAGGCCGGCGCGCGCATGGTCATGCTGGGCGACCGCAAGCAGACGGGCGCGGTGGAGGCCGGCAAGCCCTTTGCGCAGCTGCAGGACGCCGGCATGCTGCAGGCTCAGCTGCGAGAAATCCAGCGGCAGCGCAATCCGGAAATCAAGGCCGCCGTGCTCAATGCCGCGAACGACCAGACCAACAAGGCCGTCACGCGGCTGCTGGGCAGCATCCGCGAGGTGCCGGAAGAGCAGGATCGCTATCAGGCCATTGCCTCCGACTTCACCGCGCTGTCCCCCCAGGAACGCGAGGCGACCCTGATCGTGGCCGGCACCAACGAGGCGCGCCACAGCATCAACGAGATGGTGCGCAAACGCATGCGCCTGGAGGGAGGCCTCAAGTACACCGTGCTGGAGAACGTGGACGCCACGCGCGCCCAACTCAAGCAGCCGGCCACCTACGCCCCGGATCTGGTGGTGAGCTATCACCGCGAGGGGCAGAACATCCAGCGCGGCGTGGACTACGCAGTGGTGGGCGTGGAAGGCGATCAAGTGGTGCTGCGCGGCAGCGACGGCCAGAACGTCACGGTCAAGCCCGCCCAGCACTTCTCGGCCACGCTGCACAAGAAGTACGACATCGAGATCGCGCCCGGCGATCTGCTCAAGATCACCAAGAGCGACAAGCAGCTCGGCCTGCTCAACGGCGACCGGGTGCGGGTGCAGGCTGTGAGCGCCGAGGCCGTTACCGTCAAGACGGAGCGCGGCACCATCGTGGCCATCCCGGCGCAGCGTCCCATGAACCTGCAGCACGGCTACGCCACCACGATCCATTCCTCTCAGGGCCTGACTTCCAACCGCGTGCTGATCGAGGCCAACACACGCTCGCTAACCACCAACCGGGCCGCGTTCTACGTGGCCATCTCGCGGCCACGCTACGAACTGAAGCTCTACACGGACCGGGCCGCCGAGTTGCGCGGCGCCGTGGCGCGGGTGCCGAAGAAGTTCGCGGCGCTGGAGTTGAGAACGGCGCACAGCGAGGCGCATATCGCCGAGCAGAAACATCGCCAGATCTCTATTAGTCGCTTGAGAAACTTGTCGAATGATTTGCAACGGCGTAACCCTAATCCACAGCCGGCGCAAGCAAATCGCAGCGTGGCTTTAGGAAGAACACTAAGATGAGGTAGCGGTGATCCAGCGCGGATTGCCCGATCGGGAGTCTCCAATGACAAGCTCGTGGCGCGAAATGACATTGGCAGCGGCTTTGGCAATAGGTTTCTCAGCGCACGCACACAACTGCGATCCGCTTGTATTTCTGTCTTTGAAGGTCGGCAGTAAAACTATAGCGGTCACAGAAGCGCAACTATCAGCGCTGCCGCAGCGGGTCATCGTTACGTCCACCAATTGGGCAAAAAAGGGCTCCTACAAGGGGCCGTATTTGAACGATGTCGTTGGCTTGGCCGGCAGAGGTAGCGTGCAAAAACTGACTGTATACACCTGGGATCATTTCAAAGTCGATATTCCATTTTCTGATTTAGCAAAGTATGGCGTTATCTTGGCGACAAGCCTTGATGACAAACGGCTGAAACTGGATGATTGGGGGCCAATGTTTGTCATGTACCCCTATGATGATTATAAAGAGTTGAGGAGGCCTGCAGGTCTCAACAAAATGGCTTGGCAGGTGTGTCGGATAGATATTTTATGAGACGTATATGGTTTTGGGTGTTGCGCTTCTCTTTACTCGTGGCATTCCTTCTCTTCTTCTACTACTTTATTACTAGTAAGCCGCCTGAAAAAATTATCGAAGAACCATATTGGTCGGTGAGTCAGTTCGAGACAAGTTTTTGGCGTTTAAAGGCTGACCTTGCGAGGATGGAGGACGGAGATGTCTTTGTTCAGGCGCAGTCAGAAAACAGCTTATCTGTTTTTCTTTCCAAAATACGTTTGCTAACTCGTGAATCACCATCGCGTACTACGCTGATGACAAATCACGATTTTGCCTTGCACTTTCCTGAGTTGAGTGCCTTGGAGCATGATGTTCGTGCTATCCATGACAGCTATGGTAGCGAAATGACTAAGGGCGAAGCGCTCCAATTACTGGAACGTTTGGATCGTATTGGTCACATGGTTTCCGATATATCAGCCAGCGTCTGGCAGATGCAACTAGCAAGTAGCGACGCTTCTTTCGAAGCTGCCGAAGCTCGTAACAAAACAATAAACCAGCTGATTGCAAGCTTGGCAATCATGGGCGGATTAGCAGTAATAATTTATACCTATTACAATTTGGGTTTGTATCGCAAGAACTGCGAACTTGCCCGGAGCCGCGACGAATTGGCCGAACGCAACCTTCAGCTGGCCCACCAGAAGAAGCTGCTCGAAGTCTCAGTGGCCGAGAAGAATGAGTTCATGGGGATGGTGTCGCATGAACTGAAGTCGCCCTTGCAGACCATTTCCTCATCCGCCGAATCTCTGCTCAGTCCGCTTGATCCGCACAGGCGCAACCGTCTACTGGCGCGCATCCAGCGGGCGACTCTGAGCATGAAATTTCAGATCAACGACCTGCTGACTCTGGCACGCTCCGAGGCTGGCGCGCTGGAGTTCCGCCCGGACGTGTTTTGCGTTCAGGACCTGCTAGAGGAAGTGCTGGATCTGGAATCACAAAACGCCTACGAGAAGGGGTTGCGGCTATCTATCCATGCGCCCATAGAACCCATCTTCGCTACAGCCGACAGCGGCCGCCTGACGCAGATCCTGGGCAATCTCACCAGCAACGCCATCAAGTACACCGAGCACGGGGCAGTGGAACTGTCGCTGGCCGATGTCAATGAACATCAGCTGGTGTTCACTGTGCGGGACACCGGACCCGGCATGCCTTCGGGGTTCGCGCCACTGGAGATCCAACCGTTCAAGCGCTATGGCGTCTTGCAGGGCGGCGATGGCGCCGGCATCGGCCTCAAGATCGCCTACTCGCTCGCTGAGTACCTGTCCGGGCAGCTGACCTACGACAGTAGTGAGGAGGGCACTTGCTTCAGGCTGACCATTCCGGCACTGCTGCAGACGGACGACCCGCGGCCTTCACCAGCCGAATCGAAGCAGCGCTGGCTCTTGGTGGATGACAACCTCGAACTGCTGGCTTCGCTGCACAGTGAATGCCAAGTGCTAGGCATCGAGGCCGACATCGCACCGTCGCCGGCGATCGCCGCGAACATGATGGCCGTCAATTACTACGATCTGGCCCTTATCGATGTGAACATGCCGGGCCGGCGCGGCGACGAACTCGCGCGTGACTTCAGGCGCGGCAGTTCCATGGCAAATCCCCGGTGCCTGCTGTACGGCATGAGCGCCCTGCATCATGGACCCTCGCCGATTCGCTCGCCCTTTGACAAGCTGCTCGACAAGCCCATCCGCATCAAGTCGCTGCTTGCCGGCCTCACACGCCCAGCGTCAGGTTCGCCATCAGAACGCCGGCTGTGATCGGTTTCTGGCAGACGAAGAAGTGGTAGCGCTTCTGCGCCTGCTCGACGGCGCTGCTGTCGGCCTTTCCCCCGGCGCCCATTTCCCCAGTCAGCAGCACGATGCGCGCTTGCCTGGAGATGCGGCGCAGTTCAGCAAGGACGGTTTCCGCCGTGTCCTTGCCAAGCCACCAGTCCAGAACAAAGGCGTCGTACTCGTGGCCAGACTCTAGGTCGGCCAGCAGCGCGCGCGGTGACGTATAGGCCTTGCTGGTGCATCCCTCGTCGGCCAGCATGTCGGCAAGGCTAGCGGCCGTGTCGGCAACGTCGTCCAACACGGCCACGCGAAGCGGTGTCTGCCCGTCCTGGCCGTGAACCAGTTCGATGACCTTGATCGCTTCGAAGGAGAAAGGCACCTTATCGACCGTCATCACGAGCAGGCCGCCATCGGTGTTGAACGCCGCCCACATATCGCCGCGATCGGGCGGGCCGTCACCCAGGCGAACCATCACAGGCGCCTTGTGCTTGTCGTTTACCAATTGCGCAGCGAAGGTCTTGCCCATCACGCCGCGGATCATGCTCAACATGGACTCGCCGTAGTGCTCGCCCATGCGAGCCAAGTCATCCCAGGTCCATGCTGACGTTCCGGTGACCCGGTGGTGGGCGGCTGCGCGCGATAAGCCCAGAACCTCGATTACCGCCGTCACGTAGTGGCGGCGGTCCACCTTGTGGCGCGCCAGAAGCGCGCGAACGATCTCGGCAGCCGATGGCGCCGATCCGGTCCCTTGTGTCTGGCTGTCCTCTTGAGCAGGCATGCGCTGTCCCTGTGTTGTGTCAAACAAAATTTATGATAAGCTTATGTATCGTTGAACAATACAATTAGTGCGATTTGTATTGTATTTCGTTACACGGTGCGCCCAATCTGTCGGATTGTGCATTCCTTCCATGACCGGAGATGTAAGTGATTGACTTGCCGCCTGATCTCGCGCAGTGCGCTCCCCAAGTATCCCCGGTGTTGATGCAGGCCCTGGTCCGCACCGAATCGGCGTGGAACCCGTATGCCATTGGGCCTGATGCCGGCCAGCGCGCAATTGCCCAGCCGCAAACACTGGATGAAGCGGTCAAGACTGTAAAGCAACTTCAGGCGGCGGGAGCCAAATTCAGCGTGGGTTTGGCGCAGATTCATATCAGCAATGTCACCGGCCGGGGAATGACCTGGGAACAGGCATTCGACCCCTGCAGCAATTTAAGGATGGGACAGACCATCCTTTTTGAATATTACGGCAAGGCAATTAAAGAGGGTTACAGCGGGGTCGATGCGGTTTGGGCCGCGCTTCGCGGCTACAACTCGGGCGGCGTGCATAGAAAGGTCAGCGATAAATACGCTGAAAAGATATTCACGTATATGCAGGCCCAGCAGGCGTGGGTACGGACTTCCAAAGCCGCCAGAAGCACGCCGGCAAGCACCGATCCGCGATTTAACCAACTTGCCCGGTCCGTTCAGATCGACATTTCTGGCGCAAACGCGCCGCCGGCGCTGCCCGCCGCCATTGCGTCCAATCCCAATTCGCTGCGCGATGGTGAATCCCCTGACATTTTCCAGGCGCAGGAGGTTACCCAGGGATTTTGATGCTTTGCCTTTTCATTGACTCAACAGGAACCAACATGAATTCCCATATCTTGCAAACGAGTGAAAACACGCTGACGAAAATTATGCTGCTCAAGGGCATTCTTCTGATCGGAATCCTGGCTGCCTTGCTGTTCCATCCGGCCGAGGCCCAAACGCTCAAGCAGACGGGCGTTTCCATCTTCAATGCCCTGTACGCCGTCATCGGCGTAGTCGGAGCCATCTGCGTGCTGGTCACAGGCATCAACTGGGCGGCGGGCAACTTCCTCGGCGCCCACGATCCCAAGCGGCTCTTCTTCCAAGTGCTCGCGGGCACGGCCATCGCCTTCGCCTCGGTGGCCATCGTGCAGTTCATCAAGGAAGCCGTGGGCGGCAACGGCAGCATCGGGAACCTGTGAACCATGGCCGGGGGAAGCAACAAGCACGTCGATGAACCCTTGGAAAGGGTCCTCGTGTACCAGGGGCCGCAAACCAAGGCGATGCAGTTCTATGTGCCCTTGACGGTGTTTGCCGTGGAGTGCGTCGCCCTGCTGGTCTTCTTCCGATTCTTTCAGTTTTGGGCGCTCTTGTTCGTGCTCCCCATTCACTTGCTGCTGATGCTGAAAACGGCCAGCGATCAATGGTGGGTGGAGAACCTTGTCTGCAATATCAAGTACAGGTATTTCGCCAGGAACAAGGGCTTGCGGGGAAAGAACGTGGTGACATTCACCCCGCATGCCACGCGACGGGAATTGAGGGCGGAGCTTGGCCCCCAGCTGAAAACCAAGAGGCGCAAGCATGCTCAATGACCGAGTGGATGCCAAGGAAGTCAGCGACGCTTCCCAGCTGCCCTACAGCCAGCAGATCAGCCAGACCATTGTCGTGACCGAAGCTGGCGATTACACGGCGACGCTGCAGGTGCATGGAATCTCGTTCGACACCATGACCAATGCGGAGATCGACGGGCTGAACCGCACCTGGCTCTCCGCCATCCATACCGCGCTGGCCAGCCCGAACCATGCCCTGTGGACGCATATCGTCCGCACGCGGCAAAAGGACGTACTCACCCACAACGAGTACGACAACGAATTCAGCGCAGATTTCGTCAAGGCGTACAACCAGTCCCTCGAAGGCAAGGACTTCTTCACCAACCGCCTCTACCTGTCTCCGGTGTACCGCCTGGCCGGCACCCAGGCCGACCGTTTCGGCCTGCGCTTCGCGTCCAAGAAAAGCGAGGACTACAGGGAACTGCACGAGCAGGCCAAGGAGGCGGCGCAGCGCAGTGTCGCCGTGCTGCAGGCCGCGCTCAAGCGCTACCACACGCGGCAGCTGCAGTCCTACTCCAGGGACGGCGGCCTGCATACCGAGATTGGCGAGTTCTATGCCTGGCTGCTGAACCACCGGCACAGCCAGGTGCAGCTGCGGCCCGCCAATCTATCGCGCAGCCTGCCGCTCGCCACGCTGGACTTCGGAGAGGAGACGGTCAGGATCGTCAACGGCGCCTCGACCACCTATGCGGCCGTGATGGCCATGACTGCGCCGTACACCTGCGAGTCCATCGACGCAAAGGTCCACGAGAAGCTGCTGACGGCCGATTTCGAGTTCGTGCTGAGCCAGTCCTTCACCGCCATTCCGCGAGACGCCGCGGAACGGATGCTCAAGGCGCAGCAGAACCGGATCGAGAGCACGGCCAGCAACGAGATCCAGATCGCCGACATCAAAGCGGCGCTGACGAATCTGCAGGCCAACAAGTTCAAGATGATGGAGCACGAATGGATTCTGGTGATCTACGGCTCCAGCCTGAAGGAGTTGAACCACCACGTCAACGACGCCATCACGTTGATGAACGAGAAAAGCATTCAGATCTCACGCCAGAACGGCGGGGCGCTGATTGCCACCTTCTGGTCGATTTTCCCGGGTGCATTCAAGCACGGCCGGGTGCGCGCCATGCCGATCAGTTCGCTGAACATGGCGAAGTTCTTCCCGCTGCACAACTATCCCACCGGAAACAGAAAAGGAAGCCAGTGGGGCAAGCCCATACTCGTTCTCTCGACCGAATCGCGCAACCCCTATTTCCTCAACCTGCACGTCAGCCGCGACCGGATGGCCGAGCAGGGCATCCAACTCAACATGGACGACGAGGACGATCCTGCCGTGCCCGCGCAGAAGCGGCAGAGAAAAGAGGTGGGCAACTACTACATCATCGGCGGCACGGGCGCGGGCAAGACAACCCTGAAGGTGGCAATGCGCGCGGCCTTGAAGCGGCGCGAGAGCCGGGACAACCGGCCGGTCAAGATTTTCACCCTGGACAAGGACTATGGGGAGGAAATCGTGATGCGGGCCATGGGCGCGCAGTACTTCATTCTGGAGCCGGGCGTTCCATCGGGCATCAACTTTTTCCAGTGGGACGACACCGAGGAAACCCGGGAAATGATCTACGACGTTGCCAAGTGGGCGGCGCAATACGACACGCGCTATGAACTGAAGCCCAGCGAGGCCATTGACCTCAAGAAGGCCATTTCATCGGTCTTCGACCTGCCGAAGGCGGATCGCCGGTTTGGCAGCATCATCCATTACCTGCCCTCGCACGAGACGGAATACAGCCTGCACCAGTTGCTCACGCGCTGGTGCCACAACGAGGACGATCCGCGTGCCAGTCCCTACGGCTGGGTGCTCGACAGCCCGGTGGATCGCCTCAACCTGAACGACAGCAGCGCCTACGGCTTCGATACGACGGCGGTGCTCAAGCTCGGGTACGCCAAGACCCCGCTGATGCGCCTGATCACCGAGAAGATTCTGCGCAGCGCGGCCGGCACGCCGCACGTGATCGACATGGCCGAGGCCTGGGCGCTGCTGGCCGATCCGCTGATGGGCCAGTTCATCGATGACAAATCCAGAACCATCCGCAAGCAGGATGGGATTCTCGGGCTGGATGCGCAAAACGCTGAGGACGTGGCCGAGAGCCACTTGGGCCAGGAGTTCCTGAATCAGTTTCCGACCTCGTTCATTCTGCCCAACAGCAAGGCCAGGGCGGAGGTCTATATCGACAAGCTCGGGTTGACGCCGCGCGAATTCGAACTGGTGCGCACCAGCAGCGCAAGCGACGGATCGGTGCTGGTGAAAAAAGGCAACGAATCCATCATGGCAAAGATGAACCTGACCGGGATGGACAACATGCTGTCGGTGCTTTCGGCCAGCACCGACAACGTGATGATCTGCCGCGAATGCATCCGGGAATTCGGACCCAATCCCCGCGATTGGTTGCCGCGCTTCTATGAAAGAAGGATCTAGATTTTTCAAAGGAGAAACAGCATGGTCAGGCTCAAGAAAATCAATTTGAGGATGTTCGGCATGGCCGCTGCGCTGGCTGTGTCCTCTTCCGTTTATGCCGGCGGTATTCCGGTGATCGACGGAGCGCATATCGCCACCGCCAAGATGAACAACATGGAGCAGATTGCGAAGTGGGTGGTTCAGCTGGAGCGGATGAAAACCGAGCTCGAACAGACCAAGGGGATTTGGGACTCCCTCAAGGACGGGCGCGGCATGGGCAACATCCTGCGCGATGACCTCATCCGCCAGTTCCTGCCCCAGGACTACTGGGCAGTCGCCGAGTCGATCCGCAGAGGAAACGGCAACTGGAACGGCATCAGCGGCCGGGTGGCCGACATCGTGAAGGCCTACCAGTACAAATCCTGCGCCGAACTCAACAAGGACCCAGTGTTGCGCCAGGAATGCGAGCGGCAGTGGCGCAATGCCGCCATGAACAAGGACTTCGGCGACCTGGCCTACAAAAAGGCGGCGGAGAACATCACCAATCTGCAGGAGTTCGTCCGCACCATCAACAGCTCGTCGGATCAGAAGGTCATCGCCGAGATCCAGGCACGCATCAACGTGGAGAACGCGCGGCTGCAGAACGAGCAGATCAAGCTCTCAACCATCGCCAAGATGGAGGAGTCCGAGCGGCAGCTGAAAACCGAGCGCGTCTACAACGGTTTCTCCGCGGGCATGGCGAACTTCAGCCGGCCCAATTTCTGAGGGAATGTGATGCGTCGCTTCCCTCGAATCGCCTGGATGCTGCTAGTGCTCGCGCTGTGCGGCTGCGAGTCCGCAGACGAGAAGGCCGAAAGACTTCGGCTTGAAAACCTCTACGCCCTGGACGACCTCAAGGTGGCCCAGGCCTACAAGAAGGCCGATTTCGCCGGCGCGGCCTATGCCAAGGAATATCTGGAAATCAAACGCGAGTGCGCCAAGGAGGAAATGAAGACGAAGGGCAAATGGTGCGAGAAATATTCGAAGATCGAGAAGCTGTACAACCAGCTTCAATCCGAATCGCTTCGCAGCATGCCACAGGCGCCAAAATTCTAAGGGGCCTGGACCATGGCAACTGGAGTTCTTGACAACGTCTACCTGAAGTTCGATGGCGCCATCACCGGGCTGTATGCCAGCGCTTCGTCGGGTATTTCGAGCTATGTGATTCCGATTGCCTGGATCGTGCTGGCCGTTCTGCTGCTGGTGTGGTGCTATCTCACCATGACGGGCAAAACGTCCATGCCGGTGCTGGACCTCTTTGTCCCGTTCATCGCCTTCATGCTGGTGCTGTACGCGATGGGCAGCGGCTACACGGCGTGGATCGCCGATCCTCTCTACAAGCTGCCCGAGGAACTGGTTTCCGCCGTGGGCCGGGGCAGCGCGACCACGCCGATTCAGGCGCTGGCGCTGTTCGAGGAGAAGTTCATCGGCCTGGCCACCGGCGGCTTCAACCTGCTGGTCGATTACGTCAAGTCCCTGGCCTGGGGCGCGGCCATCCTGCTGGCCATCGTGCTGCTGATCATGATCATCGCCGCCGTCATCATGATGGTGGTCATTTTCTGCGGCCTGGTCTACGCCAAGCTGGGCCTGACCCTGGTTCTGGCGGTCGGGCCGTTCTTCGTCTTCCTGCTCGTTCTCCAGCACACCCGCGACAAGTTTTTCTCGTGGCTGAACACGGCGCTCTTCTTCGTTTTCTATTACGTGCTGTGCTTCCTGTTCATGAATCTCTTCTTCAATTTTCTGGACGCCTACATCAATGCGCTGGCCGGCGTGGCGGCCAACAGCGGAGCGGGCGTCGCCGGAACCATCGCGGACGCCATCCGCAATCAGTTCATGGGCGGCGACATGGCCAAGGCCGGCAATGTGATCGTTCTTTTCATGCCCGTCGTTTTGCTCACGCTGATCATGGCCTTCATGTTCCTGCAGCTCAGCACGATCGCCTCGTCCATGACTTCCGGCGCCGGCGGTGCGGTCGGGCAGGGCGCATCCAGCCTGATCTATTACATGCGCGGTGCATTGCGCTCCAGGGGCGGGGCCAAGAGCGCGCCGGCCAAACCATGAAGGTGGATCTGATGCGTAGATGTTTGGTTCTGACACTGCTGGCCGCGCTTTCGGCCTGCAGCACCTACAAGCCGCCGCCTGGCTGGCCCGATGGACCGGAGCGGCCCATCAACGCGCAGCCGATTCAAAAGCCCGCGGTCGATTGAATGAGGAACGGGTATGAACGACTCGAATGAACAAGCGCAGGAGCGGTATTTCCAGGCGGCGGCCAGCTGGGATGCCGACAGCAGGAACGCCGAGCGCCTGTCCCTCAAGCGGTACAAGGCGCTGGGCATCGGCGCCGTGGTCTTCGCGGCCATCATGGGCGTGGCCGTCACCACGCTGCTGCCGCTCAAGGAGTTCGTGCCCATCATCATCCGTGTGGAGAACGCCACGGGCGCCTATGACGTCAAGCCCGCCGGCGAGAAGCTGGACGTGGGGGAGTCCCGCAACGAGAAGATCGTGATTTCCGACGTGGCCCGCTACATCAAGGCGCGCGAGGGCTTTACGCGCGGCGAGGCCGAGGAAAACTACAAGATGGTCTACCTCATGAGTTGCGGCACGCAGCGGGCCGAGTGGGACAACTACATCAACCCCCAACTCAACAAGAAGAGCCCGGTGCTGATGCTGACCAATCAGGACTCGGACCGCATCACCGTGCAGTCGGTTACCTTCTTGCAGTCGCTGGACGAGGACACTAAGACCGCCCAGGTGCAGTTTGAGAAAACCGTCTCGCGCGGCACGACTCCGCCGCTCAAGTACCGCTACGTCGCCACGCTGGGGGTGCGCTACGACCCCACCAACATCCCCAGCAACCAGCTGAACTTCTATCTCAACCCCTTCGGCTTCTGCACCGAGACCTACCGGCGCGACCAAGTGGGCAACCCGGTGGTGGTCAATGCGCCGGGGACGCCGAATCAGGAATTGAACCAGGTGATGGAGGACTTCCGCCGCGAAACCGATGCGGCGCTGGCCGCCGTGCGCGCCCAGCAGCAGCTGCAGGCCTCGCAGGCGGCCGCAGCTGCGGCTGCGGCCTCTGTCGCGGGTGCGGGCGCGCAGCCCGCGCCTGCGCCTGCGGGCGCCGCCGCTGGTGCGCCTTCCGCCTTGTCCAGCATCGGCACGAACGGGGCCGGCCAGGCGCCGCCGCCGGCGGCTTCCACCGCCCCGCCTGCCACCGCCAACCCGCGCCGACCATGACCATGAAACCGACAACCTTCCTTGTGGCCGCCGTCCTGTCGGCATGGATCGGCACGGTGGCGCACGCCGAAATGGGCGCCCGTTCCTCGAAGCTGGATGGCCGCGTGCAGATCGTGGACTACCACCCCGACGAAGTGATCCGCGTGAACATCGCCGAGGGGGTCCTGACCACTATCGAACTGCCGGCGCAGGACACCATCGATGACTTCGGCATGGGCGACCGGCAGGCCTGGCACGTCAAGTTCAAGAACAACCTCATCTCGATGAAGCCGGCCGGCATCAAGCCGGACACGAACCTCACGGTGTTCACGGCGCGGCGCAACTACCTGTTCACGTTGCAGAGCACCGGCCGCAAGAGCCGCACGGTGGCCTACTGGATGCGGGTGCGTGACTCCGAGGACGACGACAGCACGCCGGAGGGGCGTCGTGCTGCCCAGGCGCGCGCGGAGCAGAAGCGCATCGCCGACGACCTGCGCAACAGCCGCTACGAGGGCCGCCTGAATTCGGACTACTGGATCGCAGGGGCGCAGGAGTTGCAGCCCGCGTCCATGTTCGACAACGGCCGCCAGACCTACATGACCTTCAGCGCGGCCAACGCCATGCCTGCCGCCTTCGTCATCGAGTCGGACGGCACCGAGGCCATCGCCGACTTCCATGTGGAGGGCGACACGATGGTGATCCACCAAGTCGCCTCGCGCATCCTGCTGCGGCGCGGCAATCTGGTGTCGGGCATCACCAACAAGTCGCCCGCCGCCGCCGTGCAGCAGAGCCCGACCGGCACGGCCAGCGACAAGGTCAACCGCTCCGTCAACAGCGAGGAGTCCCGATGAACGCACGCTCCGACTACACCGATCCCGCAGCGCCGAAGCCAGAGCAGGAGCGCGGCGAATTCGTGGACCGGCGGCCGCCGAAGTCGCCGGGGCAGAAGATCGTGATTGCCGGCATCGCGCTGCTGGCCGTGTGCGTGCTCGCCTACGGCGCGCTCAAGCTGGCGGGCTTTTTCTCGGGCGAGAAAAAGCCCGTTGCCCAACTCGAAGAGCAGAAGCGCCCCGATTCCACGCCCGACTTCAACGTCTCCCTGGCCGAGCCGCCCAAGGCGGAACTGCGCTTCATCGAATGCGCCGGGGGCCTCAAGCTGCCCGAGGGCATGGCCTGTCCCGAGACCAAGCCCGAAGCGCAGGCACAGGCGGCGCCCGAGCCGCCCAAGGGGCCGACCGAGGAGGAGATCCTGCAAAAGCGCCGCTTCGAGTCGGAGATCGGCGTGGGCGGCGGCAAGCCGCCACCCGGCGGCGCGGCCAGCGCACGCGCCCGCGCGCCCAATCTCTCGGGCGACACCGGCTTGGGCGGCGCGCTGCTGTCCACCGCCACGGCCAGGACACTGGCCACGGTCAACCGCAACCCCTCGTTCACTCTGGCCAAGGGCACACTTCCGGACTGCACGCTGCTGACGGCCATCAGCACCGACCAGCCGGGCTTTCTCAAGTGCATCCTGTCGCGGCCGGTCTACTCGATGGACGGCAAGGTGGTGTTGATGGAGGCCGGCACGACGTTCGAAGGCGAGTACAGCGCGGGCATGGCGCGCGGCAAGAAGCGCATGTTCGCGGTCTGGAGCCGCGCCATCACGCCCAACTTCGTGGAGGTCACCCTGAACTCGCCCAGCACCGACGCGCTCGGCCGCAGTGGCATGAGTGGGCAGGTCGATCAGCATTTTTTCGAGCGCTTCGGCGGCGCGATGCTGTACTCGCTGTTCTCGGACGGCATGGACTACGTCATGCGGCGCGAGGAGTTGCGCAGCCAGGAGCGTGACGCGCGCAATGCCGCTGCCAACGGCGACAACAACACGGTCTACTACAACAACCAGGGCGGGGCGCTGCGGAACTTGGACCGCACGCGCTCGACCGCCGATCGTGTCGTGGAATCCATGCTGTCGCAAGGCGAGGACATCCAGCCCACGCTCTACAAGAACCAGGGCGAAATCATCAAGATCTACATCGCCCGCGACGTGGACTTTTCCCAAGTCTACGAACTTACGCGCAACCCAAGGAGTTGACGATGTTCCGCGATCCAGTTCACGACCTGGCGGAGCCACGCACGCCCTCGGTGCCGGCCGATCCCCGGCCTTCGGCCGCCGCCACGGCGGCACCGCCCGCAGCGGGCGCCGGCGCGCAGCGCGAGTCCCTTGCCGACCTCGACGGCGGCTGGGGCGGGCGCACCGGCCGCTCGCCTCTGGAGATCCACATCGAGCGATATTTCAGCCGCTGGCTGGAGCGTCCGGGCGTGCAGGAGGTGGCGATCAACCGCCCGGGCGAGGTGGCGCTGTGGGAGGGCGGCTACTGGCACGCACACCTCGATCCCGCGCTCACGCGCGACGTGATCGAGCAGCTGGGCCAGCTGGTGGCCAACCGTTCGCGCAAGCCCTTCAATGCGTCCAACGTCACCTTGTCCACGGCGCTGCCTGACGGCACGCGCCTGGAGATGACCGGGCCACCGGCCACGCTCAACAACCACATCTACGTCAACCTGCGCAAGCACAGCGTGGCCGCCTTCACGCTGGAGCAATTCATCGAGCAGGGGTATTTCGCCAACACGGTCCATATGTTCAACATGAACATGACCGACGAGCAGCGCGCCAGGGCGGGGCGGCAGCTGCTGCCCGAGCAACTGCGGCTGTGGGAACTGGCCCAGGCCGGGCGCTGGCCCGAATTCCTCAAGACGGCCGTGCTGGAGTACCAGAACATCCTCGTGTCGGGCGCGACAGGCAGCGGCAAGACCTCGTTCATTCGCGGGCTGGTCGAACTCATCCCCGCCGAGGAACGCATCCTGACCGTGGAAGACACGCCAGAGATGCCCCTGCCAAACCACCCGCACTGCCAGGCACTGTTCTACCGTCGGGAGGGCACCAGCACCACGGCGGGCGGCTCGGCCAAGGACATGCTGCAGGCGGCCATGCGCAAGACGCCCAAGCGCGTGCTGCTGGCCGAATTGCGCGGCGACGAGACCTACTACTACATCCAGAGCGTCCTGAACTCGGGGCACCCGGGCGGCATGACGACCACCCACGCGAACAGCCCGCGCGAGGCGTTCGTGCGTCTAGCCCTGCTCATCAAGGCTTCGCCGGAAGGCCGGGGGCTGGCGATGGACGAGACGCTGACGCTGCTGCACAGCCTGGTGAACGTGGTGGTGCAGATCGTTTTCAAGCCCGGCGCCGACCGCTACTGCTCGGCCATCTACTACGACCCGATGTACGCATCGACGCTGCTGGCATGACGAAGGCGCTGCTTCAGACAGTCGGCAGGGCGCGAGGGCCCGGCGCGCGCAGGCCCGGGCCGCGCCACGCGCTCGGGCGGCCGCGCCGTGCGAACGCCGCGAACCCGCTGCCGGGCGGCTACCGCAGCGCCCAGGGTGGGACGCCGGCGCGGATGGGCGCCGCGCCCCGTGCGCCGGGCACTCACGCGGCCGGACGCCGCCATGGGCTTCGCCCATACCCAACACCCCAAGGAGCATGAGCATGGCAACGAGACGGCCCGCGCCGAAGTCACCGGCGGAGGAGATGGTGGAGAGCAAGCGCCGCGCGATGCGCGCCGAACTGGCCGAGTCGCTGGGCCACGCGGCTCGGCGTCTGACGTTCGATGATCTGGTGCACCGCGCGCATTCCCCGGCGCAGGCCTCGGCGCGACGCAGTCAGGCCGGCAGCGGGCAGGGGGAGGCGTGGCAGACGCTCGGCCAAGTGCGCCGCGCGGACGCGGCCGGCCCGCAGCCGGCTACGGCCACACCCTATGCCCGGGGCAAGACGCAGCCGCCGCAGCAGGCGGCCGCCGACGCGGCCCGAAAGACCCGAGCGGGCGCGCTGCCCGCCCAGAACCAGACGCAGCCGGCAACCAGGCGCGGCGCGGGGCGTTGAGCCATGCCGCCAGGAATCGGCGAGCGCGGGCGGGAGCATTGACGCCGAGGCGGCCCGAGAGGGTCAAGCATCTAGATCAACCGCCAGAATAAAGCTCCTGGCGCGCGCGGCGCGATTCCGGCGATTCGTTGCGCATCTCATCCATCACCTGCTGACGTGTTTTCGGCGCCTCGGTACTCTTGATGGGCAGCGGGATGCCGCGTTGCAGCAACGCGAGCGAACCATCTTTGCGAGCTGCCTCGACCTCGGCCATCACTTGAGCACGGGTTTTGGTGCTCTTGAAGTGATCAGGGTGTTCGGTGTAGCCCTGCTCATTGGAAGCAGGATGGTACATCGAATCGGCCTGTGCCGCCATGGGCAGCGCCGTTGCCAGGACAACAGCATGCAGTGCGACAAGATGGGTGAATTTCATTGCGAGATCCTTTGCAGTGTGTGATCGAAAATACCTACATGCCCGAGGGCATGCACACAATGTAGAAATCCGCACCGAACGGGAGCAAAACGTGAAGATGACAATTTGGACAGGTAGCGAGAAGCCGGGTAAGGATCGGCACACCTCATGAAGCTTCTTATCGTGGAAGATGAAGCCAAGATCGCGGACTACCTTCGCAAAGGGCTTGCTGAAGAGGGCTACGTGATTGATGTGGCTGCGAATGGCATAGACGGTCTTCATATGGCTTCGCATGGCAACTATGACCTGATCGTCCTCGACACAATGCTTCCGGGGATTGATGGCTTCGGCCTGCTGGCTGCACTGAGGCAGAGCAAGCAAACACCAGTGATCATGTTGACAGCCCGCCATCGGATCGAAGATCGGGTACGAGGACTAAAAACTGGAGCAGACGACTACCTTGTCAAGCCTTTTGCCTTTTCCGAGCTGGTGGCTCGCATTGAAGTGCTTCTTCGTCGCGCGGCCGGAAACACGCCTGTTCCTGACGCACTTGTGCTCACACTTGCAGACCTGCAAGTTGACTTGGGAAGGCGACGTGCGACTCGGGCCGGGCAGCGTATCGACTTGTCGGCCAAAGAGTTTCAATTGCTGTCACTTCTATTGCGCCGCAAAGGAGAGGTGCTGTCTCGCACTGAAATTGCAGAACAAGTTTGGGACGTGAACTTTGATCATGGTACGAATGTCATTGATGTTGCAGTGCGTCGGCTGCGTAACAAACTTGATCTACCTTTTAAGCAACCACTATTGCACACAGTCCGTGGAATGGGCTATGTCTTAGAAGAGCGAGAATCGTGAAGAAAAAGCGTGCTGGATCATTGGGGCGTCGGCTTGCACGCTGGATGGCTCTTCTCACATTGGCAGGGCTGGCTCTGACTTGCCTGGGGGTATATACCGTTACAGCGCTTAGTTTCCAAGATCGGCAAAATGACACGCTGAGGCAGCAAAAAATCCAAGTAAGTCATTTAATTGCTGAGGTAGGAGGGCCTGATTTCACCACTCTTACACACAAGCTAGACGACGCTATGGTCGGACGGAGGGACGTAAGAATGACCCTGACCGGACCTAATGGGCGTGTGATTTACGCCAGCGGAAATATACCTAGTGATAAACGCACGATCGATGCGCGTTTCGAAATTTCGAACAGCAACGGCTCCATCCAAGCCCTGTTGAGTCTTGACGCCAGTGAAGATGATCGTGTCCTAAAACGCCTCGCTCAGACTTTGATTGCGGCTGCGCTAGCCGGTGCAGTGGTGATAGCGATTGGCGGATACACATTGGTTCAGATCGGCCTGGAACCAGTACGTGATCTCTCGTCGCAGATTCAAGCACTGGAAGCTGATAATCTCCATCATCAACTGGATGGCTCTGCACAACCTGATGAGTTGGTGCCTCTTGTATTTCATGTCAATGGAATGCTAGAGCGCCTACATACGGCCTATGAGCAACTGGAAGCGTTCAACGCCGACGTCGCGCACGAATTGTTCACGCCTCTGGCAACATTGATGGGAAGCACAGAAATCGCTTTGCGCAAAGCACGCGATGTCGAGACGCTACGGGACGTGCTTGGGGATCACCTCGAAGATCTGCAACGTATGTCGATGATCGTGCAGGACATGCTTTTCCTGTCGCAAGCTGACCGTGGGGCAGAGGCCCGCCGAGAGAGTGTAGACAGCCTGGCCAGACTAGTTAATGCGGTTGCGGACCTGCACGAGGCAGCGATAGAGGATGCTGGCCTTCAGTTGCAAGTTGACGGCGATGCGGCCTGCGCTGTCGATATACGCCTCTTGCAACGTGCACTGTCCAACCTCATCGGAAATGCAACTCGGCATGCGCTTCCGCAGAGCACGATTGTTGTGAAGATCAATAGGCACGATGCCGAAGTGGCTCTACGAGTGGTGAATCAGGGTAATACCATTCCGGACGAGCATCTGCCGTATCTATTCAATCGTTTTTATCGCGTTGACTCCGCGCGCACGGAGGCAGTCCGAAATCACGGGTTGGGCTTGGCGATTGTTTCCGCCATCGCCCGTATGCACAGAGGGCGAACCCTGGCTGAATCAAGGGATGGCGTCACGTCCATTGGGTTTGTGCTGCCTGATTGATTCATGTTTTTTGAACCGCATTCAGAAGTCGAAGCCCGTTGAGCACGACCAACATGCTTGCCCCCATGTCCGCGAAAACAGCCATCCACATCGTTGCACTGCCGAAAACGGCGAGCACAAGAAAAATGGCCTTGATGCCCAGCGCCAGAACGATGTTCTGCCACAGTACCGCGTGAGTTGATCGCGACAGCTTCACCGTCTCTGCGATTCGCCGTAGGTCGTCGTTCATCACGACCACGTCGGCAGCTTCCATTGCCGTATCGGTTCCAGCCGCACCCATGGCCACGCCAATGTCGGCCTGGGCTAGAGCAGGTGCGTCATTGATGCCGTCGCCGGTCATCGCTGTAGACCCAAGATCGCGCTGCAAAGTCTTGATCGCTTCGAGCTTGTCCTCGGGCAACAAGTTGCCGCGCGCTTGGGCGATGCCGGCTTCATGCGCCACGGCCGTGGCCGTAGCCTGGTTGTCGCCAGTCAGCATGACGGGAGTGATGCCCAGCGTTTGCAGCGACGCGATGGCCTCGCGCGACGAAGGCTTGATCGTGTCGGCGACAGCGAACAACGCAAGCACCCTCTCCGGCCTGGCCAGCAGCGTAACGGTGCGGCCCGCTTCCTCATGCCGCTTCAACTGCTCCTCGATTTCCGGTGAGCACTGGTCCCGCTCCTCTATCAGGCGGTGGTTGCCAAGCACATAGGTCACGCCGCCGACATTGGCCTGCACGCCCCTTCCAGCCAGCGCTGTGAAATCCCTTGCCTCGACGTCGCTGGGTTTCAGACCGGCGGCTATCGCACGCGAAACGGGGTGGTCGGAGTGGCTGGCCAAGACAACGGCAACGTGCTCCGCTTCCGCTGCTTCAGTCTGTGCATCGATGACGGACCAATCCACGAGCCGAGGCTTGCCCTCGGTGATCGTGCCGGTTTTGTCCAGCGCGATGGCCTTGAGCTTGCGTGCTTCTTCAAGGTAGATGCCGCCCTTGATCAGGATGCCGCGACGGGCTGCTGCAGCAAGGCCGCTGACGATGGTTACCGGTGTCGAGATGACCAGCGCGCACGGGCATGCGATGACCAACAGCACGAGGGCCTTATAGATTGCCTGCATCCAGGTCCAGCCGAGCAGCCATGGGCCGAGCAACGCGACTGCCAGCGCAATCACGAAAACTGCCGGGGTGTAGATCGCGGCAAAGCGGTCAACGAAGCCCTGTGTCGGCGCCCGTGTTGCCTGAGCTTCTTCGACGGCATGGATGATGCGCGCGAGCGTCGAATCCGATGCCAGTGCGGTCACCTCGAATTCGAAGGTGCCTGATTCGTTGATCGTGCCAGCAAAGACGGAGTCACCAGTGGTTTTATCGACCGGAATGCTCTCGCCGGTGACGGGTGCCTGATTGATGCTTGTTTGACCAGAACGAACTACGCCGTCCATAGGCACACGTTCGCCTGGCTTCACACGCAGCAACGCACCGACGACGACTTCGGCAACAGGCACGACCTTCCAACTGCCATCGACCTGCCTTACAGAGGCCTGGTCGGGCGCCATGTCCAGCAGCCCCTTGATGGCATTGCGCGCGCGATCGACCGCGCGTGCTTCGATCGCCTCGGCGATCGCATACAGGGCCATGACCATCGCGGCCTCGGGCCACTGGCCGATCGCGAATGCCCCCGTCACCGCGACTGTCATCAGCGCATTGATGTTCAGACGGCCATGCCGCAGGGCTGCAAACCCCTTCTTGTAGACGTCAAAACCTGCCAGCCATATCGCGACCCCTGCTACGGCGAGGCCAGCGGCGCGCCAGACTGCGGTTTCCGGAGCGAAGTACCCGATAACTTCGGCAGCGATAGCCAGGAGCAGCGCGGCAGCCAGCTTGGGCAACTGGCCTCGGACAGGATCGTGGTTGTGACCATCGCCTTCAGAGTGCGCATCACCTGAATCTGCTGCACGAACTTGCTGTGGATCAAACCCTGCCTTGCGGATGGCTTCCAGTGCGGGTGCCATCAACGGTTCATCGGCATCGATGGTCAAGGTTCGCTGACCAAGCTGAAATCGCAAACCGCGGATACCGGGCAAGCCGTCAAGGGCTCGGCGGATTTCAGCTTCCTCAGCGGCACAGTCCATCGTGGGGATTCGAAAGCTTCGACCTTGTACCTTTGCCGTGGTACCGGAAAGACGAACCTTTTCAGAGGGCCCGGTTCCGCAACAATCGTCGCTGATGGCGACTGCAGATCCTTGATCGGTGTGAGAGTGCTTCATGGATGATCCTTGCTTTTTCTATATTGAAAACCCTGTAGTCGGTGTAGAGTCAAGCCTTCTATACAGAAAGGTAGGATTTGCCCGTGAAGATTGGAGCACTGGCCGAAGCGACTGGAACGCCAGTTGAAACCATCCGCTTTTACGAGCGAGAGGGCTTGCTTCCGCCACCAGCGCGGGCTGAGAATAACTACCGCCTCTACCTGCCAATCCATGTTGAGCGGCTAGCATTCGTCCGCCAGTGCCGCGGGCTAGATATGACCCTGGACGAGATCCGCGCATTGATTGAGCTTCGCGATTCGCCTGCACAAGACTGTGGCGAGATCAATGCACTGCTTGACGAGCACATTGGCCATGTAGCGCAACGCATTCGCGAACTCCGCGTGCTGGAGAGGGACCTGAAGGCGTTGCGCGCGCGCTGCACGTCTCCGCATGCGGTCGCCGAATGCGGCATTCTCAGCGGCCTCGACCACGCGTCTGTATCAAAGCCTCTATCACCCAACTGGCCTCATTTGCACGGCACGCATTGATGCAGCTGTGGGGGCAGTCTCTTCATTGATTCACAGGATCAACCCAGCGGCCGCCGCGCTCGGGCTGGCCGACATAGATCGGGCGGACTGAACCCACGTCGAGGCCTGCGTTGTCGTAGTAGGCTTGGCAACTCGCCGGCATTGCATTGGAGATGTAGTACCCGTTGTCGCCACCGGCGGGCATCCAGCCGCGCCCATTGAGTGCGGCGGCGTCGCAGCGGCCGGAGCCGTCCACCAGTGCATTGACCAACTGGCGCGTGTAGCCGTCCTCTTTCGCCGTGGGGCACTGGTTCAGGAAGTCGCGCCGCGCGCCCAGTGTCTTGCCGAGGGTGCGCCTGACGATGGAGAAATAGCGCCGGATGGCGGGCTGGCACTCGCTGGGGCGCTCGCCGGTGGACAGGCACAGGATGGCTTCGCACGCCAGGCGGGTATCGCCCGTGAGCAGTTCCATGTCCGGGCTCTGGTCTGCCTGGGCCTGGGCGATGTTGCACAGAGCCAAGGCCAGGGCGGGCAGCAGATTCTTGGTGCGCGGTGTTGCCATGAGAAACCTCTTGCCTGTGTCGCCTTTGGGCTTTCATTGTATTGTCAAACGATAGTTAATATCCTTTTATGTTCTGATAAACGATACATATTCCCCTTTTTTAGGTTAATTATGTGGTGTAAAATGAGGTGTAGTTTTCAACATCTCCCATGAGGCCGACATGACCGACACCCCCCTGAAAAAACGTGTTCCGCAGCGCTGCACGCTGAAGGAGCTTGAAGAGGCGGTGTCGTATTTCAGGATCGCGCCGGCCACGATTGAGCGCGTGCAGCGCGTGCTGGTGGACGGCGAGGCGGTCTCAGTCGTGGCCCGCGGCGACAACCTCACCTACCAGCCGCTGGCCCGGACCTGCAACAAGGTGATGGACAAGGTGGAGGAACTGCGCAGCAATGCGCCCGTGCTGGTGCCGCCAGGCTGGGAAGAGGCCACGATCGTGGCGCCGGTGGAATTCATCGCCGAGACGCGCAAGCGCCTCGAACGCTACCTCTTGGACAAAGGATGGAAGAAATCGATCGCGTGATGCGGGACCCTGCCGCTTCCCGCTGGCTCAGGGACGCCCTGCGCGGCGCGCTGGTGCGCGACCCGGTAGATGCCGCCAACGATGCGCAGTTGCTGGCGCGACTGCTCGATGCGCGCTGCGCTGGCGTCCTGGCGCCCGGAAAGGACCCGCATGGATGCCCTTGAGCGGGAAAGCCGGCTGTGGCAGGCGCGCGCGGCGGTGGGCCAGGATCTGGACCGGCTTACCGCCGAGGCGGTGGCCCTGGCCCTGGACGCCGATCCTGGCCAGCGTGCGCGCGTGGCGGCGGCCAATGCCGCCAGCCGCCTGCTGCTGCGGCTGGTCGATCAGGTGGCCGATTCGGAGGCGAGGATCGAGGACGTGGCCGCGCTGTTCAGCTCGCGCCCGTTCACCTGGGATTTCACCGGCGGGGCAGGCGGCACGCGCATCGACGCGGCGCTGCAGCGCCTGTGCGTGTTGTCGGTTCTGACGCGGGCCGACGTCGAGCGCATGCGCGGCAAGCTGCACGGCGCTTCGCCGTGACGCCGGCCCACGCACGGAAAAGGTGGTGATGTATGGACCTGCTACTCGGCTGGCTTCGACTGCCCATCGTCCTGTGCGTGGCCGTGCTGCGGCTGTTGTCGTTTAGCGCCGGCATCGCCACCTTAGGCGGACTGCTAATGCAGCGCAGCGAATCGCGGTTCATCTGCTTCGTCGTGATGCCGCTCACGTCTTTCGCGTGCTACGTGCTGGCCTCGAAGCTGTCGGAGCAGTACCAGCGCGCGATGGCGCGGCGAGAGGCCGGTTCGGGTGCGCGGTGAGCGGGAGGCACTGGCGGCGCAGACGCGGCAGGTGGTCGGCATGCGCGCCGGCCGCGCGCACACCGGCGAGGAACTGAAGGAGTTGCAGGGACTGGAAAGCGTGGTTCGGCGGATCGCTTCGGCGCAGGGCTATGCGCTGGGCGAGTCCGCGCGGCCAACGCCCACGCCAGGGGCAAGGGTCTTTCCCCGGGCTACCCCCCCGATCTCGATTGGCGGCGGTCAAGCACGCCACCATGCCCGCTGAGGCGAAGCCTGCGGAGTCCAAAAGAGCCGCGCGCGATAGCAGATTCTTTAGTATTCGTACCTGTACGAATACTTCAATGCGAGCGCGCCAGCAAAGGTACAGGCCGGCGACGGCGCACGATGGCCGGCCTTTCTCGGCGAGAAACAGGTAGGCCTCGCAGCTGTTGCATTACACCTCTATAGGTGTATTAAATACACTCCTAGAGGTTGATTGCGGGCCCTCGCCGTCCTACAATGCAGACTTACAAAAAAGAGATCGTCAGTTAGTCCGAACATCCAAATCAACAGGAGTGAGAGCATGAAAATTCTGGTGACCGCTAACCAGAAAGGTGGCGTTGGCAAGAGCACGCTGACCGCGCACCTGGCCTATGCCGCGCACGAAGACGGCAAGCGCGTGCTGATGGTGGACATGGACCGGCAGGGAAGCCTGTCCATGACGTTCCCCAGCACGGGCGGCCACGGCATCGTGGCTTCGCAGCTGTACCTGCCTGCCCTGCCCGCCGATGCCGCGATCGAGATGGTGGACGAGGGCCTGGGCATCGTGCGCGCCGATGCCGCGCTGCTGGAGGTGGACCGTGCGGAAAACAGCGTGGTCAAGCGCCCGCGCGCGGCCCTGCAGCAATTCGCCGACCAGTTCGACCTGTGCCTGATCGACACGCCGCCGCTGCTGGGCATGCGACTGCTGGCGTCTCTGGCGGCCGCCGACTATGTGGTGACGCCGCTGTCCATCGGCGTGTACGAACTGGCCGGGCTGGGCGACCTCATGCAGACCATGCAGGCGCTGCGCCAGAAGGGCGTCAACCAGCACGCCAAGCACATCGGCTTTTTGCCGGTGAACACCAACACGCGCAGCACTGCCGAGCGCGACGGCCTGGCCATGCTGCGCCAGCGCTACGGCGATGCGGTGCTGATCGAGGCCACCCTGCCCTCGCGGGCGGCCGTGAAGAAGGCGGTGGCGGCGCGCAAGCCGGTGTGGCACTCCACTCAAGGCGGCGGGCACCTGGCGGCGGGCAAGGAATGGCGGGCGGCGTGCCGGCTGATCCTCAAGCGGGTGAAGTGAGGGGGAGACAGAGCATGAGCAAGAAATCCACCAAACCCGCCGGTGCGAACATCTTCGCCGGCGCCATCGAAGGGCTGGGCGATTCGGTCTCCGCCTTTTTCACGGACGACGAAGCCCAGCAGTTTCCGGTTGCGCTGGATTTGATCGACATGCGGCCGCAGATCCGCACCGAACTGGAGGACGAGGACAACCCCCTGCCGGAACTGGCGGCCAGCATCAAGGCAGTCGGCGTCATCAGTCCGATTTTTCTGCGAAGGAAGGGCGAGCGGTATGAGTTGATCGCCGGCGAGCGGCGCGTGCGGGCGGCGCAAATGGCCGGCCTGGATGCCATCCCGGCGATGGTGCGCGATCTGACCGACCAGCAGGCCGAGGACATCCAGGCGGCCGAGAACATCCAGCGCAAGAACCTGACCAACATGGAGCTTGCACGCCGCCTGCAGAAGGATCTGGAGCAGCTGGGCAGCATCGACGCCGTGATGGCCAAGCGCAACAAGAGCCGTTCCTGGGTGTCCAAGATTCTGTCGCTTAACAAGCTGCCCGAGCAGACCCAGCGGCTGGTGACCGAGGGCGTGACCGCCGACCTGGCCATCATCAGCGACGTGCGCCAGATCGAAGCACGCGATCCCTTCGTGGCCAAGGAACTGGTGGACGACCTGAAGAGGAACTTCGGCAAGGGCGACTCGCGGGAGAAGGTGCAGCGGGTGCGCGCCAGGATCAAGCCGGCCGCGAACAAGGCCAAGGCCGCCAGGCACGACTTGGGCGAACTCTATGCGCAGGCCAGGACGGGCGATGCCAAGGCCATCGCCGCCGCGCTCACCCCCGAGCAGAAGAAGGCGTGCGAGGAGTTGCGCGAATACTTCGAGCAGGGCTGCAATGCCGCCAAGGCCGGGCGGGCGGTCTTCGAAGGCTTCGACAGCCGCGTGTTCGGCACCGCCGGCGCCGGCGCGCTGCGGCTGGCCGCTTTCCTGCGCGGGGTGGACGCGGGCCAGTCGGGCCGCTTCCAGCTCGCCGAAATCCTGCGTCTGGTGCAGTCGGCATGAAGCTGGGACCGCTCGACCCCGGTGAGTTCGCGGCGCTGCACTTGATCGCAGTGCGCATCGGCCGCCTGAGCGAGGCGCGCATCGCGGCCGCGCGGCTGGTGATTCAGGAAGGCAAGACCTACAAGTATGCCGCCGAACTGCACCACGTCACGGCGCAGGCGGTGTGGAACACTGTCGCCAGAATGAACGCGCTGCTCTCGGCGTACCGCGAGGCCAAGACGCTGGAGGCGGCGGAGGCCGGGACAAGACCAAAGCGGGGCCAGCCACGGCCGCGCACAGCACAAAAAAAAACCGGCGCTCCATGAAGAGCGCCGGGCAAACAGTTAGTCCGCAACAGGAATGTTGCAAGGGGATTTTATGACGAAGAAGGATCTCCCGGGGAGCGCGCACGACGCCTCGAACACCCGGCCGCCGCGCGGCGCCGGGGCCAATCCGGCGCCCGAGCAGGACGGCAGGCCGCTGTCGCTCGACTACCGCGCCAGCACGCCGATGCCCAAGTGGGTTCACGACGTGATTGACGAGTCCTTTGCGATCGAGACCGAGGAAGCGAAGAAGGCCGGCGCGCTGGGCTTCATGGCGCGCGCGCTGGTGAACGCGACCCTGCCGTACAAGGACCCCAAGAGCCCGATCTTCGAGCGCCGCAACGGCCACTATGTGCTACGCATGATGGGCGGCAACGACAACGGTCTGCCCTACGGCGTCTACCCGCGCCTGCTGATGAGTTGGATCACCACCGAGGCGGTGCGCACCGGTTCGCCGGAGCTTGAATTGGGCGAGAGCCTGAGTTCGTTCCTGCGCAACGTGCTCGGCATCCAGCGGGGCGGCGGCAAGCGCGGCGCCAACGCGCGCGTTTCCGAGCAGATGGAGCGACTGTTCTCGACGCTCATCACGGCCACGTACACCGGCGACCGCGGGCGCTCGTTCAACCTGCGCAACGTGCTGATCGTGGACGAGGCGTCCATGGACAGGGAGACGGCCCAGCTGCTGGACGAAGCCGCCGGCGATGTGGCCATCGCGCCGGCCGCCGATGCCAGGGATGGGGATGGGGATGGGGATGGAGACGATCGGGACGATGAGGACGACAACCGCCTGTGGACGCCGCAGAGCCGCGAGATGGCCGGGCGCTGGCGCTCCCGTGTCGTGCTCAGCGCGCGCTTCTTCGCGGAAATCATCGAGCGGCCGGTGCCGATCGACCTGCGCGCTTACCGCGCGCTGCGCGGCTCACCGGTGGCCATGGACCTCTACACGTGGATGACGTACCGCATGAGCTACATCGAGCGCTCCACCCGGCCGGTGCCGTGGGAGGCGTTGATGCTGCAGTTCGGCTCCAACTACGCGGTGGACCCGAAGGACCCCAGCCGGGCGGTGCGCGAGTTCCGCAACAAGAGCTTCAAACCGGCGCTGAACGTTGTGCGCGAGATCTACCCCGAGGCCAGGTTCGACGTGACAGAACGCGGCCTGATCCTGCACCCGTCCAAGCCGCACGTGCCGCAGATCAAGGGCCAGGGCGACCTGTTCTGAACGCTCGTCGCTCGTCGTGCTCGGGCCTTTCGCATGGTGCGATCTACTCTCGGCGCCGGCCCGTGCGCGGTGCGATCTACTCTCGCCGTCAGGCCGTCAGGCCGTCCGAAGGCCACCCCATCCCCTGTAACCAACGGTGCGATCTACTCTCGCTGCTGTGGATAAGTCGGTGGAGAACATCAAGATGTGCGTGCGATCTACTCTCGGTAACATCTTCAATTGGATCAAGGGCTTAGCGGGTTATTCGTGCGATCTACTCTCGCAAGGTGTGCGATCTACTCTCGCTCGGGAGCCCTCGAAGCACGCATAAACCATTGATTTTCAACAGGAAAATGGGTTATCCACAGACGCCCCCTGTATTTCTTTTCCTTATATTTCTTTATTTAACCTGTAGTAGAAGGCCGCGTTTGTGTACAGGCCGCGCCACGTAGGGACACCGCCTCTTGGGGGCTACGCCCCCGCCGGCTCGCTCCGGCCGCAAGCGGCCTACGCCCCGGCCGCCTTCGGCGTCCTTCCCACCCGGCATCCCCCAGGGCTAACGCCCTCGCGCTGCGCGCTCACCCAATCCAGGCCCCCCCAAGGGGGCCGAACAAAGACAGCCCCCCGACAAGCCACGCCCTGATCAAGCCACAACTGTGAATTCAAACGCTGAACTGCTTATCAGGACGCGGGGCAAGTTGCGTGCCAGCCAGCGGCGTGCCCCGCGCTCAGACGTCTGTGGTGTGCGTAGGCTGCGGGAACCCTCAGTGACGACCAACAAGGCCGCGCCCCAAGGAGACTGCGGGCGCGGATAAGCGCTGCGCCCTATGGGCTGGGCACGTGCGCGTTCAGGCGGTGACATGGGCTTCGCCCATACCCAATACCGCCAGGTGCAAGCACCTGGCCAAGCGGGTGCGGTTTCTCGGGGAGAAAAGAAGGCCGCTCGATGGCGGCCGAATCGGCGCTCCGTTTGGGGAGGAGGGAGGGAGGAGAAGGAGCGCCGGATCGCATGATATCCACGCGGTTGCCTGGAATCGGCATTTCTGTATCGTTGAACAAAACATATAATCTGCCTATGTTTTGTTAAACATGAGGTTTGCCGTGAAAGCGCTTTTCCTTGCCGCCGCCGCGGGCTGGCTCGCCGCGTGTACCTCGCCCGGCCCGGCGCTGGAGGCCGCCCGGCCGACCGTTCGCCATCAGTATGTCATCGACGTGCAGCCCAATATCGCGTTGCACCGCGCCTACAACGACGACGGGCACACCTACCTCGAATTCCTTGATGCTAGGCGCATGAATCCGGTAGTCACCACCGTCGATGGCACGGCCCTACCCTACGCCTGGACCGACCGGCTACTGGTCTTGGAAGGGGTCTACGACAACCTCACCGTGACGACGCCGCATGGCGTGGCGCACGTCTACGCCAGGATGCCGGCGCCGCCGGCGCGCGTGGCCGCGCCGGTGCCGGCGCGTGCGCTGGAGTATGGCGCTCCGGTGCCTGCGGTGCGCCCGCCGGCGCCCGACAACTACGGCGACGCGGCCGAGTTGCCGGCCCGGGGCGACGCGACGACGCCAGATCGCATCAGCGTGGTCCTCAACGGCAGTTTCTCGGAGTCGCTGGGCGAAGGGCGAGCCAGCCAGCTGGTGGCCGCATCGCGCGAGGCCAGCCGCGTCACCATCGGCGCGGCCGTGGCCCGGGGCGGCCACCTGGCCGAGGCCCGGGCCTACTCACGCATCGCCGAGGCGCGCCAGTTCCTGATCGACAACGGCGTGCCAGCCGAGCGGATTCGCACCACCCGGGCGGTGGTCGGCGGCGCCCGGGACAGCCAAGTCGATTTCGTGATCGCGTACTGAGGGCGGGTGGCATGATCGGCGCGAGAAAAGTCGTCCGCCGGGCGTTTGGGCTGATGGTGCCGCGCACGTCGCAGAAGATGCGGCGCAACGAGGTGTACCGCTGGACGAACCGGCTGGTCTGGCTGGTCATCGTGCTGCTGGGCCTGGCGGCGGCCCTATTCGGCACGCTGGGCAGAAGCTGAGGCGCGGGCGCGGCCGCCGGGGCGGCGGTCGCTAGACTCTCGGCCATGACTGATGACCAATGGGCCGGGCTTTCCCTGGCAGAGCTTCTTGCGGCACGCGAGGCGCTGGACGCGAAGATCCAGGCCGTGCGCTCCGAGGCGCGCGACGCCGCCATCGCGCAGATCCGCGAACTGATGGCCACCTACGACCTGAGCCAGGCGGACGTGATGCCCGGTGCCGCTGCGGCGGCACGCACCCGGAAGATCGAGCCCAGGAAGAAGGCGCCGGCCAGGTACTACGACCCGAACAGCGGCAAGACATGGACCGGGCGCGGCAAGGCGCCGCGATGGATCGCCGGCCAGGACTACACGAACTTCCTCATCCCGGCCGAGGGGATATTGCGGAAGATGGCCCAGCAGGTGCCGGCGGGCGCTTGAGCGCATCCTTGTAGCGGCGAAAGAGCGCCGCGCACTCGTCGTTCAACGCCGGTGACAACCGGATCTCGTCTCCCCGGCCGCCGCCGGCGCGGGCTTCATCGGCGAACTGGCGAAGGTGGGCGCTGGTCTGCGACTGGCCGAAGCGGTCCAACTGCCACTTGCGCACATGCTCGCGGCCGGGCCGAATCGAGCCCAGCACCGCCAGGGTGATGCCCTGCTTGAGGTACTGGCGCCAAGACTTGACCACGCCGCCGAGCCGGGCGAATTCCGCCTTCGCCTGCACGGGGGTGGCTTCGCGCAGGCGCTGCAGCTGGGCGTCGTACCGATCGGCGTAGGTGGTCAGGCCGCCGACGCCGGGGAGCAGCTGGCGGCGGAATTCGCGTTCCAGGGCACGAAGGGGCGGCGAGGACATGCTCGCACTTTATTCAGTAATCGTACAGGTACGCAAACTTAATTTGGCGTCAAGGTAGTTTAAACGGGCAAGCCTGACCGACGATCCGACACCTCGCCATGCTAGACTGTGATGATGCGTCGCTGGATCGCCATTTTCATACTGATACTACCGCTCCAGTTCAGCTGGGCAGCGGTGGCTTCGTATTGCCAGCATGAAAGTGAGCCAGCGAAGACGGAGCACATCGGTCACCACGAGCATAAGCATGCTGACACCGATACAGTCGGCAAGACCAAGAAGAGTGAGCCAAGCCTCGACAAGTCCGATCGCGACTGCCGCCTTTGCGGTGGCTTGGGCTTGGGTGTAACTCAGCTCCATGTGGCCAAGCAATCCGTGGACCGTGGCAACACCATGGTTGCTCATATCTCCACGCCTTTCACTGGCGTGAACCCCTCTCCGCCCGATCGCCCTCAGTGGCCCGTCCTCGCCTGATCGGCGGGGCGCCTACTTCTCTTTTCAGCCAACTAGCCAGTCAGCCTGCACGTCTTCGTGACGTGCTTGGGCGTGCGCGGTAAGGCGAAACGAACCACAGGCCACCAAGCAGACCTGTGTCTGCCCTCCCGCCGATGTCTTCGTATTTCGAGGTCATTGGAGAATCGGATGTTAAAGGGTAATCACGGTAACAAGGGTCAGCGCGCCGCGCGCGGCCACAAGAAATTCGCGCTCGCAACGGTGGCTGCCACCATATTGCTGGGTACCACCGGAGCTTGGTCCCAAGTGATGGCTCCCAGCATGCAAAGCCCTCAATCGGTGCTGGGTACCACTTCTGTGTTGTCCGCCACGCCGTTGTCGCTCGCCAGGGCCATCGAGCTTGCGATGGAAAGCAACCCCGAGGTGGCTGCCGCCACACGCCAAGTCGAAGCCTCCGAAGGACAGGTGATCCAGGGCCGAGTTAGACCTAACCCGGAACTGGCCTACTCGCTTGAAGACACACGTTCGCAGACGCGCACGCAGAGTTGGCAGCTGAACCTGCCCATCGAACTGGGGGGAAAGCGCGCTGCACGCACAAAGGCCGCTGAAAAGGCCCGTGAGCAAGCCCTGGCACAGTTGGCAGACGTGCGCGCCACCGTTCGCGCCAACGTGGTGGCAGCTTTTTTCGATGTGCTGACCGCGCAGGAGCGGCTTGCTTTGGCAAAGGACAGTTCGGCGCTGGCCAAGTCGTCCACGGACGCTGTGGCCAAACGGGTTGCGGCAGGCAAGGTCTCTCCTGTCGAGGAAACCAAGGCCAGGGTGGCGGAGTCCGGTATCCGCGTTGAGTTGAGCCAGGCCGCCAGCGAAGAACGCAATGCCTTGACGCGCCTGAATGCGCTGCTCGGCAGAACCACTGCCGTCGCCGGTGCGCTGGAGGGTAAGGCTGACGACCTGCCCACATTGCCGACCCTGATGGATCTGCAGTCCCTGGTGGATTCTTCACCAGCCGTCGTGCTGGCCAAGGTCGAGGTGGAACGGCGCCGGGCCTTGACGGAAGTGGAACGGAGCAAGCGCGTGCCAGACGTCACGGTCAGTGCCGGTGTGCAACGGGCCAACGAGACCCAGCGCAATGTGCTACTTCTGGGCATCTCAATGCCCTTGCCCCTGTTTGACCGCAACCAAGGCAACCTGCTGGAGGCTCTGAAGCTCGAAGACAAGGCGCAAGACGAGCTTCAGGCCATTACGGTGCGCCTGCGCAGCGAGGTCGCCCAGGCGCACGACCGGTTGTCCACCATTGCTAACGAAGTGCAGGCTCTCCAGGCGGATGTACTTCCAGGCTCTAAGTCGGCCTACGACGCAGCGACCATCGGTTTCGAAAACGGCAAGTTCAGCTTCCTCGAAGTCCTTGACGCACAGCGCACGTACTTCACCGCCAAATCGCAGTACCTCAAGGCACTCGCTGAGGCCCACCGCGCAGCAGCCGAGATCGACCGTCTGCTTGGGGGGGCGTCTCCCGCGGATCAGACCATCACGCATAACTGAGATTGACCATGACCACCAGCAAACCAACCATCAGCAAAAGGCACCTGATTGCCATTGCCGTCGTACTCGCCTTAGGCGTCGGAGCCGGAGCATTTCTCCTTCAGGGCGGCAATACCAAGGCCGCGGAGGGCGATGGCCATGGCCACGGAACCCACACCGAAGCCAAGGGCCACGGTGACGGTGAACACCACGGCAAGGCAGATGGCAAGGGCCACGACGATGACAAGGGCCATGCCGACGAAGAGCACCATGAGGCGAGTGAAGCCAAGGGCCCCAATGGCGGCACTTTGTTCAAGGAAGGCGACTTCACACTGGAGGCCTTGCTGGCAGAAGGCGGTGGGGAGCCACGCCTGCGCATCTGGATGTCCGACAAGGACCAGGCGGTGCCGGCGAATGCGGCGTCCGTGACCGCGACCATCACTCGCCCCACCGGGGACAAACAGGCCCTGACCTTCAGCGCTGAAAAGGGAAGTTGGGTGAGTCGCGAAGCGGTGGAAGAACCCCATGCCTTCGAAGTCGAGATCATTGCCCAACACGCCAATGAGCCCTTCATGTTCGTGCTGAGCAAGGAAGAAGGCAAGGTGGAGTTGACTGACGCCCAGATCAAGGCGGCCGCCATCGGCGTTGACACGGCATCCGCTGCCAGCATCAAGAGTTCCTTGCTGCTACCCGGTGAAATCCGCCTGAACGAAGACCGCACCTCGCACGTGGTACCGCGCCTCGCAGGCGTCGTTGAAAGCGTCAGCGCAAACTTGGGCCAGGTCGTCAAGAAGGGCCAGGTTCTGGCAGCGATTGCCAGCCCTACGGCTTCGGAGCAACGCAGCGAGCTACAGACAGCACAAAAGCGCCTGGCATTAGCCAAAACCACCTACGAGCGTGAGAAAAAACTGTGGGAGCAGAAAGTCTCCGCGGAACAGGACTACTTGCAGGCTAGGCAGGCCCTGAATGAAGCCGAAGTGGCGGTCGCCAATGCCCACCAGAAGCTGGGTGCACTGGGACTCGGCGCGTCGTCTCCATCCGGCTTGAATCGGCTTGAACTACGAGCACCCTTTGACGGTATCGTGATTGAAAAGCACATCAGCCTGGGCGAAGCTGTCAAGGAAGATGCAGCCGTCTTCACCATCTCCGACCTCAGCAAGGTTTGGGCCGAGATCAATGTGCCGGCCAAGGATCTGCCCCAAGTGCGGGTGGGAGAAAAGGTCACAATCAAAGCGACGGCGTTCGACGCCTCAGCTACCGGAACTGTGGCTTTCGTCGGCTCGTTGATTGGTGAGCAGACCCGTACTGCGAAGGCTCGTGTGGTTTTGGACAACCCCAATGGCGCATGGCGACCCGGCCTCTTCGTCAACGTCGAAGTGGTTGCGGATGAGGCGACCGTTCCGGTAACGATCGCTACAGACGCCGTGCAGACCGTGGGCGAGAAGCCAGTGGTCTTTCTCAAGGTCAACGGCGGCTTCATCACACAACCCGTGCAACTCGGACGCAGTGACGGCAAGCGCGTGGAAGTGCTCCAGGGCCTCAAGCAAGGCGCTCCCTATGCGGCAACCGGCAGCTTCGTTGTGAAGTCCGAACTGGGCAAGGCCTCGGCCGAGCACACGCACTGACCTCGGAGTCGCTCCATGTTTGAAAAACTGATTCGATTTTCGATCGAGCAGCGCTGGCTGGTGCTGCTCGCGGCCCTCGCCATGGCGGCGCTCGGCGTATTCAACTACCAGAAGCTACCGATCGACGCGGTGCCCGACATCACCAACGTCCAGGTGCAGATCAACACGCAGGCGCCCGGTTACTCGCCGTTGGAGGCCGAGCAGCGCGTGACTTACCCCATCGAGACAGTCATGGCCGGCCTGCCCAACCTGGAGCAGACACGGTCCTTATCCCGCTACGGACTGTCTCAGGTAACGGTGATCTTCAAAGACGGCACCGATATCTACTTTGCTCGGCAATTGGTGAACGAGCGCATCCAGGAAGCACGCGACCGCCTGCCCATAGGCATCACTCCGGCCCTTGGGCCCATCTCCACGGGCCTGGGTGAAATCTACCTGTGGACCGTGGAAACCAAGGACGGTGCCAAGAAGCCGGACGGCAACCCCTACACCCCGACCGACCTGCGCGAGATCCAGGACTGGATCATCAAGCCGCAGCTGCGTAACGTTCCCGGCGTCACGGAAATCAACTCGATTGGCGGTTTCGCGAAGGAATACCAGATTGCCCCCATACCAGAGCGGCTGGCATCGCTGGGGATGACGCTGCAGGACATCGTGACCGCGCTGGACCGCAACAACGGCAACGTGGGCGCGGGCTACATCGAAAAGCGTGGGGAGCAGTACCTCATCCGTGCCCCTGGGCAGGTCCGGTCGCTGGAGGATATCGGCAACGTGATCCTGAGCAGCGCCAACGGCGTGCCGGTGCGCGTGCGCGACGTGGCCGACGTGGCCCTGGGTCGCGAACTGCGCACCGGTGCCGCCACGGACAACGGCCGTGAGGTGGTGCTGGGTACGGTGTTCATGTTGATCGGAGAGAACAGCCGTACCGTCTCCCAGGCCGTGGACAAGAAGATGGTGGAGATCAACCGCAACTTGCCCGAGGGCGTACATGCGGTGACGGTGTACGACCGCACCGTGCTGGTGGACAAAGCCATCAACACGGTGAAGAAGAACCTGCTCGAAGGCGCGATTTTGGTGATCGTGATCTTGTTCCTATTCCTGGGCAACATCCGTGCAGCAGTGATCACGGCGATGGTGATTCCGCTTTCCATGTTGTTCACCTTCACGGGTATGGTCAACTACAAAGTCAGCGCCAACCTCATGAGCCTGGGAGCGCTCGACTTCGGGATCATCATCGACGGCGCGGTGGTGATCGTCGAAAACTGCGTGCGGCGTTTGGCCCACGCTCAGGCCCATCATGGTCGGCCGTTGACGCGCGCCGAGCGCTTCCACGAAGTCTTCCTGGCCTCCAAGGAGTCGCGCCGGGCGCTGTTGTTCGGCCAACTCATCATCATGGTGGTGTACCTGCCTATCTTCGCGCTGACAGGCGTCGAGGGGAAGATGTTCCATCCCATGGCGTTTACCGTGGTGGCAGCACTCGTGGGCGCCATGATCCTGTCGGTGACGTTCATCCCTGCGGCCGTGGCCCTGTTCATCGGCAACCGCGTGAACGAGAAGGAAAACTTCCTGCTCGGCCACGCCAAGCGCATCTACGCACCGCTGCTGGATCGCGTGATGTCGGCCAAGGCCCTGGTGCTCACCATCGCTGCGGTAGCCGTGGTGCTGTGTGGGCTGATCGCCACCCGCATGGGCAGCGAATTCGTGCCCCAGCTCAATGAGGGCGACCTCGCTATCCAGGCGCTGCGCATCCCAGGTACCAGCCTGTCGCAATCCGTCGCCATGCAGCAGCAGATTGAAAGCACACTCAAGGCCAAGTTCCCGGAGATTGAACGAGTTTTCGCGCGCACTGGCACGGCAGAGATCGCCTCGGACCCTATGCCTCCGAACATCTCTGACGGGTACATCATGCTCAAGCCGATGGACGAGTGGCCTACACCTCGCAAGACGCGGGATGAGCTTCTCGCGGGCATCCAAGAGGTGGTCGGCAAGATCCCAGGCAACAACTACGAATTCTCGCAACCCATCCAACTGCGCTTCAATGAGCTGATTTCCGGAGTGCGAAGCGATGTGGCGGTGAAGATCTTCGGCGACGACATGGAAGTCCTGAACAAGACTGCGGAAGAGGTTTCCTCGATGCTGCAGAAGATTCAGGGCTCGTCCGAGGTCAAGGTCGAGCAGACCACCGGCCTGCCGATGCTTACCGTGAACATTGATCGCCAGAAGGCTGCGCGCTACGGCCTGAATGTGGCGGACATCCAGGACACCGTGGCAACGGCCATCGGCGGACGCGAGGCTGGCACTCTGTTTGAAGGCGACCGGCGCTTCGACATCCTGGTGCGTCTGCCGGAATCGATCCGCAATGACCTGGAAGGCATGAAGCGCCTGCCCATTCCGTTGCCCCGGGCATCCGGGGCGGCAGAGGCTCGAATCAACTTCATTCCGCTTGGAGAAGTGGCATCGTTTGAACTCGCGCCCGGCCCCAACCAGGTCAGCCGCGAAAACGGCAAGCGCCGCATCGTGGTCAGCGCCAACGTGCGCGGGCGTGACGTGGGTTCCTTCGTCGCCGAGGCGGAGCAAGGCCTGGCGCAGATCAAGATCCCCACAGGCTACTGGACGAGCTGGGGCGGCACCTTCGAGAACCTGCAGTCCGCGTCCAAGCGCCTGCAGATCGTGGTGCCCGTCTCCCTGCTGCTGGTGTTCGTGCTGCTGTTCGCCATGTTCGGCAACGCCAAGGATGGCCTGCTGGTGTTCACCGGCATTCCCTTCGCGTTGACGGGCGGCATCCTGGCCTTGTGGCTACGGGACATACCGATGTCGATATCGGCCGCCGTCGGGTTCATTGCGCTCTCAGGGGTGGCGGTGCTCAACGGGTTAGTGATGATCTCGTACATCCGCACGCTGCGGGAAGAAGGCGTGGCGCTGGACGCGGCGATACGGGACGGTGCGTTGACCCGCCTGCGCCCCGTGCTCATGACCGCGCTGGTCGCTTCGCTGGGCTTCATTCCGATGGCGATCGCCACCGGAACGGGTGCCGAGGTGCAGCGCCCGCTGGCCACTGTGGTCATCGGAGGGATCCTTTCTTCGACTCTGCTGACCCTGCTGGTGCTGCCCATCCTCTACCGCCTGGCGCACAAGCCTGACGAACAAGACGAGGACGTGTCCGCTGAGCCTGCGCACCCCGTCACCCCCTATTCCGCGTAGTTCCCCAAAGGGGCCCCCGCTCACACGGGGCCCTTTTTCCCTTCCCAACAAGGAGATTCCATGAAATTCAACCATGCACTGCTCGCCCTGGCCATCTCGGTCTCGGGAATCGCGTTCGCCTCCGAAAAAGACCATGACACCAAGCCTCTGCACGGCGGCGTTGTCGCTCAGTCGAAAGACATCGACTATGAACTGGTGGCCAGTGCAGACAAGCTACAACTGCATGTGCGTGACCACGGCAAACCGGTGGACGTGGCCGGCATGACGGCCAAGGTGACGCTGCTGGCCGGCACCGACAAACAGGAGGTCGAATTGAAGCCGTCAGGCGCCGCGCTCGAAGCTGCAGGCAGCTTCAAGGTGGGATCGGGCACCAAGGTGGTGGCAGCCGTTTCCAAGGCCGGTAAATCCGTTGCCTCGGTGCGGTACACGCTGAAGTGACCCCACGATGATCGAAACCGTTGCCGCTCACGCACATCCCGGCGACGATTTTCATCAATCCAGACCCGTGCGCGCTGCGCGCAATCACCTTGTTCATCTATGGTCCACGCAGTAGCGGTCAAGCTCGTCTGGATCTGGATCAGCTTCCTGATTACTGCGCTCGCCTTCTGGCGAGTGCGGTCGTTCTGGATACGACGCCACCCTGAGCGGAACAAGCGCATCAAGTACACAACACGTCTGGCCAAGCGTTTGAGAGACCGCCGGATGCAGATGGATTTTCGGCAAGGGAAGGCCGGACGCAACCGTCCGCGCCACTGACGGCTCGCAGGATTAAACGGAGATTCTCCGGGCACCTCAGCAAGGAACGCCATGACATCCTTCACGTGCTCGAAGCGGATGTTGGGTGCATTGGTCGCCGCAGTTCTTGCAACAGATCTCGCTACCCCCCGTGCATGAAGGCTGGATGCCATGGTCGGATGGCTGGAGGGCTGGAAAGGTCTACCGCCTCGACATCTCATCGAAAGACCTGGTGTTTTTCAGAAATCAACACCGCAAAGCAAGATGAACCAAACAAGGCGGCGCCACTCTGCCCACCTTTCGTTCGTGCGCGAGAACTTGCTGCACTGGACAAATTGGCGACCGAGTATTGGAACCCATGGCTTGGTGCTGTGGGTATGCGCATACCTCGCATTGCTGGGCAACACCTCGTTCCTGTCGGCCAGCACAGCTGGCCGCCACTGGGCTGACCCGGGAACCTGGTTGTTCGCGGCTGCCCTGGTGCTGTCGTTGATTGCACTTCATGCCCTCATCTTTGGCCTGCTGGCAAATCGTTGGATCGTGCGACCGCTCTTGACCGCGCTTGTTCTGGCCACAGCATTCGCCACCTTCTTCATGCAACGCTACGGTGTCTACTACGACCCGAGCATGCTGCGCAACGTTTTGCGTACAGATACGACTGAGGCTAGCGAGTTGCTGTCGGCAAGCTTGCTGTTGCATGTGCTCGCCTATTCCCTGGTACCCGTCGCGTGCATATGGCGGGTGCGCGTGGTGGCACACCCCTTCGCTCGCGCCCTGTTGTGTCGATTGCTGTTCATTGTCGGGGCTGCTTTGGTCTTGGTGATTTCGCTGCTGCTTGTCTTCCAGGACTTTTCGGCGTTGATGAGGAACCAGAAGGAGCTGCGCTACCTCATCACACCTGCCAATCTGCTCTATTCCACGGCGCGGGTGCTGTCCACCGACGCTGAGATAGCGATCGTGCGCACGCCTGTAGGGATGGATGCGCGCATTGCCCCAGCAGTGCAGGGCCGCAAGCCAACGCTGATGTTCATCGTGGTGGGGGAGACGCTCCGGGCGGCGAGCTGGGGTCTCAACGGCTATCTGCGGCAGACCTCGCCACAGATGAAGGCATTGGACGTGCTCAACTTCAGCAACGTCACTGCTTGCGGCACCAATACCGAGACATCGCTTCCATGTATGTTCTCGGCCGTCGGCAGGAGAGACTATGACGAAAAGCGGATTCGTTCCAGCGAATCCCTGTTGCACGTGCTGTCGCGTGCAGGCGTGTCCGTGCGCTGGAAGGACAACCAATCAGGATGCAAGGGGGTGTGCGACGGCCTGGGTGAGACCATCGTCGATCCCAAGGCAGACGCCGCCTTGTGCGAAGACGGACGGTGCTTCGACGAAGTGCTGCTGCGCAACGTTGGCGCTCTTACCCAGGGCTCGACCGGAGACATCGTGGTCGTCCTTCATATGCTGGGGAATCACGGTCCTGCGTACTACAAACGGTATCCCACCGCCTTTCGCCGCTTCCAGCCCACCTGCGACACCGGCGAGTTGCGGCGCTGTGATCGCCAGAGCATCGTCAATGCCTATGACAATGCCGTTCTCTATACCGACCATGTGTTGAGCCAGGCTGTCGCCTATCTCAAGACGCAGCAGGAGCGTTTCGATACCGCGATGATATATGTCTCGGATCATGGCGAGTCCCTGGGTGAAAAAGGACTCTTCCTGCACGGGTTGCCGCAGGCCATTGCCCCCAACGAACAGACCCGTGTACCCATGGTGTGGTGGCTCTCCGAATCTTTCAAGGCAAGCCGTGGGCTCGATACAGCATGTCTCAACGGCAAGACCGCTCTGGCACTGTCCCATGACAACCTGTTCCATTCCGTCCTCGGTCTGATGGCAATCACGACCCAGGTCTACGATGCGCGCTTGGACATCGCTTCGGCCTGCACCCACTCGCCAGGCTCCACTCCAACGCGGTAGCTCCTACTGCGCGGATCGAAGGAACAGGTGGCGCTTCTGTGCGCATGGCAGGCAGGCGCGTACAGGTCTTCATTGACGCTCGCGACGGACCAAGCCTGCGGAGCAATCGGCGATGATGACATACACCGAGTCACAGGCAGCCAAGCTTTCTCGCCTGGGCACAGGCGTCATGATCCAATTAGTGCGGCTTAAGTTCCGCCGTTGCCCGATGGGGAACGGCTCTTGACCCGGTTCTTTGAAAGGAGCATTGCAGCGGTTTGCATAAATGTGTTTGGCAACAGAATCAATATTTGAGTTCTCTCTCAGCCTTGCGCAAATCTTGATCCTCGATCTGGATCGTGGTGTGGGTGATATCGAAGGTTGTTTCCATTGCTGACTTGGCGGCAACCAGTGTCTTAGGGGCATCGGCCATATTGGTCACAACCAAGTGGCAACTCATCGCATCAACACCTGATGTGATTGTCCAGACGTGGAGGTCATGCACGGCCGTGATGCCGGGAATTTCCTTGAGCTTGTCTTCCAACAAGGAGATGTCAATTTCAGGGGGCGTGCCTTCCATCAGGATATGAATCGCCTGCTTCAACAAGATCCATGTCCGTGGAACGATGAAAAGGCCAATGCCGGCGCCGACGATGGGATCAGCCAGCTTCCAGCCCGTGAACATGACGATCGCCGCCGCGACGAGAACACCGAGCGAACCTAGCATGTCGGCGAGCACCTCGAAGTAGGCGCCCTTCACGTTGAGGCTCTCTGACGACCCGGCAGAGAGGAGTTTCATGCTCACTAGGTTGACGGCGAGACCGACGACGGCGACGATCAGCATCGGGCCACTCAGAATCTCAGGAGGGTTCAGGAATCGCTGGTAAGCCTCGTAGAGGATGTAGAGGGTCAGCACAAGAAGGACGACGGCGTTCGCCAGTGCTGCCAACACTTCAGATCGGACATAGCCGTAGGTCTTCTGAGGAGTTGCAGGGCGCTCGGAAAAACGGATCGCAAGCAGCGCCAGGGCCAAGCCACCGGCATCGGTCAGCATATGCGCTGCATCGGCGAGTAGAGCGAGACTACCGGTCCACAGGCCACCGACGACTTCCACGGCCATGAATATGGTCGTGAGCGCCAAAGCTCCCATCAACCGCGTCTTGTGCCGTCCTGCGGCCGTGCCGGAAGGCGTCGTCGCTCCGTGTGAATGTCCTGCACCCATGTATACGTCCCGTTTTCGCTAAATGCTTAAGAAAAATGATACTGATATTAAGCAACAGCATAAGCATGCCGAGGATGCCACTTTCATAGCGATCCAGAATTTCGAGGCGCAGGCGCTCCATGCCCGCTGACATCGTCAGCCGCAAGAACAGTTGCACTTCCCCTTTATGGAGTTGGGTAAGGTGATTGAGGGCAACGCCGTCCGCTGGCTTTAGGCGCGCGCGACGGGAACCTGTCGCCAGTCGGTGGTGTACTGGGGTGTTCGTCGGGCCTGGCGCATTGCCCAGTCACGCCGCGCGGCCGCGGTGCCGACGCTGCCCTGCTTCACCGTGGCTTTTCCCCATCGGGCATTGAGCTTGTCCACCACGCTCATCAGCTGGCCGCGGTTGCGGCCAGATTCATCTTCAAGATCGAGTTCGCCTTGCAGGATGCTGCTGTCGCAGAGGTCCAGCAGCATCACGCCGGCTTTCGCCAAGTTGTAGCCGGGCTCGAAAATCAGTTCTAGACCCATCGTGGCCGCCTGGATGATCTTCGCCGTGTCGGCCGTGGGCCGGCGCAACGGCACCACGAGCGACTTGGCCCAGCGCGGGCCTGGCCGGAACGGCGAGGTGTGCGCGAAGACCAGCACGCGCCCGGCCAGGCTCCCCTGTCGCCGCAGCTTCTCGGCCGCGCGTGTCGCGAAGTCGCTCACGGCCTGCAGCAACTGCGGCAACTCGCGCACCGGCCGGCCGAAGGATCTCGTCACGGCGATCTCGCGCTTGGGCGTGGGAGCCTCTTCCAGATCGATGCAGGGCATGCCTTGCAACTCGCGAACGGTGCGTTCGAGCACCACCGACCAGCGGCGGCGCACCGAAGCCGGGTCGAGCCGCGCCAAATCCTGCGCGGTGGCCACGCCGGCGTCGCGCAGTTGTGCGCCGATACGCGGCCCAACTCCCCACACGTCGCCCACGTCAGTGATGGCGAGCAGCAGGTCCACGTCGGCCTGCGGCAGCGCACCCAGGTGGCATACCTGCGCGTGCTGCGCAGGGTAGCTGCCGGCTTTCCTTTCTGCGCACTTGGCGATGTGGTTGGCCAACTTGGCCAAGGTTTTCGTGGGCGCTATGCCGATGCACGTCGGAATACCGATCCAACGGTGGATGCGAGCGCGGATGGCATGCGCGCGCTCGGCCAGGTTGCCACGCACGCCGTGAAGATCCACGAAGCACTCATCGATGCTGTAGATCTCCTGGCCGGGCCCGAGGCCTGCGGCCAAGCTCATCATCCTGTCCGACATATCGCCGTACAGGGTGAAATTGGCGCTCAGGCTGACCAGGCCGGCGCGGTCTTCGAGATGGCGGAATTCATGGTGCGGCTGGGCCATCTTGATGCCCAGCGCCTTGGCTTCGTTGCTGCGGCTGATCGCGCAACCGTCATTGTTGCTGAGCACGACCACCGGCCGGCCCTGCAGGCTCGGCCGGAAAACGCGCTCGCAGCTCACGTAGAAATTGTTGCCATCGAGGAGTGCCAGCATGGTGCATCACTGGAACCGCTTGATGCAGCTGGTGGCCACGCCCCAAACCTCGATCGTCTGCCCTTCCGTAGGCACGATTTCCGGGTACGTCGGGTTGCCTGCCTTGAGCTTGAGCCGGCCGGCGCGAAGGTACAGTTGCTTGACGGCGTATTCACCGTCCACCACGGCCACCACGATGTTGCCGTGGCAGGGTTTGAGGGCTCGGTTCACCAGCAACAGATCGCCGTCGAAGATGCCCAGGTCCTGCATGGAGTCCCCGGCAACACGGAAAAGAAAGGTAGCCTGGGGATGGGTGACGAGGATTTCGTTGAGGTCGATCCGCTTGACCAAGTAATCGTCCGCCGGCGAGGGGAAGCCGGCATGCACGCTGGCATTGGCCAATGGCAGCACCAGGCCGCTGCTGGCCAGCGGCACTGGGACGTTAAAACATTGGATTGCACTGTGCATACGTACAGTATAAATCCGACGCTTCGGGCGCTATGCACCAGCCTCCCCTAGACTGCTGTCAAGATTTTCAGGGAAAGGATCGCTCCATGTGCTACTCGGCCGCCGTGCGCGCGGACTACGCCGCGTTCCGTCGCCTGTTCCCGAGGTCCCGCCTGGCGCTCAAGGCGTTCTTCGATCTGTACTGGCGGCGCAGGCAGCAGCCCAAGCCGCCCATGCGTACGCCCAGGGTGATGGATGCGCAGTTCACGCATCCCCACTCGCCCGAGGAGCGCGAGATCCATGCGCTGATTGCGGAATTCGACGCGAGCCAGGTGTCCGCGCTGGAGCAGGATCTGTTCGCGCAGCGCAAGCGCCTAGCCGACGCCGAGCGCGCCCTGCAGACCAAGGTGACGAAGAAGGCCCAGGAAGACCAGCGCATCGCCACCGCCAAGATCGACCAGGCGCTCGCGCGCCTGACGAGGCTGAAGCGACCCGAACTGAGCGAAAGCGATACGCGGATTTTCCCCGGCTGGTGGGCGCCGGTGCTGGTGATCGAGGGCGGCGAGCCGGTGATCTGGCCCATGCGCTACGGGTGCCGGCCGGCCGGCAAGCCGACCCTCTACGACAGGAAGTACCCCGGGACATACAACGCGCGCCGGGACAACCTGCGCGGGTTCTGGAAGCAGCAGTTCGGGCAGACGCACGCACTCATGCTCGTGACCACGTTCTTCGAGAACGTGGCCCGGCACGCGGCCGAAGGCCGGGCGCTGCGCGCTGGCGAGGCGCCAGAAAACATCGTGCTCCGGTTCGAGCCCAGTCCACCGCAGGAGATGTACATCGCCTGCCTGTTTTCGCACTGGACGCCGCCGGCGGGCTCCGACGAGCCCGACCTGTGGTCGTTCGCGGCCGTGACGGATGATCCGCCGCCCGAAGTGGCCGCGGCCGGGCATGACCGCTGCATCGTGCAGCTGCGGCCCGAGAACGTTGAAGCCTGGCTGACGCCGCAGGGGCGCACGCTGGACGCCTTGGATGCGCTGCTCGATGACAAGGCGCGGCCGTACTACGAACACCGCTTGGCCGCGTGATGTTTTCAGCGGCTGCGCGCAGGAGGCTTGCTCGCCTGCGGCGTGGCCGCTAGGCTGGTGAATGGCCCGGCAGGGCTGGCACCTCGGGAAAGGGCCTGCTCTTTTCCGCGTGTGTAGGGCGTGATCCTGGCGCCCCTGTCCCCTTGCAACTGCGCACTCGCAGCGACCCGCCTCGCGTGTCCGCCTATCGCATCAAGGTACTGGGGATTTGCGCCGCGTTCGCGGGCAGCAGCTGCCACAGCCGCCCAGCCATCGGCCAGCATGGTCCGTCGCTCGGCGGGTATCTCCCGGGCGGCCTGCAGGGCCATGGTCGCATCGTCGCGGGGTTGACGCTGACTGTCGTAGAGCAGCTGGCCGCCGCGGTTGATGATGCGCAGCCGATCCAGCTGATGGGCCAGCTGGCTCACCGTAGCACTGAACCCTTGCATCGCCGCATCGTGGTAGTCCTCTGTGACGAAGCGCGGGTTCGGGTTGCCCACCTGGTGCTGGCGTTCGTGGCGTTGATAGATGCCGAGCAGGCTTTCTTCCCTGCTGGTGGCTACTACCACCATCTCCACCTTGTAGCCTTGCTCCTGCAGCCGGTCCACGAAGCGCTGGACCGACTGTGGGTTGCGGAAGGTGCCCTCCTCCACGATGTTGCGCCGCGCCTCGATCGCCATGAGCCGGAGGGCGTTCGCAAGCCGGCCGGCGTCCGCTTGGGTCTCGCTGGATGGCAGTCTGGCGGTGCCGAGGGGGATGCGCTCGCGCATGCGATCCGCATCCACGTGGACGAAGCCACCCTGCGCCTTGAGTTCGTCGCGCACAAGCTCGCCCCCTGCACTTTTGCCTGCGCCGGGCTGGCCACCCACCAGCACGACACGGGGTTGATCCTGTGCCGAGGACCGCGCCGCACGCTGCGCGAAGTAGCTGCTGGTGATGGCCGCCACCGATTCGTCGGTGAGCGGCTTGTACCCTTCCCCGGTCATGGGCGCGCGGATTCCTGCGGGGTGCGCATTCCGAAAACGCTGTCTTGAGGGTTCAGGATGCGCGCGATGGTCTCATGGTCGTTGACCCTCAGATCCTCTTGCAGATTGGAGATGGCGGCCATTTGGGCCTCGCAATAGGCGATCAGCGCGGCCGAGGGCTGGGCCTTCTCGCGCTCGTGCTGGAGGGCCATGATGAAGGGCTGCAGGCGCTGGCCCAGGTTTTCCAGGGCCACTTCGTAGTCGATGCTCTCGCTGTTGATGCCAAGGCTTTGCATGGTTGTTCTTTCACGTGCGGGGGACTCTCGATTTCTCGGCGAGAAATTCCCAGGGATTGATGAGCAGCACTCCCGAGTCCTCGAAGTGCTTGATGTTGCGCGTGACCAGCGCAGCGCCGTGAACCAGGCCGGTAGCGGCCATCAGCGCATCGCGGTAGTCCCGGCTGTCCGCCTGGGTCAGCTTTGCCGCGCGCCTGGCGATTGCGTGGTCCACAGGCAGGATGCGGCTGTTGAAGGCTGGCAGCACCATGGCATCGAGCCAGCGCGCCAGTACCGCCGCCTGTGACTCGTCCCCACGCTGTGCCAGGTGGCTGATGCCGCGCTGGATCTCCAGCACCGTGATGGAGGTGATGTACAGCTGGTCCATGGCCTGCGCTTCCATCCAGGCTTCCACGCTGGGATGGCAGGTACTCTTTCGGATCTCGGACAAGACATTGGTGTCCAGAATCAGCATGGTTTTTCCTGACCGTCGAAGGTGCCAATGTTGTTTGGACCGGCCGTGCGCGCGATCCGGGCGTTGCCCGACCCCGTGGTCGCCGTCATGCGTCCAGTTCCCTGGCGTCGATGCGGATCGGCTGGATGTCGAAATCGTCGGCCTCGTTCTGGCGCAGCAACTCCACCGGGTTCCTGTCGGTTTTGGTCAGGCGCCGGTACTCGGCGATCGGGATGAGCGCGAGTGCGGGTTCACCGCGATCGGTGATGATGACCGTGCCACCCTCGCTCGCCACGCGCTTTGACGCGCTGACGTTGTGCACGAACTCGCGGGCGGTGACGGTTGTGATCGGTTGTGCCATGGTCCTTCCTTCCAATGAAATGCGCAGCGTCGGCCGACAGCGGCTCATGTGGTGCCGCTGTTCTCGGCGGCGATGGCGGCGCGCGTTTGCCTGGCCAGCGCCCTGTAGGCATTGAAGATGGGCAGCGGCATGCCGTACTCGCCCACGTCCTGTGCCCTGCGGTCGCTGTTGTATTCGGCGTCCAGCAAAATCTGCTGCGCCAGATCCAGCGGCACGCGCCTGCGGCCCTCGTCCAGTTCTTCGGACAGCCATTCGGGACAGCGGTTGGCGTACTCGTTTGCGATGGTCGCACTGATGCGCAGGGTCACGAACCGGACGGGCGGCTGGCCTTCATGCATGGCGAACCCCTTTCTCATGCTCCCGGGCAGCCTGCTCGATCTCATCGGCCAGCTCGCGCAGCCGGCCGACCGTTACCACCCACTCGGGGGTCTGGAGGCCGGCAAAGAGTCGATCCTTGACGGCCTGGTAGACCGTTTCGGCGCGCTCGTCGCCGAGTGCGAAGGCGCATGCGGCGATGGCCAGCTGCGCCGGGCCCGAGCCCATGTACCCCCATTCCAGGCCGCTGGGCGAATGGTTGCGCAGGTCGATCCGCCAGGGCAGTTCGTCGGTGGCGTTCCAGGGTGCCGGCACCGCTCCGTGGTGGTCGAGGATGGCCGAGACCATCGGCGCCGTGGTCACGCGGGTGTGGTGCCCATCATCGGCGCGGCGTCCGAAAATGCCCACCCACGCCGGCGGTGCCGGCTGGCAGTACGACAACCGGGCCGCCGCGCTCTCGCTGCCGTCCGCCGGGTCGCCGCGGAGATCGCCCGGCACCAATCCGTGCAGCCGCAGCCAGGCGGCGGCCAGGGTATCGCCGAGGACGATCGCGTCGGCCTTGGTGTCCGCGTCCACCTCGAAGGTCTTGCGCACATCCAGCGGGCCGGTTGTGTAAGTCACGAACCAGGGGTGCATCGCTCTCTCCCCTGCTGGTGATGCTTTCGCGTCATCAGCTGCTCGTGGAATTTCGGGTTGGCTCCCTGCAGGTGCCAGCCGAACATGGAGCCGGTCAGCATGGCTTCGCGCTGCGCGGATGTGACGCCTTCGGCGGCATTGAGTTCGTCAGCTGTCAGCCGTGTGTGGATCGGGTAGTAGCCGGGCTCGCCGCGCTTGACGGCGATCACCGGCGACGTGCCGTAGACGCCCTTCGGGTTGTCGGCATAGGCGATGGGCGGAAGTCCGCGCTCGGAGAGTGCGTCATCGCGTGCGAGGTCGATGGGATTGAGGTGCATGGCCGTCGTCTCCTTGAACCCGATCCCCGGGCCTGGGCAGGTGGAATATCCATCTGCGCCAATGTTAGTAACGTTACTAACAATTGTCAAGCCCTCAAACTTGATCTCGCTTCCTGGAATTTCTCGGGGAGAAATTTTGGGCAGCTTTCGGCAGTTCGCTTTGACGTACCCTTTCAGGAATGCCTTCCGATGTGCTCGAAAATGCGCGCGGATGTCCTGGCAACCTCTTTGCGATAGGCCACGTAGGCTTCGTAGTCCGGCCAGCTGCCGATCACGGTCGGGCCGTACATGCCATTCCACATATTCGGTGATGGCCGGTCCATGCCCTGCTGAACGGTGAGGGCCGCCCGCTTTCGCGGTGTTTCCCCCTTCTTCAGTTGATCAACATGGCAGCTGATCTGATCAAGTTGGCAGTGCTTGTACTTGCCCGCCGAGTGGCACCAGCTGGCAAAGGCATGCTGCCCGTCCTTGGTTGCCAGCTCTCCGATCAGGTCAATCTCGAACTGTAGGGCTTGCTGGTCATCGCCCCAGCGCTCTTGTGCCAGTGCCTCCAGCCGGGCGTCCTCTTCCTTCTTCCACGCGGCAGCGCAAAACACTTGATAGTCCTTGGCCCACGCCGCTAGCAACGTCAGCTCCTCGGCCATGGCGCGCAGGGCGCTGGCGGCCGCATTGATCGCCAGTTCGTGCTCAGGCTTCAAGTTGCTGAACTGCTCCTTGATCTTCTGCATCTGCGTGGCCGAGCGCTTCGCATTCGACGCCTGGATCTTGATGTTCTTGTCGCCGTGATACCTGGCGTCCCACTCCCAGCGACGGATCAGGTCGGAATCGGCCTTGCGGCGTGTCTGCGCTTGAAAGCGTGCGAGCAGGTCACTCATGCCGTCCCTTCTTTCTCTTCAGTGCTTTTCCAGTGCCTGCCAGTTTTCGATGCGCAGGCCATCCACCCTTTGAAACTCGCCCACGTTTGCCGTGACGAGGACCAGCCCGCGCGACAGCGCATGCGCAGCGATCAGGGTGTCGTAGGCGCCGATCGGTCGGCCGATGCGCTCCAACTCGGCACGCACCGGGCCCAGCACCTCCGCGGCCTCGCGGTCCCACGTGAGCACGTTCGCCAGGTTGAGGAAGGCGTGAACCAGCTGGGCCAGCCGCACGGCTTGTGGCTTCTTGGCTAACCCGTAGACGTGCTCGGCCATCGTGATCGTCGAAATGCACCAGGCATCCGGCGGCAGCGCGAGCAGCTTTTCATTGATTGCCGCGTCACCGCGGATGGCAGCGCTGCTGGCATTGGTGTCCAGCATGTAGACCGCGCTCACGCGGCGCCCTCACCTGTTCTGTGCGGCTCGATCCAGTCCGCGTAGGGGTCGCGAGGGCCATCCATCGGCTGCTGGCGGTTCTTGAGATAGTCCTCCAGGCCTTCTGCAGCCAGCTCTTCGGCCAGCTGCTCGCGCAGCGCCGCGAATGCCGCCCAACTGACGGCCTTGACCGGGGACAGCACGACATCACCCGAGCGGGCATCGCGCCGGATCAGGACCTCGGTGCCCTCGAAGCGAAACTCGGCCGGCAGGCGCACAGCTTGGCTTCCGCCGCTGCTGAACAGACGGGCGGTCTTGATTGGATCAGCGTTCATGATGCGCTCCTTTGTTTTTCCGTGAACCGTGCCGTTTCCAGCAGGGCTGTGACTTCCGGGCCTTGCAGCGCCGCCTGCAGGCCCTTCTCCTTCGCGGCCCAATGTTCCGCAAGCTGCGCTGAGATGGCGTCGGCGGTCGCCTGGCCGTCGAGCATCACTCGCGCGGCCAGGTCCGCGACGAAGCCACCGACGTAGTGCAAGGTGGGAACGTCCTCGCCAATGCTGCGTTTCACGGCGGTGGACAGGCTTTGTGCCAGCACGGCTGTGCGGCCCAGCCGCGGCAACCAGGCGCGCAGCTGCTCGCACTGGTGCGGCTGCAGGACCAGCTTGAAGCCTTCCCAGTAGAGCGGCACGTGTTCGTTCTGCGCGAACCACTCCAGCGTCGTCGATCCGATCTGAGCATTGACGCCAAAGCGCAGGAGCGACGTACTCTCGCTTCCCAGCGTGCAACCCTCCTTGTATCCAGTGGCCGGCGGCTCCGCAACGACCCTGACGCCAAGCCAGCCGTCATCGCCGGGGAACACGCCCAGGGAGAACTCGAATCCCACGAATTCAAGGCCGCTATGCATGCGCAATGGCCGCTGGCCATACAGTTTCTCGGACAGGTCGCGCGCAGCCTTGAATTTCAGCCAGGCATCGGCCGCCGAGGCGGTGGTGCTGCCGACTTCTTTGAGCCAGTAGCTGCGCAACTGCTCCGACTGGGCATTCCACCAGTCCATGCCGCCTTGTTCGTCAGCTGTCGGCGCGCGCGTCACGTCTTGCATGGCAGTTCCTTGAGGCCTGATACCCCAGGCCACGGTGAGCGGACGGTTCAGCTCAGGGCAATAGTATATATATCGTGTAGCTACATTGCAAGAGCTAAAATAGTACAGTGATAACTGTACTTATCACTGCATGCTATTTCGTTGCCCTTTTCGGTGTCCGAAGATACGATGCGCCTAAGCCGTTGATGGGCAAAGAGTTTTTTGGAGTGCGAAGCGCTTGTCTTCGAGGAGCGACCGCCCTGCCCTTCATGCCGTGCGTGTTTTCTCGGAGAGAAATGGAGCCTATCCATGGACAACAGCTTGAGCTTTCGGGCCATCGACGCCGCCCTCACCCGATGCATGGAAGCCCACCCGCCCGAGGGCCTGGAGCGTCGCATGCATCCCGATGCCAACACCATGGCTGGCCTGTGGGCGCAGATGCTGGTGGACCGCGTTGACACGGTGCCTAGGGCCGGTATCAACCCGGATGTCATGGCCGCCTTGGAGCGCTGGCGTGCGAGCGAATGATTTCTCGGGGAGAAAAGATGCCTGATCCCAAGAAGCTGCCGGCTTCCCCGCTGCGCCTGACGCGCGACGTGCTGGCCCACCTGCGTTCCGTGGCCGAAGGATTTCCGGTGGCCAGCTCGGCTCGGCGCTATCTGGACTGCTCGGAGGATTCGGCCGTCGCCGTGCATCGCGCGGCCGTGGACATGGCCGCCGCCGTCGCGCGACGCGCGGGCCTCGGCCCGCGCTGGCGGCTGCTGCGCGTGCAACAGCTGCCGGTCCAAGCGCTGGCAAAGCCCGTTTCCCTCGAAGAATGGGCGGAATCCAATGGCTATGACGGGTTTTCCTTTGAAGAGTTGCGCGAGATCTACGAGGCCGAGAACGGCCCCCTCGGCACCGACCGCAAGACAAAGCAGATCGAACGGCTGCGACGTGCGAGGATGGAACTGCTGCAGCAGCTGGAGGCTCACGCTGTCGAGCCGCCCTCTCTCGGCGATTCCGTTGCGGCCTGGTTCCCCGAAGACCTGGCCGTGCGACTGAAGCGTGCCGGCTTCCACTTGATGGGCGAATTGCGCACCGCCATCGTTCTGGGTGGACGATGGTGGCGAGGCCTGCCGGGCTACGGTCCGGTCAAAGCCGGACAGCTTGCAGCTCAGGTCGGCGCATTGGTCGGCTGGCCGGCCGCACCGACCTGGGCCGCTTCGACGGAAGCGCGCGACCTGGCCGAGAACGCGCACCAGTTGATCGAGCAGTGGATCTCATCCCGTACCGAGTCGGCGCAGACCGTCCGAGCTTATCGGCGTGAAACGCAGCGCTTCCTTGTCTGGCTGGTGTCGGAGAGGCGCAAGTCCTTGGGCGATGCTGGCCCGGACGATTGCACGGCCTACATCGCATTCTTGCGGGCCGTGCCCGTGGAATGGATGAGCCGGCGCAGCGCCGCCCGCTTCCGCGAAGGATGGGCGCCTTTTGCATCGCAGCCGCGCATCACCAGCCAGCGGTATGCGCTGACCGTGATCAACTCCTTTTTCGCCTGGCTCGCGCGCGCCGGCGAACTGCCGCGCAATCCGTGGGATCTGGTGAATCTGCGACTGCCCGATGACCCGGACGAGTCGCTGGATGCGTCGCGGGCTTTCACGCCCACGGCCTGGGCCGTGCTGCATGCGCATGTACCGGAACTGCCGGATGCGGCGGCTGCACGCATGCGCTGGCTGCTGGAGTTCGGCCAGGGCACAGGCCTGCGCGCGACAGAATTGCTGTTCGGGCGCAAGGCGGACATTCGGCAGCGGGACGGAGGGTATTGGCTTCGGGTTCATGGCAAGGGCGCGCGCAACCGTTTCGTGGTTGTGCCAGCATCGGCCATGAGGGCGACAAGGGCCTACTTCGGCGCGCGTGGGTTGGATTACGACCTTGCGCATCCGAACACGCCGTTGCTTGCGCACCTGAAAGCGCCAGAGCTTCCAGGGATGGATGCGCCGGAAGCAGGGCAGCTGGTTAGGAGGCCAGACGAGCAGGAGCGGAAGCAACGTGGCTACCTCAGCTATTCAACACTCGCTCCGGCTTTCCAGCGGTTTGTACGGGCTGCGCTGCGGGCATCCTCACTGTCACATGAGGAACGGGAAGACGCACGTCACGCTTCGCTGCATTGGCTGAGGCACACGCATGCGACACGTGCGGCCGAAGCCGAAGTGCCGCCCGACGTGCTTCAGGCCAACCTGGGCCAAGCCGATCCACGCACAACTGCAGGCTACTACCGCGCCCAGGAGCAGCGCCGCCAGCGGCAGATGGAGCGTGCTTTCGGCTCGGCTGAAGGCGGTTGATGAAAGCAGTTCTGGAGCGTCCCTCATGAGTATTCGTACCTGTACGAATACTTTTCAACTTCCATTCGGGAGAGCCGGCCCTGACCCCTGGGCGCTGCCCGCTGCGCGGTCACCGGACGCCCGCGCGCCCTTCGGGCGCTTTCCGCAGCTCGCCTATTCGGCTCGATCCTTCGGATTGCCGCTGCGCGGCACTGCTCCAGGCCGCCT
>Ga0075163_10000336_pt1 | contig 59301 bp, 53 predicted proteins | sample JI1023141ADNA_FD_71478 | JGI IMG/M metagenome (GOLD analysis project Ga0075163, IMG submission 71478) | Wastewater effluent complex algal communities from Wisconsin, to seasonally profile nutrient transformation and Carbon sequestration -... | ecosystem: Engineered > WWTP > Effluent > Algae... | reverse complement strand
CAGCGCGTCGAGCATTGTGGGGCGTTTGATGGATCTTGAATATGACGGGCTGCCGAAAGATTGGCTGCAGCAGATCCGCGACAGGGTGGTGAAGCTGACGAAAGAGGATATTCAGCGGGCTGCGAAGGCCCATTTTAATCCCGAGCGGCTGCGGATTCTGGCCGTCGGGTCCGGTGAGGCCCTGTCGAAAGTGCTGGCCAGTTTCGGTGAGGTGAAGGAAATTACGTTGGTCCCGGAAAGTTAAACGCGTTCGTGGGTTCTTAGGCCGGAGACTCCTATGCCTCTTGAAGACGAACTCGGCGATATTCTGAAGAAGGCTCGCAACGGTCAGCAGCGGTCGATGGCTGATGTGGCGCGTGCGAGTGGCTTGTCTGAAGTCGAAGTGAGTGAGCTGGAACGGGGGCAATCGCCACGGAGTCGCGAACAGGTCCAGGCTGTTGCCCGGGCGCTTGGACTGAGAACGGAACCGCTGACACAGGTGGTGGACGGTTGGACTCCTGAGGCCTTGCCTTCCTCGGTGCCACATGTGGAGACCGTGTTTGGGTCGATCGGCGGGTATGAGGTCAAGGGCTACGTCGTTCATGATCGCGGAGAAGCCGTCGTCGTCGATACGGCCTACAATGCGAGCGGGATGTTGGCGCTGTTGGCCCAGCGGAAGCTTCGGTTGCGGGCCATCTGTCTGACGCACGGTCACTCCGATCATGCCGAGGGCATTGAGGCAATCCTCAGGGCATACCCGGTGCCGGTCTACCTTGGCCCTGACGATTTCGATCTCTTGAGCTGGCGGCCATCGCCGCAGGTGTTGCATGTGCCGCAGGGAGGCGAGACGCTGCCGGTCGGCGGGCTGACGATCCGGTTCATGCCCACACCGGGCCATACACCGGGCGGGGTCTGTTACCGTCTTGAGCAGGCCGGTGCCCCGATCTGTTTTGTGGGGGATACGCTGTTTGCCGGCTCCATCGGCCGCTCCAATCCAGCCGGGCTCTATGAGACCCATCTGGAATCGGTCCGCAAGCAGGTGTTGACGCTGGCTCCCGACACAAGGCTTTTCCCGGGACATGGACCGGCTACTACGGTTCGTGAAGAGTTACTCCACAACCCGTTCTACTCCTAGCAGGGTGCGGAACAACTCGATTGTTGCGCAAGACGTTATGATCAACTCGTGCGTCGTGTCGGTATCAGAATCACCCGCAGGATGCGCAAAAAGGCCGTCCAGCAAGGCCGCAGCGAGCGAAGGGGCGAATCGTACTCGTGCAGTACGGTGAATCGCTTCGCGATGCGAGAACGCCGCCGGCGGTCTTTTTCCGCATCCTGCTAGGACTGGAGGCCGGGCATGAACCGTGACGACTCGTCGGAGCAGCCGCGGTCTCCGGACGAACCGATTCCCCTTTCGTCCGACGAGAGCGACGAGGACGAATGGGAGGAGGAACGTCCGCAGTTCTCTGCATGGATGCTTCCGGCGCTCCTGTTCCTGCTTACCGTCTTTACCGTCCTCTGGGCCGGGGCCTACCAAACCAACACCAATCCACTCGTCGGCCCGTGGAACTTCCTGGTCGATGATCCCGGCTCGTTATGGCGGGGGATTCCATTTGCCGCCACCCTGCTGGGCATCCTGGTGACGCATGAGCTGGGTCACTATGTGTTGTCGCGCATCCATGGCGTGCCGACATCGCTGCCGCTCTTCGTGCCGGGGTTGCCGCATTTCGTCGGCACGTTCGGCGCCATTATCCGCATGCGGGCGCCTTTGACGGATCGCCGGGCACTGTTCGATATCGGCGTGGCGGGGCCAATCGCCGGGTTTGTGGTGGCGGTGATCGCGCTGGTGGTGGGCCTTCGGCTCTCGACGGTGGTGCCGATTCAAACCAGTTATGGCATGCATCTCGGCGAGCCGCTCCTCCTTCAGTTTGCGTCGTGGGTGGTGATCGGCCCGCTCGCTCCCACCGCGGATGTGATCCTTCACCCGATTGGGTTTGCCGCCTGGTTCGGGCTCTTTATCACCTCGCTCAACCTGCTTCCGATCGGTCAGCTCGACGGGGGACATGTGGCCTATGCGTTATTAGGAGATCGGCAACGCAGCGTGGCGGTCGCCCTCGTGCCGATCCTCATGGTCTTCGGCTGGTTGGGCTGGAAGGGTTGGTTCTTGTGGGTGGGGCTTGCCGGCATGATGGGACTGGCCCATCCACCGGTGCAGAATCCCCATCGTGAACTAGGGGGAATCCGTGTACTGGTGGGTTGGATTGCCCTGGCGATCTTTGTGCTGACCTTCTCCTGGGAGCCGTTTATTTTGCGGTAGCCGATGCAGTGTCTAAAGTGCGGATGGGAACAGGGCGACGAACAGGTTGAGTGTGCTCGATGCGGAGTGACTTTCGCGAAGCTCGCCCACGCGCCACGGCCCGTTCCCGCCACCAGACCGCGCCCACCGGTTCAGGACTCAACCTGGTTCAGACTCGCCGAGGACCGGCTGCTCACGACGGAGGAGTCCGTCAATCCGTTCCACTTCGCCGGGCGGGTTCTGGCGTTTCTCGTGCTTGTCCTGTGGGGCTGGCGCTTCATGACCACGCCGCTCGAGACGAATTACACGGGCGAATCGTTGTTGCATTTGGTCAATCTACCGTTTCATGAAGCGGGCCATCTGCTCTTCATGCCCTTCGGGCGATTCATGACCATCCTCGGCGGCAGTCTGGGACAGATCCTCATGCCGCTGGTGTGTCTGGGCACCTTTCTCCTCAAGACCCGCGATCCGTTCGGTGGATCAGTCGCCCTGTGGTGGACGGCCGAAAACTTCATGGACGTCGCGCCCTACATCAACGATGCTCGCGCGATGGACCTCCTGTTGCTCGGCGGGTTCACCGGCAAGGAAGTCGATGCGCACGACTGGAACAATCTCCTCACCATGCTCGGCTGGTTGCAGTATGACCATGGTCTGGCGAAGCTGTCGTACGGCATGGGGACGGTGTTGATGCTGCTTGCGCTCGCCTGGGGCGCGATGCTCCTGCATCGACAATACCGACGACTGGACTGGTAACCGCCTTCGACTCATCTGGCTCTCCTTGAAAAGACCCGGCACATCGGGCACACTGCCGGACTATGCGTACCTTGGCGTCGCTCTGCCGCATCGCTGCTGTTCCGATCTTGCTTGGCGTCGGCCTCATGGCCGGTCAGGTCCATGCCGACGAGGGCGCGTCGCGGTTCGTCTTGATGCTGGACGGCGAAGCGGTGAAAGATTCGGCGAGCGGGCTGGTGTGGGAGCGCGAACCGGATTACCTGTTTGACGTATGGGATCGCTCGGTCGCCCGATGCCCCACGAAAACCGTCGGCGGGCAGCAGGGCTGGCGTGCCCCAAGTATCGACGAAATCAAAACGCTGGTCGATCCCGATCAGCAGGATCCTTCGTTGCCCGCGGGTCATCCATTTCGCAATATCCGGTCCGGCATCTACTGGACGGCCACACCCCACCCCAAGGACGACATCGTGGCCTGGCAGCAAAGTTTCTTCTCCGGCCAGGCCGTGACCGATCAGAAATCCGGCATGCGCCGTCTCTGGTGTGTGCTGGGAGACGCGCGCAAGTAACGCCTTGCCGACTCTTCTCACGCCCCTCCACAAGCTGTCATAGTTCTCCGCACATATTCCTACAGACGGAGTGCCCGCGAGCAGTGGCGCAGCGTTCGACTGTCGTGCGCAAGTTGCGTCGAACGACGGAAGGTGATACATGAGTAAATAAGACGACGGGTTTCTTCCGTACTTTGACAAATGCAAGAGCTGACGTATCTCTTGAGTAAGTGGTGAGCATCGCGATGCTGCGCGTGAGTCGAGGGTAGTGTCGTGATGACCGCCCTCCTGAGCGTTCTTCTCGTCTGGTACCTTCTGGGGGGGCTGCTGCCCCTCTGCACAACACGTCCCCATCTTCAGAATCTTTTTGCCCATGGCTGTGCGGCTGCCGCGGGTGTCGTCGGTATTGTGCTGGGTGTTGCGGGGCTCCTCTCAACGGCTCCTCTGACTCTCTCGCTTGCGTCCAACATTCCCCATCTGACCTTCGCAATCCGTCTGGACCCGCTGGCAGCGTTTTTTGTCCTGACCATCTCGCTGGTGGGGGTGGCGGCGTCCATCTACGCGTCCGGCTACGTCGAGGAGTTTTCGGGCCGGGTCTCGGTAGGATTGTTGGGCTCCCTCCTCAACGGGTTTTTGCTCTCCATGACCCTGGTGGTCCTGGCCGACAACGGGTTCTTCTTCCTGATCCTCTGGGAAGTCATGTCCCTGCTGTCCTATGTGCTGGTTGTGACGGAGCACGAGAAGCCCGGCGTCCGCGAGGCCGGGTTGTTCTATCTCATCATGACGCACGTCGGCACCGCGTTCATCATCCTCACGTTGTTGATCTTTTCCCAGGAAACCGGTTCATTCTCCTTCGAGGCGTTTCGCCACCCCGACCAGCAACTTCCTGAGGGCTTGCGATCGATCGCGTTCTTCACGGCCTTGATCGGATTCGGCGCGAAGGCCGGCATCGTCCCGCTACATGTGTGGCTGCCCTACGCGCATCCCGCCGCCCCGTCCCACATCTCGGCCCTGATGTCGGGGGTCATGATCAAGACCGCCATCTACGGGTTGATCCGGGTGTACTTCGATTTCATGGGCGGGGTATTCCCCTGGTGGTGGGGCTTCACGTTGTTGGTCGCCGGTACGGTGTCGGCGCTCCTGGGTGTCATGTATGCCTTGATGGAACATGACCTGAAGGGCCTGCTGGCGTTTCATAGTGTGGAAAACATCGGCATCATTCTGCTGGGAATCGGCGCAGGGATGATCTTCCACACCTATGGCTTGCATGAACTGGCTGCCCTCGGATTGCTGGCGGGCCTGTACCACACTATTAACCACGCGGCGTTCAAGGCGCTGTTGTTTCTGGGCGCCGGAGCGTTGCAGTTCTCCACCCATACGAGACACATCGAGGAGTACGGCGGCTTGCTCCGGCGCATGCCCTGGACGGGCGCCTTTTTCCTGATCGGCGCCGTCTCCATTGCCGCGCTTCCGCCCACCAACGGTTTCGTCAGCGAGTGGCTGGTCTTTCAGAGTTTGTTTCTCAGCTTCCAACTGCCGACCCTGTTTCTCAAGTTGATGTTGCCGATTGCCGCCGCGATGTTGGCTTTGACGGGCGCGCTGGCGCTGGCTTGTTTTGCGAAGGCTTTCGGGATGTCGTTTCTGGCGCAGCCGCGCAGCGCCCATGCCCGCCATGCGACGGAAGTCCCCTGGTCGATGCGGGTTGGGATGGGCTTTTTAGCAGGGCTCTGCATTGTGCTGGGGCTGGCGCCCATGCTGGTCGTTCCGTTGCTGGATCGGGTCACGGCTCCATTGACCGGTGCGGCCATCAGTTCACAGGTGCTGGCGCTCGACGGCTGGGTGGTGGCGCCGGTGACGGTGGAGTTTTCGAGCATCTCGACGCCGGTGCTCGCCATGCTCTTGGTCGGGGCGGGGGCGTTGGGGTTGCTGATTGCCCGACTCTGCGGGAAGGGGCTGCGCGCGCGCTATTACAAGACCTGGGGCTGCGGGCTGAATCTGACGCCTCGCATGGAATACACCGCGACCGGCTTCGCGCAACCGATCAAGCAGGTCTTCGAAACCATCTACCAGCCGACGGTGAAGCTGGAACAGGAGTTTCTGGAGCAATCGAAGTACTTCATCAAACATCAGCGTTTCGAGTCGCACATTGAACCGGTCTTCGAGAAATACCTCTATTGGCCGGTGGTGACATTGCTGCTGGCGACAGCCGACCGGCTGCGCATCATTCAGGCCGGCAGTCTCCATCTGTATCTCACCTACATTTTCGTGACGCTGGTGCTGTTGTTGTTATGGGCGGGGTAGGGAGAGCCGGCGGGATGTGTGTATGTGTCGTGCCCGGTCGTTCGATCATTGAGTGACGGGAGCTATGCAGTCGATCATCCACATCGTACTGGTCGTCGTTCAGCTTGCGCTGTTGTTGACCCTCTCTCCGTTTGTCGTCGGCCTGATCCGAAAGGTCAAGGCACGTCTACAGTGCCGCCGCGGGGCGAGTCTCTTTCAGCCCTACGCCGATCTGGCCAAGCTGTTCCGGAAGCAGCCCGTCATCTCTTCGACGACCTCCTGGATTTTTACCGCGGCGCCGTACATTGTCTTTGCCTCGACCGTAGCGGCGGGGTTGTTGATGCCGGTATTCGTCTCTCACACACCGCTCAATTTTGCCGGGAACATCATTGCGCTCGTCTATCTGCTGGCGTTGGGGACGTTCTTTCTGATCCTGGCGGGGCTCGATGCAGGATCGGCGTTCGGAGGGATGGGCAGCAGCCGCGAGGCGATTGTCGCGACGCTGGCCGAGCCGGCCATGATGTTGTCTATCCTTTCCATTGCGCTGACCGCCGGCTCCACGAATTTGAGCACCATCGTGCATCAGTCCGCGTTGATGGAAGGGGTCGTCGTGGCCCCACCTGCGCATTTGATGGCGCTGGCCGCTCTGTTCATCGTGACGCTGGCGGAAACCGGCCGTGTCCCGGTGGACAATCCTGCGACGCACCTGGAATTGACGATGATCCACGAGGCCATGCTGCTCGAGTACTCCGGGCGGTACCTGGCGTTGATGGAATGGGCGGCCGGGATCAAGTTGCTGGTGTTCATGACCTTGATCGTGAATGTCTTTGCACCCTGGGGTATCGCCACGAGTCTGGCGCCGTCAGCCATCGCCGTCGGTCTCCTGGTGTATCTCGGAAAGGTGGCTGCGCTGGCTCTTGTGATCGGTGTGATCGAATCGATGTTCGCGAAGCTGCGATTGTTCCGGGTGCCCGAAATGCTGGGCGCGGCGTTCATTCTGTCGCTGCTCGCGCTGGTCTTCTTCTATACGTTGAAAGGGTAATGCGGTGCCGGCTTCCACCCAATTGGGCTCTCAACTCGTCGATCTCTGCTCGGTCCTGCTGCTGCTCTGTTGTTTTGCCATCGTGGCGCAGCGTCGATTGTCGGCCTGTGTGGATCTGTTTGCGCTGCAGTCCGCGTTTCTGGCGGCGACTGCCGCGCTCGTTGCGTTTCTGACCGGACATAAGCACATTTATTTCGCGGCGGCCCTGACGATCGTCATCAAAGTGATCGTGCTGCCTCGCATTCTCCGGAAGGTCATCGAGCGTCTGAATGTCTCCCGTGAGCTGGGGATGAACATCAACATTCCGGCGGGCCTGCTGATCTGCGGCGCGTTGGTGATCATCGCCTTCTTTATCACGCAGCCCATCATTCCGCTCGGCTACCTGCTGACGCGCGATTCTCTGGCCATTGCGCTGGCCATTATTCTGATCGGATTTTTCACCATGATTGCCCGGCAGAAGGCGATCACGCAGATGGTCGGCTTTCTAGTCATGGAGAACGGAGTGTTCCTGGGAGCCACGGCGGCCGCGTACGGCATGCCGCTTATCGTTGAATTGGGCGTCTTCTTCGATGTGTTGGTGGCCGGGTTGATTGTCGGCATTTACACGCATCGGCTGCAGGATACGTTCGATAGCGTAGACACCAGCACGCTGACGGTGCTGAAGGAATGAGTCGGTCGATGACGCATGGCCGGCGAGTAGGTGCTGTATGTGGTCGGTGATCGTCCTGCTGACGGGGCCGGTACTCGCCGGTCTGCTCAGCCTGGTAATCCACCGCGCCCGGGTCCTGCACGTCGTGAACTTTTCGACGATGCTGGCGTTGGCCGTTGCCGAGACGGCGCTGACGAGGCAGATGCTGGCCGAGGGATCGGTGACGACATTGGGCGGCTTTGTCTACGTGGATGCGCTCTCGGACTTTATTCTGGTGATCATCACGGCCATCGGCTTGTCCTGTTCGCTCTACATGTGGTCCTACATGGACGATCGGGTCGCCCGGGGCATCATCGCGCCGAAGCGTCTCGGTCACTTCTTTTTTCTCTTCCATATGTTCCTGTTTGCGATGGTCGCCGCGACGGTAGCGAACAGCCTCGGCGTGCAGTGGGTGGCGTTGGAGGGGACCACCCTCGCGACGACCTTCTTGATCGCATTTTTCCGCAGGCGGGAATCCCTCGAAGCCGGTTGGAAATATCTGATCCTCTGTTCGGTGGGCATCGCCCTCGCGCTCTTCGGCGTGGTGCTCACCTATTACTCCTCTGTGCGGGTCCTTGGCGATGCGAGCTCGGCGCTCAATATGACCGCGCTGATCGGCGTGGCCAACCAATTGGACCCCAATGTGCTCAAGCTGGCGTTTATTTTCATGCTCGTCGGTTATGGCACGAAAGTGGGCCTGGTTCCCATGCATACCTGGTTGCCCGATGCCTACAGCGAAGCGCCGGCGCCGATTGCGGCGATGTTGGCCGGGGTGTTGGAGACGGTGGCGGTCTATACCGTGTTGCGCAGCAAGGCGCTGGTGGACCAGGCGCTTCCTCCGGAGTTCACCGGCAATCTGCTGCTCACCTTCGGGCTGCTCTCGTTCATCGTGGCCTCTCTATTCATCCTGATTCAGCACAACTACAAGCGGCTGTTTGCCTATTCGAGTATCGAACATATGGGGCTGGCGATGATCGGCTTCGGAGTCGGCGGGATGATCGGCACCTTCGGCGGCCTCTTTCACTTGCTCAATCACGCCGTGGCCAAAGCGCTGGCCTTTTTTGTCGCGGGCAATATCCATCGGCGATTCGACACTCTGGAAATCGACGGGGTGCGAGGGCTGGCGCGTGCGCAGCCGATTACCGCCGTGGCGATTCTGGTGGCCGGTTGTGCCCTGGTCGGGTTGCCGCCCTTTTCACCCTTTGCCAGTGAACTGCTGATCGTCTCGGCGGTGGCTGCGCAGGATTTTGCCTCCGATACGATGCATGTCGGACGGTTTGTGACGATGACGATCTCGGATGAGATGCGCAGCCTCGGCATCGTCGCGCTGTTTCTGTTTTTTGCCGTGGTGTTGTTCGGCGGGTTTATGTTTCGCGTCGGGGCCATGGTGTGGGGCACTCCCCCGGCCGGTATCGCTCAGGGAGAGTCGTGGACCGCCGGCCATGTGTCGCTGATGATCATGATCGTCGCGTTGTTGGGGCTTGGATTCGTTCTTCCTGATCCGATTCAGACGCTGCTGACCAGGGCCGTCAACGTGATTGTGGTGAGGTGACCGTATGATCGACGCACGTCCGGCGGTCGAGCAGATGCAAGCGGCATTTCCGCAGGCCCTGATCGAGGTGTGCGCCGTGCACGGCATCCCGATGCTCAGGCTGAAGAAGCAAGATCTGCCGACGGTCGCCCATTTTCTGCACACGAATCCGAATCTGCGAGGATCGCTGTCGCTGCTCTGGGCGGTCGATCATCGCCCTCGCGAAGCGCGCTACGAACTCTGCTATCTCTTCACGTTGGCGGAACGCAAAGACTGGCTGCTGCTCGCGGCGGATCTCCATGGCGATGAGCGTGAATTTCCATCGATCACTCCTCACCTTCATGCGGCGAAATGGTACGAGCGGGAGATCCGGGATCTGTTCGGACTGATTCCGGTCGGCCATCCCGATCTGCGTCGACTCGTTCGTCATGAACATTGGCCGAAGGGGTCCCACCCGCTGAAAAAAGATTTTCCCTGGGATCGGGTGTTAGGACGGGTGCAAGGGGAGTATGCTTTCCGGAAAATTCACGGTGAGGGGGTCTTCGAGGTTCCCGTCGGTCCCATCCATGCGGGCATCATTGAACCGGGCCATTTCCGATTTTCGGTGGCCGGCGAGCCCATCATGCAGCTCGAAGTGCGCCATTTCTGGAAACATCGCGGCGTTGAGAAATTGTTTGAGCAGCAGCGGTTGACCGAAGCGGTACCGTTGTCCGAACGAGTCTCCGGCGATACGAGCGTCGGCCATAGCCTGGCCTATTGCCAGGCCGTCGAGACCTTGCAGGGCGTGGAGGTCTCGCCCCGTGCCCGATATCTGCGCACGCTGTTTCTGGAGTTGGAGCGGTTGCACAACCACATCGGCGATGTGGGGGCCATCTGCAATGACACAGCCTATGCCCTGGCCCATGCCCACTGCGGCCGGATGAAAGAGCAGCTCATGCAGCTCAACGATCGCCTGACCGGGTCGCGGTTTCTGCGTGGCGTCAATTGCGTCGGCGGCGTGGCGCTCGATCTATCCGGCCTGCAGCTCGCGCAGGTGGAGGTGGAGCTGAATGCCCTTGAGGATGATTTTTCGGCCATTGAAAAGATTGTGTTTGCGAACGCGTCGCTCACGGAACGGCTGGAGAACACCGGCATCCTTACGGAAGGGATCGCCTGGGATCATGCGGTGATTGGTGTGGTAGGCCGGGCCTCCGGTATCGATCGAGATCTGCGTCGCGATCGGCCCTTTGCCGCGTACGACGTGCTGCAGCCGAAGGTCGCCCTCTACCGCTATGGTGATGTGCGCGCCAGGATGCGGGTGCGCCTGGATGAGATCCATGAGTCGATCCGTCTCATTCGCGAGGTCCGCCGCGGTCTCCCACTGGGCCGGCTCGTGACCCGGCCGATGCACGAAGCACAGCCGGGTGTATGGGCGCTGTCGGCGGTCGAAGGATGGCGAGGCGAGATTCTGTATGTCGTCATGGCCGGGGACGCAGGTCGGATTCACCGCTGCAAAGTGCGCGATCCGTCCTTTGTGAATTGGCCGGCAATCCAATGGGCGGCGCTCGGCAATATCGTGCCGGACTTTCCGTTGATCAATAAGAGTTTCAATTTATCTTACGCTGGGAACGATCTCTAGCAATGGTCGATTAAATTACTGACTCGCTGATTACGTTCCCGAGGGAAGAGCCATGTTTCGAATCCTCAAAAAAAGTCTTCAGACCGGTGTCGTCACGGGGCACCATCCTGCTGGAGCCGCACCTTCGGAGCCGGTCAGCCAGGACGCCATCGAAAAGGCCAAGCCGTTCCGGCGCTCGATGACGATCCGTGAAGTCGATACGGGTTCCTGTAACGCCTGCGAGATGGAAATGAATGCGCTGGCCAATCCGGTCTATGACGTGGAGCGGTTCGGGGTTCATATTGCGGCGTCCCCCCGCCATGCCGATGCCCTGGTCGTGACGGGGCCGGTGACCGTCAATATGGAGCGTGCGTTGAAAGATGTCTACAAGGCGACAGCCGATCCTAAGATCGTCATCGCGTTAGGAGACTGTGCGGTGAATTGCGGCCTGTTCAAGGGAAGTTATGCGGTGACGGGGCCGGTGGATCGGCATATCCCCGTCGATGTGCGTATCTCCGGTTGCCCCCCACGCCCGGCCGAGATCCTGGCGGTGCTGGGAGCGTTACGTAAAAATAAGGCGGATTCAGATCAGTAGCGCCCGGAGACAGTCACGCCTCTCCCGTTCATCCAACACATCTTTTCGACCTGCTCAATAGACGGTCACACGTTCGCCTACATCCCTTCTTCAGCGCCGCCCTCGCGAGTGGATGTGTTTCGACTCTTCCGTCATCTGAAGCGATCCGCCCCAATTGCGTGAACAGCTGTCCGGGAAGATCTTTTCAGGAAATCCATTTTCTTAGCCTTTTTACACCGTTTTTACTTTCTGCGCGTTACCTTGAGTATGGAGTGGAAGAGAAGAGGCGTGAAGAGATGTGGCCGGTTGGCGACCGCTTGGATAGGTGTTTCGGGCGAAGCGCGCCACACTAAGTTTTACGTCCCGGTAAGGAGCATGTACATGGACCTCATCTACCTGACGATCGCCGCGGTATTTTTTCTGTTGTCCGGCTGGCTCATCTCGGCGTTGGACCGTCTCTAACAGCCTACGGAAAAACTTTGTTGTCACACGTGAAATTCATTGCTCCGGAGAGGCAGTCTAATAGAACAGCATCACCGCAGGATGCTCAAAAAGGCTGTCCAGCAAGGCCCCAGCGAATGAAGGTCCGAGGCGTACCCTTGGGGTACGTTGAGGGTCTGAATGATGCGAGAACGAAGCTGGCGGGCTTTCTCGGAATCCTGCTCTAGGGGGGTGTGGTCATGAATGCGATGTACGCGCTCGGTGCAGTGTTGTCACTGGGGTTGTTGGCGTACCTCATGATCGCGCTGCTGAAGGCGGAGTGGTTCTGATGACTGTCAACGGGTTGGCTCAAATCGGACTCTTCTTTTTCGTCCTGGTAGCGTTGGTCAAGCCGCTGGGTTGGTACATGGCACGCGTCTATACGGGCCAAGCCTGCGGAATGGACCGGGTGATGGGACCCTTCGAACGCCTGATTTATCGTGTCTGCGGCGTGCGTGCAACCGAGGAGATGGATTGGAAGACCTATGCCGTGGCCATGTTGTTGTTCAATGTCACGGGGTTGGTCGCGCTCTATGCGTTGCAGCGACTGCAGGGATATCTGCCGCTGAACCCGGCTGGTTTCGGGGCGGTGGCTCCCGACCTCGCCTTCAACACCGCTTCGAGCTTCATCACGAATACGAACTGGCAGGCCTATGCCGGTGAGTCGACGCTCAGTTCTCTCACGCAAATGCTCGGCCTGACGGTCCAAAACTTCGTCTCTGCCGCCACGGGCATGGCCATCCTGGTCGCCCTCATTCGCGGGTTAACCGCTCAAACGGCAGCCACCATCGGCAATTTCTGGGTCGATCTGACCCGCAGCACGCTGTACATCTTACTACCGCTGTCAGCCGTTCTCGCGCTGCTTCTCGTCTCGCAAGGGACGGTCCAGACCTTCGGGTCTTCTCATCACACCACGCTTCTTCAGTCCGTGACCTATGAGAAGCCGATAGTCGATGCCGCAGGGCAGCCGGTGTTGGACGAGAAGGGCGCTGCCAGGACCGAATCAACAGCAGGGACTGAACAAACCTTGGCCGTCGGTCCGGTTGCGTCACAAGTGGCCATCAAGCACCTCGGAACAAACGGTGGCGGATTTTTTAATGCCAATGCCGCTCATCCCTATGAAAACCCGACGCCGCTGACCGATTTCATGCTGATCCTGGCTGAAACCGTGATTGCCGCTGCTCTGACCTACACGTTCGGAACAATGGTTGGCGACACCAGGCAGGGCTGGGCGATTCTCGCTGCGATGCTGAGCGTGCTGGCCCTCTTCGTTCTGGTGGCCTACTGGGCGGAGTCGGCAGGAAATCCGCGCCTGGCTATGCTGGGCGTCGAGCAGACCGCCGGGAGTGCGCAATCCGGCGGCAACATGGAAGGGAAGGAAGTTCGTTTCGGGGTCGCCCGTTCGGCGCTCTTTGCCACCGTGACGACGGCCACATCCACCGGAGCGGTGAATGCCATGCACGATTCATTCACGCCACTTGGCGGGTTGGTGCCGCTGTTCATGATGCAATTCGGCGAAGTGATTTTGGGAGGGGTCGGCTCTGGCCTCTACGGCATGCTGGTCTTCGCGATCATCGCGGTGTTCATTGCCGGCCTGATGGTAGGCCGGACCCCGGAGTATCTGGGGAAAAAGATCGAAACGTATGAAATGAAGATGGCATCCCTGCTGATCCTCATCATGCCCATCATCGTCCTCGGGTTCACGGCAGTGGCGGTCGTGACGGAGTCCGGCACGTCGTCCATTCTCAATCCCGGCGCGCATGGTTTCAGCGAAATTCTCTATGCCTATACGTCTCAGGGTAACAACAACGGCAGCGCCTTCGGGGGATTGAACGCCAATACGCCGTTCTACAACCTGACCGGTGCTCTGGCGATGCTGGTCTCCAGATTTTTGTTGGCGATCCCGACACTGGCACTCGCCGGATCGCTGGCGCGTAAAACGATCGTGCCGGCCGGCCCGGGTACGCTTCCGACTCACCGGCCGCTCTTTGTGGGATTGCTGGTCGGGGTGGTGATCATGTTCGGTGCCCTGACCTTCGTTCCGGCCCTGGCGTTGGGGCCGGTGGCGGAACATCTACTGATGGTTGCCCGTTAGCCCGAATGAGCGGAGGGAGTCACGTGACGACATCGACGAAAGCCAGACCGCTCTTCGATCCGCCGCTTGTTCGCCAGGCCATGCTGGATGCGCTGCGAAAGCTCGATCCTCGCGTTCAGGTCCGCAATCCGGTCATGTTCGTCGTCTTCGTGGGGAGCCTCTTCACGTCGCTCCTGTTCCTCCAGGCATTGTTCGGGACAGGGGAGGCGCCGACCTGGTTCATCCTCGCCATCTCGCTGTGGCTCTGGTTCACCGTGCTCTTCGCCAACTTTTCCGAAGCGATCGCCGAAGGGAGAGGCAAGGCTCAAGCCGATTCTCTCCGGAGGGCTCGGACAGAATTGACTGCCAAGCGATTTGGAAAACCGACTTCCGGAGAAGACTATCTGGCGGTGCCCGCCGCCATCGGCAAACCCGGCGAGGTCTATTGCCTCGTTCCGGCCAGTTTTCTCAAAAAAGGCGACATCGTACTGGTGGAGGCGGGCGATGACATTCCCAGCGATGGAGATGTGATCGAGGGGATTGCATCCGTCAACGAAAGTGCGATTACAGGCGAGAGCGCGCCGGTGATTCGTGAGTCCGGTGACCGGAGCGCCGTCACCGGCGGCACGCGGGTGCTGTCCGATTGGCTCGTGGTGCGGATCACCGCCAGCGCCGGTGAAACCTTCCTCGACCGAATGATCGCCATGGTTGAGGGCGCCAGGCGCCAGAAGACACCGAATGAAATCGCACTCACTATTCTGTTGTCAGCTCTCACCGTCGTCTTCTTGCTGGCGACCGTGACCGTGCTGCCGTTTTCTCTCTACTCCGCGCATGCCATGGGAGAGGGGGTGCCCATCACGGTGACGGTCCTGGTGGCCCTGCTGGTCTGCCTCATACCGACGACGATCGGCGCGCTCTTATCCGCGATCGGCATCGCGGGTATGGACCGCATGATCCAGGCGAACGTGATCGCCATGTCGGGGAAAGCCGTCGAAGCGGCCGGTGATGTGGATGTGCTGCTCCTCGACAAAACGGGGACGATTACGCTGGGGAACCGGCAAGCCACCGCATTTATTTCAGCCGAAGGAGTGCAGGAAAGATCTGTCGCCGATGCGGCCCAATTGGCATCCCTTGCGGATGAAACGCCTGAGGGCCGTAGCATCGTGATTCTGGCGAAGGAGCGCTATGGACTCAGAGGGCGCGACATCCATGCGATGGGGGCCACCTTCCTGCCGTTCACGGCGCACACGCGAATGAGCGGCGTCGACTTTGACGGTCGACAGATCAGGAAGGGTGCGGCGGAAGCCATTGAAGACTACGTGACCCAACTCGGGGGGGCGTTTCCGCCGGCCGTGCGAAATGCGGTCGAGACGATTGCCACGCAAGGTGGCACTCCTCTGGTCGTGGCCGAAGGCAAGTCGGTACTTGGGGTGATCCATTTGAAAGACGTGGTCAAGGGGGGCATCAAGGAACGGTTTGCCGAATTGCGCCGCATGGGCATCAAAACGATGATGATTACGGGCGACAACCAAAAAACGGCTGCCGCGATCGCCGCAGAGGCCGGCGTGGACGATTTTCTCGCACAGGCCACTCCCGAAGCGAAATTGAAACTCATCCGTGATCTTCAGGCAGGAGGCCGACTCGTGGCCATGACGGGCGACGGCACCAATGACGCGCCGGCGTTGGCGCAGGCGGATGTGGCCGTGGCCATGAATACCGGCACCCAGGCCGCCAAAGAAGCGGGCAATCTCGTCGATCTGGACTCCAATCCCACCAAATTGATCGAGATCGTCGAAATCGGCAAACAGCTACTCATGACGCGCGGCGCGCTCACGACCTTCAGTATCGCTAACGATATCGCGAAGTATTTTGCGATCATTCCGGCGGCGTTTGCCGGCACCTATCCGGCCCTGGGCGCGTTGAATGTCATGGGACTGGCGACGCCGGAAAGCGCCGTACTGTCGGCCGTGATTTTCAACGCCCTGGTCATCATCGCGCTGATTCCGCTCGCGCTTCGGGGAGTCAAGTTCCGGCCGATCGAAGCCTCCTTGCTGCTGCGCCGCAATGTGCTGGTGTACGGACTGGGAGGGATCGTTGCCCCGTTCATTGGAATAAAGCTGATAGACCTGGTCCTGGTCGCCCTGGGATTGGTCTGAGGAGATCACAATGGTCGTTCAACTTCGATCCGCGCTGATGATGTTTTTCATTCTGACGATCCTGACCGGCGTGGCCTATCCGCTGGCCGTGACAGCAATCGCGCAGCTGCTGTTCCCCCATCAGGCCAATGGGAGTCTGATCTCTAAAGACGGCAAGCCGATCGGTTCTACGCTGATCGGCCAACCCTTCGACGATCCCAAGTATTTCTGGGGACGCCCTTCCGCGACCGCTCCCTTCCCCTACAATGCGGCGGCCTCATCCGGTTCGAATCTGGGCCCTACCAATCCCGCGCTGATAGAGACGGTCAAAATGAGGGTGGCTGCGTTGAAAGCCGCGGATCCCGGCAATGACACACCGGTTCCGGTCGATCTCGTGACCGCCTCAGGTAGCGGTCTCGACCCACATATCAGCCCCGCTTCGGCCGAATACCAAGTACGCCGGGTTGCTCGTGCACGGGGGAGGGAGGAAGCATTCGTCCGGACGTTGGTGAGTCAGCATACCGAAGGACGTCAGCTGGGGATGCTTGGTGAACGCCGGGTCAATGTGCTGGCGTTGAACCTTGCATTGGATGCGACCGACCCTCCTCGTTGACGCTTTTACGTCTGTCTTTTAGAATTCGCTCTGCCAATCTTGTGTCATCTCGCATCCATCATCAGATTCCTTTGTCAGGAGTGCCATGGAGAACCAGCGTCCGGACCCCGATGCCTTGCTGAGGCGCGTGCAGGCTGAAGAGGCCGAACAGGTGCGCGGCAAGTTGAAGGTGTTTTTCGGCGCGACTGCAGGGGTTGGGAAGACCTATGCCATGTTGCAAGCGGCACATGAGCAGCAACGCGACGGCATCGATGTGATGATCGGGTGGGTTGAGACTCACGGCCGGGCCGAAACGGAAGCCCTGGTTCAGGGGTTGCCGGTTCTTCCATCCCGGGAAGTGGTATATGGAGGCTCCAGGCTCCGTGATTTCGATCTGGACGCAGCCCTGTCGCGCCGGCCGCAGCTTTTGCTAATGGATGAACTGGCGCATACGAATGCCCCTGGGTCCAGGCATCCCAAGCGGTGGCAGGATGTGAGGGAACTCCTGCAGGCCGGTATCCACGTCTATACTACCGTCAACGTGCAGCATATCGAAGGCCTCAATGACGCCGTGGCCCAAATTACCGGTATTCGCGTGAGCGAAACCGTGCCGGATTCCATTCTCGAACAAGCTGACGACGTCGAATTGGTGGATCTTCCCCCGGACGATCTCCTGCAACGGCTCAAGGACGGCAAGGTCTATCTGCCGGACCAGGCGCAGCATGCCATCAAACACTTCTTTCGGAAAGGCAACTTGATCGCGTTGCGTGAGATGGCTCTGCGTCGGACGGCTGAGCGAGTCGATCAACAAATGGAAGTGTATCGCCGGGACCATGCGGTCGTCGGCACCTGGCCGGCAGCGGAAACCATCCTGGTCTGCGTGAATCTAAAATCCCGCGGGCCGATGTTGGTTCGCGCGGCCAGAAAGATGGCTACGGGCCTCCATGCCAGGTGGATCGCGGTCTATGTGGAAACGTCCATACATCTGCGGTTGACTGAGCAGGAGCGGAGCCAAGGTGTCGACACCCTGCGGTTGGCCGAGCGTATGGGCGCAGAGACAGTGACGTTGACCGGGGATGACGTGAGTGCGCAGCTGTTGGCGTATGCCCGGAGCCGCAATGTCACTAAAATCATTGTCGGAAAACCATTGCGCTCGCGCTGGAAGGAATGGCTGTTCGGTTCGGTGGTGGACGACCTCGTTCGCGGGAGCGGAGATATCGATATCTACGTCATGACCGGTGAAGCGGGGACCGGTCAACCTCTCGTGACCGGATTACTTCAACGGACCAGTGAGCGCCGGAACTACGGCTACGCCTCGGCGTTGGTGATGGCCTGCACGGCGCTGAGTGGGGTGATGGCTCCATACTTCGGGCAGGCCAATCTGATTATGGTGTATCTGTTCGGGGTGGTGGTCATTGCCACCAGATGGGGACGAGGTCCTTCGGCGCTGGCGTCATTGATGAGCGTCGCGGCCTTCGATTTCTTTTTCATTCCCCCTTACTATTCATTCGCCGTTTCCGATGTGCAATATCTGCTGACATTTGCGGTCATGCTCGTGGTCGCGCTGCTGACCAGCGGGCTTGCGTCTCACAAGAGCCGGCAGGCCGAGTCGGCCTTGATTCGTGAACAACGAACTGCCGCGCTCTACGCCATGAGTAGAGAATTGATCACTCAGCGTGAAGTGAACAAGCTGGCTTCTGTCGCGTCCCGTCATATCCACGACGTGTTCCATTGCCAGGTGGCGGTGTTTCTGCCCGATCGAGACGGGCGGGTGCATCTCCATCGAGGCGATGCGCTCCACTTTGACCTCGATCCGAAAGAAGCCGGCATCTCGCAATGGGTCTTCGACCATAAAGAATCTGCTGGTCATGGCACGAATACCCTTTCCGGATCGGATTCGCTCTATCTGCCATTGTTAGGATCTCATGGGGCGGTTGGTGTCCTGGCGGTGCGATCGTCGCGACCCGCCGAATTACTGGCTCCGGAGCAGCTACATCTTCTCGAGACCTTTGCGAATCAGATGGCGTTGGCGTTGGAACGTGCGCGCCTGGCGGAAGAAACACAAGAAGCCCACGTGCAGACTGAAACGGAGCGCATGCGAAACGCTGTGCTGAGCTCAGTGTCCCATGATCTCAGGACGCCGCTTGCCACGATTGTCGGAGCGAGCAGCGCGATACTGAACACGACCCGGCCCCTGTCGATTGAGAGTCAACACGAACTGGTCCGGTCCATCAGCGATGAGGCTGGTCGTCTGGATCGGTTGCTGAAGAACCTTCTCGATATGACCAAATTGGAGGCGGGTGCCATGCAGCTGCGAAAGGAATGGCATGCGCTGGAGGAAGTGGTCGGTACGGCGTTGGCTCGAGTGAAATCGCGCATCGCTACACATCCGGTGTCGACAACGTTCCCGGACAGTCTCCCTCTGGTGCTCGTGGATGGCGTCTTGATCGAACAAGTGCTGATCAATTTATTGGAAAATGCTGCGAAATATTCTCCTCCGGCCTCCCCCATCGATGTGACGGCCTCGGTGAAGGAAGGGATGATCGTGACGGAAGTCGCGGATCGAGGGCCCGGTATTCCGCGAGGGGAAGAGCGGAGGATCTTCGAAAAGTTTTATCAACTCCATCCCGATCGGGAAGGTGGCGTCGGGCTGGGACTGACGATTTGCCGAGGGATTATCGAATCCCATGGCGGGCGCATTTGGGTGGAAGCCCGCTCCGGCGGCGGATCGAGCTTCTGCTTCACGCTTCCGACAGAGCACAATCAGCCGACGGTCGAACCGGAACAGAACGGGCATGACCGCGCAGTCACCTAGGATCTGTTTGCACATGTCATCGACGCGGAGCCATGACGTGACCGTGCTGCTCATCGAAGATGAGGCGGAGATCAGGCGGTTCCTTCGCTCAACTTTGCCGGCTCATGGCTATCGGCTGTACGAAGCGACCACCGGCGCGGATGGACTGGCGCAGGCCTCCGCTCGCAATCCCGACATTATTCTGCTCGATCTCGGTCTTCCCGATATGAACGGCACCGCAGTGATTGAGAAAATCCGCGCCTGGTCGAACATGCCGATCATCGTGCTTTCCGCACGAGACCAGGAACAGGTCAAGGTGCAAGCCTTCGATCTTGGTGCCGATGACTACGTCACGAAACCGTTTGGCGTGGATGAATTGCTGGCCCGCATGCGCGCGGCTCTTAGGCATGCGACTCGCCCGGTTGGAGACGGGGTGGACGCGAGCTGTACGTTCGGCGATGTGACCGTCGATTTAGGGCGAAGACAAGTGTTTGTCTCGGGGGCGGAGATCCACCTCACGCCGATTGAATACAAGTTGCTGACGACGCTCGTGCGGTATGCCGGGAAGGTGGTGACGCATCGTCAGTTGCTCAAAGAAGTGTGGGGTCCCCTTCATGTAGACGAGGGACACTATTTGCGTGTGTATATGCGTCAATTGAGGAATAAGATCGAAGCCGATCCCGCTCAGCCGCGCCATTTAGTGACGGAATTGGGTGTCGGATATCGTCTCCGAACAGAATGAGAGCTCCAACGGACTTTTACAGATTCTTTACGCCTCCATGTTCGCTTTTAATCCTGTTTTGATGCGACATCACCTAATGTCTATGCCGTGAGAAGGTGGAGCGATGAGTGTCAGATGAAACCTGCTTTGCTGTTGCATAACGATGTCGGCTCAGCCATGGAGACTGCTCCTGCCGGTTTTTTGCGCCGACTCTGGTGGGTACTTCTCCTCTGTACGTTGGTCGTACCGGCGCATGCCGGTGAAATCAGCATCGCACCCGATCCGATTCCGGCAACCGGCACTGACCTCTGGCATTACGGGGCCTACCTTGATGTCGGCTACGTCGTGAATCCAAACTTTCCAGAGAATCACCTCTGGCGGAATCGTGCGACGGCGGCGCGGCACAATGAGTTTGCTCCCAATATGGCCCTGGCCTATGTTCGGAAAGACGCGACTGAATCATCGCGTTGGGGCATGGAACTCGGTGTGCAAGGCGGCTACGACTCCGAACGCTTTGCGTTTTTACAGGGTGAGCGTGAAGTCGGCGGGGCCGATACGCTTCGGCACATCCATCGTGCGAATGTGTCCTATCTGGCTCCGGTCGGGAAGGGGCTCACGATCACCGCCGGGCTTTTTAATAGCCTCATCGGCTACGAATCGCTCTATGCCAAGGACAATGTGAACTACACCCGGTCATGGATTGCCGACAACACGCCCTACATGATGTTCGGCGTCAATGCGAAATATCCGGTCACCGACAAGCTGACGGTCGCGGGGTTTATCGTTAACGGATACTATCACCTGTCGCATCCGAACGACCAACCGAGTTATGGGGGGCAGTGGGCCTACAAAGCGACTCCGCAACTCACCCTGACCCAGACGGTCTACGGGGGGCCGGATCAGACCAACACGGCACTGCAATTCTGGCGCTTCTACGCGAATCACATCGTCGAATGGAAAGGGGAGAACCTGACATTCGCGGCTTCCTATGATATCGGGACCGAAAACATCGCCGATCGTCCCGGAAATCCCAGGGCATTTGTGATGGGAGGCAATGTGGTCGCGCGATGGCATGTGACCGGACCTTGGGCTCTGGCGGTCCGGCCGGAGTTCTATTGGGACCGGAACGGCCGTTGGACCGGTTCGGAGCAATTCGTCAAGGCCGTGACCTCAACGATCGAATATCGAATCCCCTACAAGTGGACCAACACGACGCTGCGGCTTGAACATCGATGGGACGAATCGACCGGGGCGGGCGGGGGATTCTTCAGGCGTGGGGAGATCCAGCCTGGTGTGCTGAGCCTGACGCCGAATCAGCATCTGGTATTGCTGGGCATTCTCTGGACCTTCGACTCTCCGTGACCGGGCACTGAAAATGGCTTCGGGCTTCGTTCTCGCTTCGCTCAAGCCTTCGACGTACTGCCGGGAACGCCTCAGCCTCTCGCTCACTGCGGCCTCGCCCGACAGCCATGTTGAGCGCCCGAGAGACCAAGTTCCGCGGCGGGCTTCGGCTTCAACTGCCTCGCGACGATGCGCAGAAAACATCCGGGCCACAATCGGAATAAGGAGCGGTAGAAGTCTTACTTCATCGCTCTCTGCTTCTCCCTCAAGAGCCGGAGCATTTCGGCGAGTTCTTTGCTGAACCGTTCAAGTGCCACGTCCTTGGCTTCGGCCACTGCGGTCCTGTCCTCAAGCGATGGCGCCGGGCCGACGAGGGTCGTTTCCCCTTCCGCTGTTTGCGTGCCGTACAGATAGCCCGTGCGGACATCCCACAGGGTCCCTTCCATCATGAACAGCGCGTGGCTTTCGGTGCCGTGGGCGAGGTAGGCGCCGATGCCGGTGGCGTACCAGGCGGCGTGCCCGTTGTTGTACCGTTCCACGGCGGAGGCCCCATCGATGATCAGAAGCGCATCGGCGTTGTAGCGGGCGGCGGCCAGGCGAATGTCACGGAGTGTGGTCCCTTGGACCGTGGAGTTGGCGAGGAGGAAACTCTGCTGAAGAATGCCTTCTTCCTGTACCGGCGCGAGCGCCCGTTGCACACGGTCGGCGTCTGTGCTGACCCAGTCCACCCGTTGCAGCGCCGGGCGGCTTGGAAAATCTTCCTGTTTGAAAAAAACAGCCAGGCGATAGGGCGTCGGCAGGTTCGCCTGCAAGGTCATGGTGGATGCGATATCACGATCGGTGACCACCTCGGGATGATCGTGAAACGATTCCTGCAGGAGCTGACGGTTGAGACCGCGGGCTCCGGTGCAGGCGGAGACCGTGACCGACAAGAGAAGAAGGAGAAGAATGCGCAGAGGAACGGTTCTCATAGAACTCCCGTGGTTACGTTGATGCCGAAGGCCTGACCGGATTGATATGCGACAGATCTTCCAGTGCCAGCATTAGGGCATGGGTGCCGGATCGGCCATGGCCGAGCGCTTGTACCTTTTCATATAATTGATGCGCGAGTGTGAGTCCGGGCAAGGTGAGCTGTCGCCGTTGCGCTTCTTCCAACGCAATGCCCATGTCTTTGATGAAATGTTCGACGAAGAACCCCGGGTCAAAATTGCGGGCCAGAATGCGTGGCGCTAAATTGTCCAGTGTCCAGCAGGCTGCCGCGCCGCCGCGGATCGATTCCAGCATGCGATCTAGCTGCAGCCCCGCCTTGTAGCCATACAGGAGACTCTCGCAGACGCCGATCATGGTGCCGGCGATGACGATTTGGTTACAGAGTTTGGCATGCTGCCCCGTGCCGGGGCCGCCCTGATGGAGGATTGTCTTGCCGAGGCATTGCAGCAGCGGCATGATGGCTTGAACGGCGTTGGTCGTCCCTCCGACCATGATGGAGAGGGTAGCGTTGCGCGCGCCGACATCGCCTCCGGAGACCGGCGCATCCACGGTGAAGGCCCCGCGTGATTGAGCCGCCTGGGCGATCTCCTGCGCGAGCGACGGTTCGGTGGTGGTCATGTCGATCAGCACCATGCCCGGACGTGTGCCCGCCAGGATACCCTGCTTGCCGAAGTAGACGTCGCGTACGTCACGGGGGAATCCCACCATCGTCACCACGACCTCTGTCTGCTCAGCCACTGCGCGCGGCGAATCGGCCCAGGTTGCGCCCTTGGCCAGAATCAGCGATGCCTTGCTGCGATTTCTGGTGTAGAGGGTGAGTCGATACTGGTTGGCTTGGAGATGCTGGCACATGGGTGCGCCCATTATGCCGGTACCGATCCAGCCGACGTGTGTCTGTGCGGGAGTCACGAGGCGGGGAGATTGTTCAGGGAGAGGAAGCGCCATGAGTTATTCCACCAGCGGCATAATCCGGTTCGCGATGGCCTGTACGACGCCCTCCTGATCCATGGCGATCTTTCCGCCCTTGAAGCTCAAGGCATACCCTCCATGGCTCGGGGCCTGGACCGTGGCCTCCACTACCACGCGCGCCCCGTCTTCCACGTCAGGGTCTTTCACCATCGGGACGCCGCAGAGTCCCGGGACCGCGACCGGGAGCGTGGCCGTGTCATCTTCCAGGTTGAAGAGATAGCCGCCATAACAGGTCGAGCCGGCGGGGATCTCATAGGGATCGAGCGGCTGGACGTTGCGGGCTGTCCCTCGCAACGTGATCTGCCGCAAGTGGAACAGCGCGGGATCAGTCAGGATTTCCTGCACGGTGACGGCTTCTTGCGCGGCGACCATGTCGGTATGGAGGACCAGGAACGCCGTCAGGCCGAAGAGCAGTTTCGCAATAGAGCGATTCAGGATCTGGGAGCCATCGTGGATCATCGAGCGCATTCTACCATTCTTTGTCTCGATCATCGCCCTCATAGGCTTTCCGCCTGCGAGTCGATATAATCGCCGGCGATCACAGGGAGGCACAGCGATGAGCGACTTGCAGCGCCAGTTAGATACCTACATTAAGGACATTCGCCCGCGCTACGAAGACATGCTCGGGCAGGCAGTGGAAATTCCCTCTATCAGCATGGATCCCCGACATACGCCGGATGTGCGCCGGATGGCGGAACTGGCGGCGCAATATCTGCGGGCCGCCGGGGCGGAGACGCACATCGTCGAGACCCCGGGCTACCCGGTCGTGTCAGGCGGATGGACGGTCGATCCGAGCTACCCGACCGTGACCGTCTACAATCACATGGATGTTCAGCCGGCGCAGGAGCCGGAATGGAAACAGGCCCCCTTTGCGTTTCAAAACGACAACGGTATATACCGGGGACGAGGGGCGACGGACGACAAAGGCCCGGCGTTGGCGGCCTTGTTCGGCGCGCGTTATGCGATCGAGCAGGGGGTGCCCATCAACGTGCGATTCTTGTGGGAACTGGAAGAGGAAAACGGCAGTCCAAGCTTTGCGGCGGCCATCAAGAATCGTGCGGCGATCCCACGTCCGGACTCGGTGGTGATTTCGGATACGATCTGGCTGTCGAAGAATCAGCCTGCGATGCCCTATGGACTGCGGGGGCTGCTGGGCGCGCGCCTCCTCCTGCGTACCGGCTCCAAGGACGCCCATTCGGGCGTGACCGGCGGCGCGGCGCGAAACCCGCTGGCCGAGTTGATGGACATCGTCCATGCCTGCGTGGATGCCAAGACCGGTAAGGTGAAGATTCCGGGCTTCTACGAAGATGTGGTCGAGCCGACAAAGGCAGAGATCAAGAGTTTCCTGCAGTCTGGATTTCAAGTGAGCAAGTTCAAGCAGGCCTATGGATTCAAGACGCTTCGCACCCAGGATCCGGCAGAGGTCATGCGCCGTATTTGGGCCGCGCCGACGTTTGAGGTGCACGGACTCGTCGGCGGCTACCATGGGCCGGGGGTGAAAACGGTGGTCCCTGGCCATGGGGAGCTGAAGGTCAGCATGCGGCTCGTACCGAATCAGACTCCGGAGAAAGCCTTTGCGCTGCTCAAGAAACATGTCGCCAAGTTGAATCCGGAGGTGACGGTCGAGCGCGAGGGGATGTTGCATCCGTTCAGAGGCGTGTTTGACGGGCCATACGTCGATGCGGTGAAACGCGCCGTGAAGGCCGGATTCGGAAAAGAACCGGCCTTTATTCGCGAAGGTGGCTCGATCGGCGCGGTGGTGACGATGCAGAAAGCCTGGAAAGTTCCGATTCTGTTCATGGGCTTGAGCCTGCCTGAGCACGGCTACCATGCGCCGAACGAATATTTCGACTGGGGCCAGGCCTCAGGCGGGATGAAGGCGTTTGTGCATTATTTTGCGGAACTGGCCGCGAAGCGCTAAGCGGTATCCTGAGCTGTAGGAGAACGCCTACCAGTCCGGAGGTAATTTAAAAACATGACAATTGTCATATTGGTTTGAACTGACGATTCGGTATCCTGCCTGGGGTTCTGAATGAACCCATACCCATTCACTTTCAACAGGAGGAGCCGCAGCATTATGACAGTACGTAACATCCGCTTTCGTCAATCTGTGATTCGCACGGTCTTGGGATTGGCCGCAGTCTCGGGCCTGGCCATGCAGCCGGTCGAATCCGCGTTCGCGAAAGTCGTTGAAGTTTCCATGACCGCCGTAGAAACGAAACTCGTCATCGACGGGGAGGGACATACATATGACGCCTGGACTTTTAACGGTCAGTTTCCCGGTCCGGTGATTCGTGTGCAGGAAGGTGACGAGGTTGTCTTTTCACTGACGAATCCCGAGACCAACGGTCGCCCCCATTCCATGGATTTTCACGCGGCGGAGACCAACTTCCTGGAGCACTACAAGGAAGTGCGTCCCGGCGAGTCGCTGCAATATCGTTTCAAGGCCAAATGGCCGGGCATCTTTGCCTATCACTGCGGTGCCTCTCCCATGATTCAGCATATTGCGCGCGGCATGATGGGCGCCATTATCGTCGATCCCAAGGATCCCAAGGCGCTGCCGAAAGCCGATCGCGAGTATGTGCTGGTGCAGAGCGAACTGTTCAAGGATCCCGACGATGTTGACGGGATGTTCGACCGGAAGTATCAGCATGTGGTGTTTAACGGCTCCGTCTTCCGGTACGATCCTGTGCACAGCAAGGCGGGAGGCGACTTCCTGGACGCCAAGCCGGGGGAACGGGTCCGGTTCTATTTTGTGAATGCCGGCCCGAACAACGTGTCGGCGGTCCATCCGATCGCTGAAATCTGGGATGATGTGTGGGAGAGCGGGAATCCCGCCAACCATACGCGCGGCGTGCAGACGCAGCTGATTCCGCCGGCGGGCGCGGCGATCCTCGATATGGTGCTGGACAACAACGACGGGGTTTACCCGATCGTCACCCACTCCTTGACCGACGCCCTTCGCGGTGCCATTGCCCTGTTGAAGGTGGACAAGGATGCGCGGCAGTTGCCGCTCATGCCGTTTGTCACTCCTGCCAAGTAGTGGTGGATTCGCCGGGCGGCCTTGCGGCCGCCCGGCCTGCCGCTTCATTCGACTCTCCCACTTTCGTGAGCCGCTCTCAGTTTCTGCATTCGCTGACCACAGGTTCTGCCCCCACCCGATTTGAGTGGGTGCGCATAGAAGGCGAGCCCGTGCCTGGTTGGGACTCATCTCTGAGAGCGTCGGATGCCAGGCGCTACGTCAGGGAACTCATATCGATCACGAAGCGATAACGCACGTCGCCCCGAACAAGACGGTCGTAGGCGGCATTCACCTGCTGGATGGGAATGACTTCCACATCTGCGCCGAACATGTGTGTGCCGCAAAAGTCGAGCATCTCTTGAGTCTCCTTGATCCCGCCGATCAACGATCCGACCAGTCGCCGTCGGCGCATGATCAGGGGAAAGGCGCCGAGCTGCGCGGGCTTATCCGGAACCCCGACCAGAATCATGGTGCCGTCGGTCTTCAGCAGTTCCAGATAGGCATTCAGATCATGGGGCGCTGAGACGGTATCCAGGATGAAGTCGAACCGTTTGGTGAGTTGGGTCAACGTTTCGGGTTTTGCGGTAGAGTAGTAGGCCTGTGCGCCCAGCCGCTTCGCATCGGCTTGTTTCTTGTCGGAGTGGCTCAGGACGGTGACATGCGCGCCGAGCGCCTTGCCGATTTTGACGGCCATGTGCCCGAGGCCGCCTAACCCGACCACAGCGAGCCGATGGTTCTTGCCCACCCCCCAGTGCCGCAACGGGGAGTAGGTGGTGATGCCGGCGCACAAGAGCGGCGCCGCTTCTTCAGGGCGCAACCGTTTGGGAATCCGCACAATATAACGTTGATCGACGACGACCTTGGTGGAGTATCCGCCGTAGGTGGGTGTGACGCCGTCCCGCTCTTTACCGTTATAGGTGAAGGCGAGGTGGCCTTCGCAATATTGCTCCAGGCCCTTCTTGCATGCCTGGCATGTCCGGCAGGAATCGACGAAGCAGCCGACCCCCACGGTTTGACCGACGGAGAATTGTTTGACGGAGGCCCCGACTTTTTCCACCGTGCCGACGATTTCATGGCCGGGCACCATCGGAAAGAGTGATCCGCCCCATTCATCCCGCGCCTGGTGCACATCCGAATGGCAAATCCCGCAGTACTGGATCTTGATCAATACATCCTGTTTGCCCACTTCGCGGCGTGAAAATCTGAACGGCGTGAGCGGGGATTGAGCGTTGAGTGCAGCATACCCGTGGACGTCGATCATGATGGTCTGCTCCTGAAAAAATGGCGTGTTTGTGCTGTGATGCAGGCGTCGCTAAGGCGCTTGGGCCGGTTGATGTGTGTCGGGTTCGAGGGTGATGCCGAGAGTGGAGGGGTCCTGTTCCCACGCGCCCGGCGCAATCAGTCCGAGCAACGGAAGAAGGAACAATGCGCCCCCGATGACATCGACGATCCCGGTGCTACTGAGTTTCCGGCCCGTCACTCGGGACTGAGTCTGGTATCCCGTTTTGTGCACTTCGACGGTGAGGTCACCTCTTCGGGGGACCTGATACTGCAACGGCGTCGTTCCGGCTGCGGTGCCATTGATGAGGACCTGTGCGCCGGGTGGCTCTGAATTGACCATCAGTGGTTGCGTGCTTCCACCGAAAATTGAGCAGCCGGTCAGGCTGAAATGAGACGCGATCAGGGTTGCGACGATGGCACAACGACTTGCGCTGGCGGTTCTGGCCGTGACGGGCATGGACTCCTCCGTGGACATGATGATCACCATGGTTAGCACAGCGTATGCGGGCTGACAAGGCGGCGGAGGCTGGAGTGCGCGGGGCGGTGGAGTACTTCTGACTCCACCGCCCCGCTCCGTGTGTTGTCAGGCGTGGGGGGCGGCGGCGGTTGCCAGGATCGGTTGGAACATCGGATCGGCGTCCAGCACGGCTTTGAGCAGTTCCGAGTGCAGGAAGTACCGCCACACCTCATCCGACTTGCCGGGTACCTCGTCGAACCACCGCTTGGCTTCGGTCAGGTGCTGAAGCATTTTGGCCTTGTCCCCGTAGTTCGGCAAAAAGATCATGGTGTAGGCCATCGCATATTCGGCCAGAAACTTATCGAGTGGCAGTTCGGCCTGTGCCAGGGCGGCCTCGGCATCGGCATAGGCCCGAGGCGTCTCCGTATCGTGAAGGATCCGGTTCCAGGACACTTTGTTGATGCGGGACCAGGCCAGCTGGAGCAGGGCCTCGGACTTGGGCGTTCTCCGGTGCTCTGGAATATCCTTTACCAGGGATTCGAAGGTCTCGACCATGGGGAGCTGGTCGTTGTTCCATCGGTAGGCGATTCCAAGTCGAAACCGGTTGTCGAGTTGTTCCGGTCTGACCGAAACGAGCGTTTGAAGCGCCGGGATGAGACGATAGAGAAAGTCTGCCGGGGTCGGCTGTGAGAGCCCGCCCATTTCCATCCCGTTCGAGAGATCCAAGCGGGCTCCCTGCGCATAAATGTTCCAATAAAATTCGTCCACCACAATGCCCAGGGCAGGATCCTTTATGGGCACCTGATGGCTATTGCGGGCTTCACGCAGCAACACGCTATACAGGTGGCGGGTCAAGACCGTGAGGGCATCCGGCTGCTTCGGGTCGATGAGCAAGACGCGGTTGAGTAAGGCCACCCGGTCGCGCAGATCGGGAAAGATGGCGGCGCGTGCCGCAGCGGCTGTCAACGTGCCGGGTTGATCGTTCGGTCCCCACCAGGCCAGGGACTCAGGCAGTGCGCGGCTTGTTTCGGTGGCAAACGGAATCTTGTCTGCCATCATGCCCGGGGCTTCCGGCTGCGAGGCGACCGGCAGATTGAATACGGCGGTATCGCCGGGAAATCCATGCTGCTTCAGCCCGGTGAAGACGACCCACTGGGTAGTCACGGATTTCAATGCCAGTCTCGGGCGCTTGATCGTGTTCGTCCACTTGACGTTGCCGGGGGCATACGTGACCGGCGAGGTCAGGGGATCCTGATACTGCACAGACAGTTGGACCAGCGTCGTTGGAACTCCGAGCACCTTTCCTGCGCGTCCCAGGCGGAACGAACCGGACGGAATGGTGCGGCTGCCGACGACGGTCACGTGAAGGCCGCTCCCGGGGGGTGAGGTGCCCAGCACGTCGGCCACGAAGGTCGAGGCCGGCGCCCTCGGGAGATCGTCACCGAAAAACATCAGCGGGCCGGTGCTCGGCCAAATGATATCCATGGCAATGTCCGACCGCTTGAGCATGGGCGCATAGGCATCGGTCAGGGTTTGCCAGCAGGAATCGTAGGACGTGTCATTGGCCGGCGCGAATTGTTTCACCTTCGCCGGAGAGGCAACGACGTATCGGTATTGGCAGGCAAAGTCCAATTGTCCGGCGGTGACGCGATCGCCGTGCGCAAGGGCTTCGGCATATCGGACGGCGGTTTGGACCGCCGGTGGTTGCTTAGCGGAGGCGGTTGGGCGATGTCCCTTCCCGCCGGTAGCCGGTGCCGACTCGGCTGTCCCGGCCCAGAGACCGAGCGAGAGCGCGAGGGTCACGATGGCAATGGTCTGTCGTCGATGGAACAGGTTCCCGCGAATCATGCGAACGACCTCCGGTGGCAGTAAAAGAATGTCACTGTACCACGGGGCTCTTTTCAGGTGAAAGGGGCGTGCTGGGGCGATGCAAGATTACGGACCCGGTGGAGGGGGAGCGAGTGGCCGGGCAAAGCGGACCAAGGAGCGGATGTATTGGAGGACGGCCTGCTGATCCTCGGCGGGCAGCACGTTCTGCCAGGCCGGCATGGCCGTGCGGGGTTTTCCTTGGGCGATCGTGCGGAGCAACTCTTGATCCGTTTTGGCAGAGGTCGCCGCCGAGATGAGATTGCCCGGTCGAGGGGAGAGAAACGGGGCCTTGACCCCGTCGCCCTTGCCGGTTGTGCCATGGCACTCCATGCAATGCTCACGATAGATGGCTTGCCCGTGGTCGAAATTTTCTGAAGGTTGCGCGAGCAGGACGCCGGTTCCACCGCAGGTCAATAGAAGGGCGAGCAGGAGGCGGTCTGACATCGAAGGCAAATATCGTTGCGTCGGGCACAGCCGCTGATCACTCAACGACTCGTCTCTCGCCCCCTCTGCCGGTTGTTCCCCGGCCGGCGTGATCATCGGGCCAGTCACGATCGGGTTACGCCGTTGCCGCAGCCTTCAAAATCTGTCGGCGGAGGTTCGCACGATCGTTCTTGGAGAGTGCCGGGGAAGGACGGTTGCGGCAGAGCTGCACGGTTTGGCGCAAGGAGTCGAGAAACACTTCGCAATTCGGACAATCGCCGAGGTGGGCGCGAATTTCCTGACAGACGTCACCGGAAAGCTCGTCATCCAGATAGGCAGACAGCCGTTCGAGCACTTTGACGCAATTTCGTTTTCCGTGACCCTGGTGGAGGGTGGGCTTACGGGTGCCTGGATATGTGCGTACGCGATCAGCCATGGCGGTGCTTCTTCTTAGACTATACCAAACTATCGGTGCCCGGTGGTAATGTCCGGGTGAAATTCTGTCGCCAATCCTTTGCCGCTGAGTTCCTTGCGGACAAAGAGGCGGGCTCGATGCAGCCTCGATTTGATGGCCCGTTCGTTGAGCCCCAGAATACTCCCCACTTCTTTGGCGCTCAATCCTTCCATGTCGCGGAGCACCAGCACCATCCGGTATTTGCGCGGCAACTGTGCGATGGCGCGATCGAGTATCTGACGCAGTTCTTTGTTTTCAAGCGCCTCTTGAGGGCTGAGGCCCTCCATCGGGATCTGCAGGGCAAACTCGCCCTCCGATGTCGGCACGAATTCGGTCAGGGATAACTCGCGCTCCGGCTCGCCTTTGCGTTTGCGCCGCATACGCTGGCAGGCATGGGAGGCGATGGCGTAGAGCCAGGTCGAGACCTGTGCGTCGCCACGAAATCGGTCGTAGGCGCGATAGGCATTCAGAAACGTTTCCTGGACCAGATCTTTGGCCGCCTCGGCTTCACCGCACAGGCGATAGGCAAAGCGGTACATCACGTCGACGTGATCACGATACAGCTGATCGAATGGAGCGGAGGTGGAGGGGGAGACGCCGCGCCCGTCGGGGATTTCCGGCCGACTGTTCTTCCGTGATGCCATACGCGTCAGGGAGTCTACGGGGGGCGCCGGGCACTGTCAAGAAGCGGCCCGGATGTCGAGGCGCCGAAAGAGGGGCGTCAATTGACCCGTCGGATATCGACGAGTTCACCCTGCTGGTTAAGTTCGACGGTGATCGGGAGCCCTTCCTTTAGGGTTGCGAGAGCAGCCGGCCGTTGCGTGAGGGGAATGGACTGGGCTCCCTCGGGGCCCTGCATGGTGAGGGTGTCATGCGCGTCGGAACCGTAGGCCAGCGGCCCGGTGAGGAATCGGCGCGATGGACTTGTAAGACCGTCTTGATACAGATCGATGGCCACATGTCGATCCTGGATCCACACCGACATCTCCTGCCCGACCTTGGCGTTCCGTACACCGGTCTTTCCGCTGACTGTCACGATGCCCAGGGGGGTTTTCAGGAACACATAGTTCGACTTCAGTTTCGAGACCGTGCCGTTCAACAAGAGATGCAGCGACGAAGGTGTGCGGGGAACCTGATTGACCTGGAGGTCGAACTGCACATCGTGCAGACCTTTGATGGTTCCGGTCCCATCGACCTCGATGGTCAATGGTTGGTGATCCTGGCGTCCGGCGATTTTGGTTTCAAATGCGCCGAGTGTGAAGGATTGTTCGCCATCCGGAGTCCAGAGTGTGAGGGCGTTTTTCTCAGGGGAGGTAAAGTTCGGCATGCCGGTGACATACCGATGGACGAGTTTGTCGACACCCCTCTCGCGGATGTCGATGACACTGGTCGTACCATGCACCCACAGGGTGATCTTTTGTGAGGTCTTGATATCGCGAAGGGTGGATTTCGAACTCAGGGAGAGTGGCCCGATCGGGGTTTGCAGAAATACGATGCCGGGTTTCGACCGCCAGATCGCGCCGGAAATCTGAACCGAAGGGGACACAGGCGCGGGAGCTACCGCCGGTTCAGGGTTGTCTTCCGCGACCGGTTCGTTGGACTCAGCGAGCGGGGGCGGTTCAATGAGGGGTGTGGCGGTGTCCGCCCACGCTGGTTGTGCCAGGATAAGACAGGCGCCCAACCGGATCGAGAGAAAGAGGAGTCGCTGAGGGGAATTCGTAGAGTAAGCCATAGTGGTTATGAAATCGTCTTGAACGGAATGGTATGACGCCGAAAGAGTGGAGGAGAAACCTCCCATAGCTGGAGCGGGCCGGTTCCTGCCTTATCGCGCGTGGCGTACAACGTCTCCTGTGCGAATAACATGCTGATCCGCATGAGTCAAGCTGAAAGCCGTTCGAGACTGGCGAATCGCCTGGGCCGTGCATGGCGCAGGCTGAATCTTACCAAGGGGAGGGGCTCGACTGGTAATGGACTGTCAGGACGACGCGTGACTGCTGGCGTCTGGCTTGGTCTGGAATGCCGAATCCCCGGAGACGCACCGTGCCGCCGCCCCATCGGGCGAGGCGGGTGATTTCGAATTGGCTCCAGTCTTCTGCCGCGATGTGTTTCTCTAAATTGGCCAGGACGTCATGAAACAGGTCCATCAACGGATGACGGAGTGGCGTGGTCGCGGGGGCCTGCAGCCGGCGCGGTTCGTTCGTGAAATGGCGCGCGAACTCGTGTGCCCGGTCGTTGGTATGGAGAATGCGACCGTCCATGGAAAGGACGATGAGGCCGGTCTCGACCGACGAGGTCGGTGCAGCGGGGGCGGCGAGGTCTGGTTGCCCGATGAACATAGAGATAGGCTCCTCTCTGCTATGGCATGTCCCTCATGCGGTCAGCGAGGACGGTCGTCGCTGCCATTGAATGCTGAATGGAAAAGCAAGATGCGGGCCATTGCGTTGAGCTGAGAGAAGGGAGGAAATCTACGAAATGTTCAAGGAATCGTGAGCGGTGAAACGAAGGGGGCGAAGGAAAATGTCGTCGATTGTGTCGAATGCGTCGCGCTCCGGCAAGGCTGCCTCATTTTTTTCTGGTCAACAGTCGAACGGGCGTGCCGGAGAAATGATATTCCTTCCTGATCTGGTTTTCGAGGAAACGGAGGTAGGCCGGGGTCATATTGTCGGGATGTCCCACAAAGAGGGCGAATGCGGGAGGCCGTGTCGCAACTTGCGTCATGAATGCGGATTTGCTCGCTTTGGCCGGCTTTCCTTTTCTGACCGGCAACGGATGTTCTTCCAGCAGACCCTGAAAGAATTGATTCAGGGGGCCGGTGGGGACCCGTTTGCAGAATGAGAAATAGACCTGGTCGATCAAGGCGAACAAGCCGCGCAGAAAATCCTGCTCCAGCGCCGAAATGAACAGCACCGGTGCCCAGGCGAGGAACGGGAAGCGACGTTCAAGATCTTGTTTGTAGGCCTCGCGCGCGTGCACGTCGTCGGTCTTGAGATCCCACTTGTTGACGATGAGAATGCAGGCGCGTCCTTGCTTGAGGACGAGGCCCGCAATTTTAGTGTCCTGCTCGGTGACGCCTTCTTCCGCATCCAGCAGCAACACGGCGATGTCTGATCGGCCGATGGCGCGCAGGGATCGGGCGACGCTGTAGCCCTCGATGCCTCGTTCCACACGACCACGGCGGCGGATGCCGGCCGTATCGGTCAGCACGTACTGCCGGTCTTTGAATGTCGCGACCGAGTCGACGGGATCACGCGTCGTGCCCGGCACATCGCTGACGACGACGCGCGCTTCGCCGAGGACTGAGTTGACCAAGGTGGATTTGCCGACATTCGGACGTCCGACGATGGCGATGCGGGGCGTGTCGCTCGTGGCTTCTTCGTCGAGGGGCTCGGCCATGTGCGAGAAGAGATCGTCCAGCAACTCGGCGACGCCGATGCCATGTTCGGCCGACAGGGGATACAGCTGCTCCTGCCCGAGGCGATAGAAATCGGCGACCAGCGGATCGGCCTTCGGGGTATCGATTTTGTTGATCACGTAGTAGACGGGTTTATCGGAGCCGCGCAGGGTTTGTACGACTTCTTCGTCGGCCGGCGTCAGGCCTGAGCGGGCATCCAGAACCAGGACCAGGATATCCGCCTCGGCGATGGCGAGTTGGGATTGTTGCCGGATCAGGGACAACATGCCGTCGCTGGCTGTGGGGTCCAGCCCTCCCGTATCCACCAGGCGGAAGCGGCGATTGCGATAGGTCGAATCGGCGTAGTTGCGATCCCTCGTCACACCCGGCACATCGTCCACGATGGCCGCCCGCGTGCCGAGAATACGGTTGAACAGCGTCGATTTCCCGACATTGGGCCGCCCGATGAGGGCGATAATGGGCAACCGGCCGCCCTCAAGGGTGAAGAGCGGGGCCACAGGACCGCGCGTTTGTTTGGTGCGTGACATGGTGCGCGACGGTAGCATAGAGATTTCACCGAACACAATGACTCGTCTTGCCGCGTCGGTCTCCGGTATACTGCCAGGATGCTGTCACATCGCTCAGAGGCCCCCCATCAGTCCGTCGATTGGAGTCGGATCGACGATGTGTTGCTCGACATGGACGGCACGTTACTCGACCGTCATTTCGACAACTTTTTTTTCGAGGAAGAACTGCCGAGGCGGTATGCGGCGAAGCATGCGCTGACCTTCGAGGCCGCCCGGGATCGCTTGATGGCCATGTATCGTTCCGTCGAAGGGGAATTGGCCTGGACGGATTTACATTATTGGTCGGAGCGGGTAGACATCGATGTGGTGGCGATGCATCGCGAACTCGACCACATGATCGGGTTTCTTCCCGATGCCGAGGAGTTTCTCTCATCCTTGCGTCGATTGGGGAAGCGCGTGACGATCCTGACGAACGCGCATCGGGCAGGAGTGGATGTGAAAACCGCCAAGACGGGGCTGGATCGGCATGTCGATCGTATCGTGGATGCCTTCGAGGTGGGGTGGCTCAAGATGCGATCGGAGTATTGGCCGACCTGCCGGCAATTGGTCGGATTCGATCCTGCGCGGGCGCTCTACATCGATGACGATGAGCAATGTCTGGCTGCGGCGGAAGATTTCGGGATCGGCCGGATTTTTCACCGCTCCAGGTCGAGTTCTCAGGCTTCCGCCGTTCCTTCCGCGCGGTTTACCTCCATCGAACATTTCCACGCGATCCTGCCCGGCTAAGCCGTTTGTCGCGCATCCGGTTTTTTTGCACAATCCATCACGTGTCCTATTTGGCGGGATCGAGCAATTCCCGGAGCTTCTGCGCCAATTCAGTGGGGAGGAAGGGCTTCTGGATGAAGCCGGTGCCCGGTTCCGTGAGAAATGTCGGTAACACGCTCCCCTCGGCATATCCCGACATAAAGAGCACTCGTAACTCGGGCCATTGCCGACGCAGGTGCTCGGCCAAGGCCGGTCCTGTCATCTGCGGCATGACGACGTCCGTGAGCAGAATATGAATGGGGGTGCGGGCGGCGGCGACGAGGCGGAGCGCTTCCTGGCCGCTGGAGGCTTCCAGCAGGGTGTAGCCGTAATCGGACAGGGCCTGGGTGAGCAGCAACCGGACGGCATGCTGATCTTCGACCAGCAGGATGGTTTCCAGCCCGCAGTGTGGACGGGATGGAAGTGTCGGCGTGGCCGCAAGCGGCGGCGCCTCCACCAGTGGAAAGTAGAGGTCGAAGGTTGACCCCGCGCCGGGTGTGCTGTCGGCAAAGATGAACCCCTGGCTTTGTTTGACGATGCCGTAGACCGTGGCCAATCCGAGTCCGGTTCCTTTGCCTTCTTCTTTGGTGGTGAAGAAGGGTTCGAAAATATGAGACAGGGTCGTGCGGTCCATGCCCTGCCCGGAGTCGCGGATCGACAGGTGCGCATAGGCTCCCGGGAGTAATGCGGGATGGGGCACGGGGCTGTCCGGTGTAATCAGCAGGGCCTGCGTCGCCATCGTGAGTGTGCCGCCTGTAGGCATGGCATCTTTGGCGTTCACGGCCAGATTCAGTACCACTTGATCGATCTGTCCTCTGTCGGCGCGAATGGTACAGGGCCGCGAGTCAAGATTTCTGGTCAGGTTGATGTCTTCGCCGATCAACCGTTCGATCATGGAGCTGATCGACGAAAGCGCCTCGTTGAGGTCAAAGACCTGGAACGTCAACACTTGGCGCCGGCTGAAGGCCAGGAGTTGCCTGGTCAAGGCCGCCGCCCGCTGGCCGGCGGTCAGGATCTCCGTCAGCGAACGACGAAGCGGATCCTCGGCCCGCACCTGGTCCAACACGAGCGTGGCGCACCCGTTGATGACGGTGAGCAGGTTGTTGAAATCGTGGGCCACGCCGCCGGCCAAGCGGCCGATCCCTTCCATCTTGTGGGCCTGCCGGAGTTGATCTTCGAGTTGTTTGTGCTTCGTGATATCGACGAAGAATCCGATGGAGCCGACCGCCTGGCCGGTCGGACTCTGAAGTAGGCTGCCCCACATGTTCACATCCACCAGGGCTCCGTCCTTTTTCTGGCGGCACAGTTCCAGATTGCGCGGCGCGGCGCCGCTCATCACCGCCGTCCACAAGTCTTCCGACACCTTTTCCTGTCCGGGAGGCACATAAGGGAGCTCCTTGCCCAGCACCTCGTCTTTGGTCCAGCCGAAGAGGGCGGTGGCGGCGGCGTTCCAGGTGGTGACGAGGCCCGCTTGGTCCAATTCGATCATCGCCAGGGGGGACTCTTCGATGATGGTCTGAAGATGGGCGGTCGTCCGGCGCAACTCTCCGGTGCGTTCACGGACATGTTGCTCCAGCGCCTCTTGGGCTTGACGACGGTCCGACGCCTCCAGGGTCAGGGTCGCCATGGCGGCCAGGGAGGCCGCGAACGTCTGTTCCTCTGTGGTCCAGACTCTGGCCGGACCGATGTGTTCGAGGCATAACACGCCGACTACGCGACCATGCCTGCGGATCGGGGCGTCCAACATGGCCACGATGCCAAGCGGGGTAAGGTACGACGGAGTCAATTCCTTCGTGCGGGGATCGGTCTGCGCGTCATGGGCCGCGAGCGAGTAGGGTTCGGTTTCGAGCGCATGCAGGTAGGCCGGGTATTCACCGGTCGAGAGCGTGGTTCCCTGTAGATGGTGTTTGGGGGTGGCTTCGAACAGATCCTGCAGGATCAATGCGGACTGATTCTCGCCAAAGAGCCAGATGCCGGCTCGTTCGACGGCAAACGTGCTCACCGCATATTCGGTAATGACCGGGAAGGCTTGCTGCGGGTGTCCGCTGTGGATGGCCGGATCTTCCGCCAATTCATGCAGCACGGCTTGTTGTGTTTCTAATTTCCCCAAGCGCAGCCGTTCGGCTTCTTCGCGTTGTTTCCGGTCCGTGATGTCTTCCGATATCCCCAATAGATAGCGCGGCATGCCGGCCTGGTCGTAGAGGGGAAGTTTCTTGGTGTGGAGCCACCGGAGGCCATGATCCTTGGTCTGGATCGGTTCGGCCGGAATGTCCATCATCGTGCCGCCGGTCAGGACCTCGCGGTCTCTGGCGGTAAAGAATTCCGCCTGCTCAAGCGGGAAGAAATCAAGATCGTTCTTTCCCAGCAGCGCCTCTCGCGGCAGGCCGATCAGGTCTTCGCCCGCTTTATTGAACTGGACGAAGCGCAATTCTTGAGCGTCTTTTAAGAAGACCATGTGGGGAATGTGCTCGACGATGGACTCCAGGAGTTGGCGCGTCTGGGTCAGGGCATCTTCGATGCCTTTCTGTTCGGTCACGTTTTCGCACACGATGATGATATCGAACTGTCCGTCGGAGTTACGCACGGCTCGGGCGGCTTCTCGCACCCAGAGCAGGCTCCCGTCCTTGCGCATCTTCCGGAAATTCCAGCGGAGGACTTCTCCCGGCCGGCGGAGAGAGTCGGCAAAATGCTTGTCCATGCTGCCGTGGTCATCCGGGTGAACGATTCGCGCTACCGGTTGACCGATCAGCTCGTCGGCCTCGTAGCCCAATTCGGCGGCGGTGGTGGTATTGACCGTCAGCAAGGTGCCCCGGGCGTCGACGGTCAGCAACATTTCAGGGCTGCTCTCGAACAGCGCGCGGTATCGCTCCTGGCTGACGCGTAACGCTTCTTCGGTCTGTTTCCGGATGGAAATATCGCGTACCACGGCCTGGAACCCGATGACCTCCTGGTCGCGTTGCAGTAGTTGCACATTCTGTCCGACCCACAGGGTCTGTTGCGTGTGGGTGATCAGGGGGAATTCACAATAGGTGCTGGCCGTCTTCCGGAGAAATTGCCGGAGATAGAAACGTTCGGTCGGGCGGCGGTGATCGGGATGAACGAAATCCAGCGCACGATGGCCGAGCATCTCCGTCTCGTGATATCCCAGGAGCCGGATGACCGCGGGATTGATGAACGTGAAACGGCCGCTCCGGTCTGTCCGATAGATGATGTCCTGGGCATACTCCATGATAAAGCGATGGTGTTCGGTCTTGACGGTGAGGAGCAGTTCCATCTGCTCCCCTTCCTGCAGTTGCCCGGTCAGTTGATCCACCAGTTGGGCGTTGTGATATTTCAGCCGGAGGGTTTCCAGAACGGTGTTGGACGTCCGGTACGCCGTGTAGACCATGAGCAGCGAGAAGAGCATGGTGCAGATCGCCATCGGCAGGGCTTGCTCATGGTCGAGAGCGAAGAGTCGCAGGATGAGGGGTGTCAACATCGGAAGAGAGAACGACAGAAAGGCGTCGAAGCGAGCGGCTAGGGTGGACGCGGCGCCGGCTGTTATGCCTGCGAGCACGAAGGCCAGAAAAACCTGGTGGGCCGGTGAGGATTCCGGAAACAGCAACAGGGCTGAGGCGCCCCAGCCGAGCCCCGCGAGTGTCGTGCCGACCAGAAACGCCCGGTCCCAGCGTTCGATATTGACGAGCCCCGGCTTGTTGGCCCTGAACGATCGGGCGAGCCCGTATCGGCCTGCCGAGAGGATCAGATGGTACACCAGCCAGACGAGCAGCCGGTCGTGCGGGACGACATGCCAATTGACCGCGATCAGGGCGAGTGCGCAGCCGAGTCCGGCCACCAGTGCGGCCGGCATCGCCTCATAAAGAAGCGTCACCCGTTGCAAGGCGATGCTGCTGTCCCGCGCTGAATCTATGGGTTTGAATAGTGGAGAGGTCGACGGAGGCTCTCTGTCGGGAAACGACTGCGAGGAGGACATCCGGGTCACTCCCGTCTGTTGCATGGACCAATGCGAGGATCGTGCATTATACGGTGCAGTCTACAAAATTGCCGATAGGGATACAATTTTCCTGTTTCATGTCGTCACTGCTTCGGCTGGTTCCGAACGCGGTGCGAGGCCAAGGTCGTGACGAGTGTGTTAGGTGTCGAGGCTGGAATGCAGGGACGATTGTCCGTTGACGCGGGCGGTGCCGCGATACATTTCCCCGCCGACTCTCGGAACGCCGGGGAGACAATAACGATCAAGTTGTTCCAGTCGGAGACCTGCGTCGAGTACCAGTCGATCAATGCGGCGATTGAGATTGCAGCCGCAGGCCAGGCCGTGTTGCAGCGGGTTGAGTCGATCCTGCCACCGGGCGATGAGGGGATCGTCGCTGCGGCCATGCTCCAGGAACAGGAAGTGGCCATCCGGCTTCAGCACCCGGCGAATGTCGCGTAGCGCCCTCGCCGGATCCGGAATCGTGCAGAGGGTGAAGGTGCTGACCGCGTAGTCGAAGCTGGCATCGTCATAGGGCAATCGTTCGGCACTGACATGCTGAATGTGAACGGGGAACGAAGCCTGTGCCACCCGTACGGCGACTCGATCGGGCAAGAGCGGGGCGGGATCGACGGTGTGCAGAGCAGTCACGGTCGTGGGGTAGTGCGGCAGGTTCAGTCCGGTTCCGAACCCGATTTCCAGGACGACTCCATGTACCGGCGTCAGCAGGAGCCGGCGTTCGGTCTGAAACCGTTCGCCCCGGAGCACCCAGTCCATGAGTCGCGGAAAGATGTAGGTAGCGTACATCGGCGTTGGCAAAAGTCTGTGAGGTCGTGCGCGGTCGATCTTCGGCGATTGGTTGTCCCGGCATTTGAACAGGACTTGATTCCGGGATCAAGGGAGGGGGGATCCTTCGCGGTCGACTCGGTCCCTGTTTGTGCCGCCTCGTCCTTGTCGCTCCGTGCGGCGTGTGCTAGAGTCGTCCGTTCTTTCATTCAACAGGACTGGTTGCCCTGCGTATGACGATACCACAATGAGCAAGACGTACGATCATCAGGCCCTCGAATCGAAGTGGCAGACCTATTGGGAGACGCATCGCCCGTTTCGGGCGGTGGACGATCATTCCAAGCCCAAGTTCTATTGCCTCGATATGTTCCCATACCCGTCCGGGTCGGGTCTGCACGTCGGGCACTTGGAAGGGTATACCGCTACGGATATCGTATCCCGCTATAAACGGATGCGCGGCTTCAACGTGTTGCACCCCATGGGGTGGGATGCGTTCGGGTTGCCCGCGGAACAGTATGCGGTGAAAACCGGCGTGCATCCTGCCATCACCACTGCGCAGAACATTGCGACCTTTAAACGGCAAATGAAGCGCGTCGGGCTCTCCTACGATTGGGAACGCGAGCTCAGCACGACCGACCAGGACTACTATCGTTGGACCCAGTGGATCTTTCTGAAGCTGTTCGAACGGGGCCTTGCCTACGTGGCGGAAGTGCCGGTGAACTGGTGTCCTGCCTTGGGGACCGTGCTGGCCAACGAAGAAATCGTGGACGGCAAAAGCGAGGTCGGCGGGTTCGACGTCATTCGCAAGCCGATGCGGCAGTGGGTCTTGAAGATCACCGCCTATGCGGAGCGATTGCTGGAGGACCTGACCCTGGTCGAATGGCCGACCAGCACGCTCGAGATGCAGAAGAATTGGATCGGCCGGTCGATCGGCGCGGAAGTCGATTTTCCCTTGGCCGACAAGACGGGCAATTTGCGCGTGTTTACGACCCGCCCCGACACGCTCTTCGGTGCGACCTATATGGTATTGGCGCCGGAACATCCGCTCGTCGACATGGTGACGACGCCGGAGCAGCGTGCGCAGGTGACGGCCTACCGCGATGCGGCGTCCCGCAAGAGCGATCTACAACGTCAGGAACTAGACAAGGTTAAGACCGGTGTCTTTGCCGGCGGGTATGCCGTCAATCCGGTGAACCAGAAGCGCCTGCCGATCTGGATCGCCGACTATGTGCTCATGAGTTACGGCACCGGCGCGATTATGGCGGTGCCGGCACATGACGAGCGTGACTGGGCCTTCGCGACGCAATACCACCTGCCGATCCGAGAGGTGATTGAGGGTGGGGAGGTCGATAAGGCGGCGTTCGTCGAGACGGATCGGGGACGTGTCATCAACTCGACCACGCCCGATGGATCCTGCTCTCTCGATGGACTATTGCCCAGCGAAGCGATTCCAAAAATGACCGCCTGGCTCGAAACTCAGGGCAGGGGTAAGAAGACGATCAATTACAAACTCCGTGACTGGCTCTTTGCCCGGCAGCGTTATTGGGGCGAGCCCTTTCCGATTGTATGGGTCGACGGCGAGCCCCGTCCCTTGCCCGAGGAGCAATTGCCGCTCCCATTGCCTGAGACCAAGAATTTCAAACCCTCCGGCAGCGGCGAAAGCCCCTTGGCGAATCTCCACGACTGGCTGGAGACGTCGGATCCTGTCACCGGCAAACCGGCGCGACGGGAGACGAATACCATGCCGCAGTGGGCCGGGTCCTGCTGGTATTACTTGCGGTTCATCGATCCGAAGAATGCCATGCAGATGGTCGATCCGGCGAAGGAGCGCTACTGGATGCCGGTGGATCTCTACATCGGCGGCAGCGAACATGCGGTGCTGCACCTATTGTATAGCCGGTTCTGGCACAAGGTCTTGTTCGATGCCGGGGTGGTCAGCACGCCGGAACCGTTCAAGAAGCTGGTGCACCAGGGCATTGTGTTGGGCGAAGACAATCAGAAGATGTCCAAGTCGCGCGGCAATGTGGTGAACCCGGACGAGATGATCGACCAGTTCGGGGCCGACGCGGTGCGGCTCTATGAAATGTTCATGGGTCCGCTCGAATCGATGAAGCCCTGGAGTACCCGCGGCGTGGAGGGGATCACACGCTTTCTCGATCGGGTCTGGCGGCTGATGGTCGGCGACGAGGGCTCGTTGAGCCAGGCAGTCACGGATGCCGAGCCGGCGCCTGAACAGCTGCGGCTGCTCCATTACACCATTAAGAAAGTCACCGACGATATCGACGCCTTACGCTTCAATACGGCGATCGCGCAGATGATGGTGTTCACGAACGAGATGACGAAACTGGAGCAGCGGCCGCGCCGCCTGCTGGAACCGTTTGTGTTGTTGCTCTTGCCGTTTGCGCCGCATCTGAGTGAGGAGTTGTGGGAACGTCTCGGTCAACAACCGAGCGCCGGCCAGCAGCCATGGCCGCAGTTCGATCCCGCGTTGGTGGTCAGCGACCGGCTGACGATCCCGATTCAGGTGAACGGAAAGCTCCGGGGAAAACTCGAGGTCGATGCCGGGGCTTCACGCGAGCAGTTGGAGCCTCTGGCTAAGAAAGAAGTGGCTGAATGGCTGCAGGGGAAAGAGCCGAAGAAGGTCATTTACGTCGAGAAGAAATTGATCAACTTCGTGGTGTGATGCCGTGCGCCAGCCTGAACGTTACAGGAACAACGCAGCACGTGTCGGCCCGGAGCCTCCTGGCCGCGTGGCGTGGCTGATTATTTTCTTTGTGTTGAGTGTCTCGCTCCCCGGCTGCGGCTATCAGTTTCGTGTGCAGGGCGCCGGTCCCACCGTCGGCGGCGCGCCGGAGACAGCGACGACGCGGCCGCACGCGCCACGCCTGGCCATCCTTCCTATTGCCAACAGTACCTACGAGCCGAACTTCGAGGTCAAGCTCGCCAATTACCTGCGTCGGGAGTTCTCGGCTGGAGCCGGGGCGGAAATCGTGGGCCCTTCGGCCGGGGCCGATCTCTATCTGTCCGGACAGATCATGCAGATCACGCTGCCGACCTTGAGTTTCGACCAGACCACGACATTTGAGAGCCGGGTGGAAATGCTCGTGAGCGTGAGGATCGAAGAGGCCAAAACGAAAAAGGTCGTCTGGTACCAGGTTGCGAAGGGAACCTCTGAGTTTTTTCTGACCCAGGATCTGCAATTCAATCGGGTGCTGCAAAATCGGGCGTTGGAGCAAGCAGGCCGGTTCGTCGCGGAAGACCTGGCCTCACGATTCCTGCTCTTTCTGGATACGGGCGAGTTGGACAAGGCACTGAAGCGTCCGGTGAAAGCTGAGGTCGCTCCGGCCGGCGGGACACCGCCTTATGGGGCCCGATAATTGATGGAGAGTTTCTGCGGATGAGCGCTTCAGTGATGAGTCTGGAATTGCCCCAATCCCTCGCGCGCAGCGGGGTGATGCCGCTGTATGCCGTGGTCGGCGAAGAAGACTATCTCCGGGACCAGTCCGTGGCCGCGTTGCGCGCCGCAGCTTTGGGCCCGGCGGCGGATACCGGATTCAATTACGATATTTTTCACGGCGACGACTGCTCGGTTGAGGATGTGTTGGCCTGCGCGGCCGAAATTCCGGTGTTCGCCGAACGCCGCGTGGTGGTCTATAAGTCGGTGGAAAAACTCCCGGCCCGAGAAGGGGAAAAACTCCTCTCCTATTTCGCCGCTCCGAATGACACAACGACGTTGATCGTGGTGGGTGTCAAGATGGATGGACGGATGAAATGGACCCAAGCCTTGACGAAAGGGGCGGTGACGGTCAATTGCGCCCCGCTGCGCGATGCGCAGCTGTCGGCGTGGATTCGCCAGGAAGCGGCGGCGCTGGGTGTGCGCATCCACGAGGAGGCGACGCAATTGCTCAAGGAGGTGGGGAACGAGTCGCTCTACGCGGTGAAGCGGGAGTTAGAGAAGCTCGCCGCCTATGTGCCGCCAGACCGAACCGTGCAATCGGCGGATGTCGAGGCGTTGAGAGGGACGGAGTCCGGTGCATCCGTCTTCGACCTCATGAGCGCCATCGGTGCGCACGATCATGGATGGGCGTTACGGATCCTTGCGCGAAATCTTGAGAATGGAGAGGCTCCGCTCCGGATTCTCGGTGCCTTGGTCTGGCAATACCGACGGCTGTGGAAAATGAAAGAGCAGCTCAAAGCAGGCGGTCGGGAAGGGGAAGCGGCCAGGACGTTACGGATGGACCCATCCCGGGTGCGCGGGTTTCTGGCGCAATTCTCAGACGTGCAACTGACGCACACGTTTCGCTGGTTCTTGGAAACCGACTCGAAGCTCAAAGGCGGGAGTGGAAGCGCCCCTGTTCGGGTGATGGAAGATCTCTTGTTCCGACTCTGTGGCCAGCCGTCGAAATCAGCATCATCCGCAGCGCGGGTGCAGCCGGCACCACCGGTCCCGCGCCCGTCGGGTTCGAGACCGGTGTCGAATGTCAGAACCGTTACGCGGAAGCGGTGATTGCGTTCACACGCACGGTGAGCCGGGAGACTCGGCGCGAGGCCGTGTTGGGCTTCAAGACACCTTTGGTGACCGCTTTGCTCAACGCTGAAGTGGCTTCCCGCAGGGTGGCCTTGGCTTCATCCGGCTTCTTGGCCGTGATCGCATCCTGAACCTTGCGGAGGATGCTCCGGACCGAGCTGATGGTGGAGCGGTTGCGCAAACGACGCTTCTCAGATTGACGGGCACGGCGAATCGTGGATTTGTGGACAACAGGCATACGGATTCTCCTACGTTCAAAGCTTGAGCTTGTAGCATAGGATGAGAAGAGAGGTCAAGGACACTGAAAGGAGTCAGCCGAGCCCAGAGGCAACCCGGGGTAACGGCGTACACATGATGACACGGATTGATGCACGAGATCGGTTGATTGTCGCGCTGGATGTTCCCTCCGCGGCGGAAGCGGATGCGCTGGTGGCTCGCATGGGAGACCAGGTGCGATTTGTGAAAGTCGGCCTGGAGTTGTACACGGTGGCGGGGCCGGACATTGTCCGGAAGCTGGTGGACCGTGGGAAGCGGGTATTCCTTGATCTCAAGTTCCTCGATATTGAAGAAACCGTCCGGCGTGCGACGGCCCGGGTCGCCGCGATGGGTGCCACCTTTCTGACCGTCCATGCGAATCGAAAAGCGTTGATTGCGGCGGTGCAGGGACGGGGATCGTCCGATCTCAAACTGCTGGCGGTGACGGTGCTGACCAATTTCGACGGGGAAGATTTGCGGGAAATGGGCATTCAGCGAAGCGTGCAGGATTTGGTGACGGCGCGGGCCATGCTCGCGGCCGAAGTGGGCTGCGACGGCGTGGTGGCGTCGGGAGAAGAGCCGCAGGCGATTCGTGCCAAGGTGGGACCGGATCTGGTTATCGTGACCCCCGGGGTCAGGCCGGCAGGAAAAGGGACGGATGATCATGCGCGGGTGACGACGCCGACCCAGACCATTGCAGCCGGGGCCGACTATCTGGTGATCGGTCGTCCTATTCGCGATGCTCAGGATCCTCCTGCCGCCACGGCGGCCATCCTGGAAGAAATGCAAGCGGCCTTCGATCGCCGGGGGCGTTGACGGTCAAGTCCCAAGTTGATTTCGTCCATGCGACCGGGGATACAGAATGCGTCGCGACTTCGCCCGGCCATTCTACGCAGCAAAAGCTGAGTCAGGGTGAGGTCTCGGGGCGGTTGCGACTGTTCTTCGGGGTTTGTTAAGATGCGCGTTCCTCGTTAACCTGGTGTGGTGGGTGTAGCTCAGCTGGTTAGAGCGCCGGATTGTGGATCCGGAGGTCGCGGGTTCGAAACCCGTCACTCACCCCAACGTCTGCGGATACGGATCACTCGAGCGGGTAGCCAAATGACCGGTGGCAACAAACAGGTCGCTCCATTGGCCCCGCGCTCCTCGCCGGCTCCGGTCGCCACGACATTTCAGTTGCGGTCCTTTCGTCGTTTTTCCATTCAGTGTTCTGTGTATTACTCCAGCGATGCGCTCCAGGGAACCGGCGTCGCCTGGAACCTCTCCCTCAATGGGTGGCGTATCGACGGGACACATCCGGTCGAGCCCGGAACGGTCGTGACCCTCTGCGTGTTTCTTCCCGACCAGCATCCCACCGTGTTTATAGACCGCGCAGTCGTGCGGTGGTCGCGTGGGCAGGAATTCGGGATTGAGGTGAATGAGATCAAGGCCGATGAGCATGCTCGCCTCGAACAGTTCGTCACGGCCTTAGTCTGACCGCTGCCCTTCTCCATTTATCTTTTTCCGATCTATGAGATTGCGAAGCGGGACTGCCTGCCCTGACGAGAAACTGAATATTCTTGGCCATCCCCAGCGAGTTGAGTAGACTGAGTCGTCGCGAGGCTGAGACGGCATCGAGCCCTCTCCCTCGCCGGAAATCATGGCTAAGTCACAGACATCTCGTTCCCATTCCCGTGTGCCCGTCAGCTGCTTCCTCTATTATCTCGGGGAGGGCCTGGTCGGAACCGGCAAGGTGTGCGATCTTTCGGTCAAGGGCTGGCGGATCGACGGGGATAAGCCGGTCACGGTCGGCATGAAACTCACGTTGCGCGTCTTTTTGCCTGACCAGCCGAAGGCGATTGATGTAGATGGGGTGACGGTTCAGTGGGTGCAAGGCCGTGTCTTTGGGCTTGAAACCGTCAGGATGAGCGCTACCGCCCAAGCACGCATTCACAAATTTGTGGAGTCAGTGCTCAAGGAGTCGGGATCTTCACGAGTTGCGTGACTCCTTAATCGTTTATCGGTTATTCGGCTCTCCGACCTAGTCTGGGTCCGGTTCGCAGCAACAGCTCTCGTTTCCGTTCCCTCTTCCTTCCGTTTCGCCGGCGATACTACGAACCTCTCTGAGCAGGATAAAAACGATCGGGCCGGAGCGCCCCCACCTTTCGGGGACTATCAGGCTATTCGTTGTTTTTCATATTCTGCCGAGGCGTTTGCTTGGAGGAATGGATGGAACAACAGAATCGCCCGCGTTTTATCGTCGAGTGTACCGGATCACGCTCCGAAGATGGTTTGTTGGTGTGGAACGGCCGGATGCTCGATCTCTCGATTCCGGGATGGTCACGGACTGGACTCAAAGGATTGCAAGCGGGAGACTTACTCCAACTGCATTTGCATATTCCGGGGCAGCCCAGGCCCCTCTCGGTGAGGCTGGCGACGATCCGCTGGGCCAGCGAGTCGAAGCTGGGGGTCGATCCCATTCTTATGGATGCCGATGACCAACTCCGTTTGAACGACTTCGTCAGCGCCCATGACACCACTCCTCCGTTCAGTACGGATCGGAAAGAACAGATCGTCATTTCCGACGCCGGATAGCCGATTCGAATGTTCCTCCGCTTGTCCTCGCTCTTCTTCCTTACCTGCCGGCTCGTGATTCTGCGTACATGCGCCTTGTGTCATCGAGGTCTGCCGCCTATCGGGCTGCTGTGTTGGTGAAATGTGTGAGCGAGATGCGGAAGGTGGTCAAGCGGCGTGGCGGCAGGATTGCTTGACATCATCGGGCAAGATGGTGTCTCTTAGCGAAGACACGTTGTTACACACACCAGCCTTTCGCCGGTCCAGCTCGGTCATGTCATAGATGGTTTGCCAGGGCGGAGGCGTGCGAGACTTGACGTATGACGCCTGGCCCCCAACTTCCCGATGCGACCCATACCACCCCACTGACGCCCGAAACGGAGGCGCAGGTCGACCAATTCGCCCATACGGATATTTTGGTCGGGATTCCCAGCTTCAACAATGTCGAAACCATCGGGCATGTCGTCAAGGCGGTGAGCGCCGGCCTGGCCAAGTATTTTCCGGAAGCCCGCGCCGTATTGGTGAATTCGGACGGCGGCTCGACCGACGGGACGCAGCAGGTGGTTTCGCAGGCCGTCGTCGATCTCAAGACCCTCTTCATCGGCGATCAGCAGAGCTCGCTCCACAAGATCATCACGCCGTATCACGGCATTCCCGGTAAGGGGAGCGCCTTTCGCACGATTTTTGAAATTGCGCGTCGCTTGAAAGCCAAGGCCTGTGCCGTCGTGGACTCGGATCTGCGGAGCATCACCCCGGAATGGATTGAGTTGCTGGTGAGCCCGGTGTTTGAGCAGGGGTTCGACTACGTCGCGCCCTATTATCTGCGGCACAAGTATGACGGGACTATCACCAACAGCATTGTGTATCCGCTGACGCGAACCCTCTATGGTCATCGTATCAGACAGCCCATCGGCGGCGATTTCGGTTTTTCCGGCCAGTTGGCCCAGCACTATCTCGACAAGCATGTGTGGGAATCGGAAGTGGCCAAGTTCGGCATCGACATCTGGATGACGACGGAAGCGATCGCCAGCGGAGCGCGCGTCTGTCAAAGCTTTCTGGGCGCGAAGATCCACAACCCCAAAGATCCGGCGGCGGACCTGTCGGCGATGTTGGTGCAGGTGCTGGGCGCCGTGTTCGCGCTGATGGAAGATCACTATGCGGTGTGGGGCAAGACGGATGGCTCGAATGCCGTACCGTTGTTCGGGTTTCAATACGAGGTCGGGGTCGAGCCGGTCAACGTCAATGTCGATCGGATGATCAGCACCTTTCGGCAGGGCCTGAGTGATCTGGGGACGATTTGGGATCAGATTCTCGCTCCCGGCACCAGACAGAGTCTGAGGCCGTTGGGAACCTGTTCGGCGCAAGACTTTCGTATTGCCGACAATCTGTGGGCACGGGTCGTGTATGACGCCGCCGTGGCCTACCGCAATCGCGTGTTGCCGCGCGACCATGTCTTGAAGGCCTTCACTCCCCTGTACCTGGGGCGAACCGCTTCGTTTGTGTTGGATACCCAGGGGCTCACATCGAGCGAGGCCGAGGGCCGCATCGAAGCCTTGTGCCAGGCGTTTGAAAAGGATAAGTCCTATCTGGTGGCGCGCTGGAATGAGCCACATGCAGGGTAATGCGCGCAACTCGATCCATCTGAAGGCAGGCTGCAGTAGAGGCCGGAGGAGGGAAGTATGAAAGAATTTTTTGAGAAGGGGCTACTCGATCCCCTGGAGTTGATGGCGCGGCAGGTGCTTGCGGTGTTACCGAGCCTGTTGGCGATGTCGATCATTTTCTTCGCGGGATTGGTGGTCGCGTGGACCGCCAGTCAGGCGCTGGAGCGGTTGCTGCGGGTGGTCGGGCTGGATCGATTGTTCGATCGACTGGGAGTGACGGGCGCATTGCTGCGCGGAGGGGTCAAAACCGATCCGTCACGTCTGGTGGGGCAAGCGGCCTATTGGTTGGTTATGATTTTCGCGACCGTCGCCGCCTTGGGTGCGCTCAATCTCCAGCCGATCAACGATTTCGCCAAGTCGTTCCTGGCGTATGTGCCGCATCTCGTGACGGCGGGTCTCATTCTCGTCGCCGGTTGGTTATTATCCAACTTTGTGTCCCAGGCGGTTCTGATCGCCGCCGTCAATGCAGGGTTGCCTCCGGCGCGACTGGTGGCGACCTGCTCGCGATGGGGGATTCAACTGTTGGCGGTCGCCATGGCGCTTGAGCAACTCGGGATCGCCCAGAATATCGTGGTGGTGGGATTCGGCATTACACTCGGTGGGCTCGTCATGGCCGGGGCGATTGCATTCGGCCTGGGCGCCAAGGATTTGGCCAAAGACTATCTTGAGCGCGGGCTTTCGATCCGCACGCGGGACGGGGCGCCTGATGACTTGCGCCATCTCTAGGCAACCGCTGTTTCGACACCTAACATATAGCTGGTAAGGATCTAGCGTGACCGATAAAATTTCAGATGTCGATGCTGAGGCCAAGGCGCGGCGCTGGCTGGGCGGCGAAGCGGCCGTGCCCCGTTACCCGCACCGGCGCCAGAGCCCGTTCGTGTTCAACCGCTCGCTTGTGGGCCTTGTGGCGTTTGCGGTCGGACTAGGGTTTGCCGGTGGGCTTCTGGCAGGTCTCCAGTGTCGGCGTCGTCCTCCTGTCTCTGCGAAGGAGTAACCATGAGTCGACCATTGCAGCGTTGGTGCCGGGTGGTTCGGGAGTGCCGATCCGCTGATCGTCAAAGGGTCGGCAACAGATCCATGAGGCTTCGGTTCCATCCGACAGGCCCCACCCCTTCGGCGCGGGTGAGGTGGGGAAACTGCACGTCCGAATCGTAGGAACCGTCCGGCTTCCGGACGAGGATGGGGTAGGTCACTGCTTCCAGCATGGGAAGGTCGTTCAGACTATCCCCAATGCCCACGGTGATCAGGGCGCGTCCTTCCTGCTGTGCGCGCCGCTCGTACCAGGCAATGAGTCGCCGGCTCGCAACCCCTTTATCGTTTCCTCCCATCAAATGATAGAACCGGCCTCCTCGGGTCCAGCGCAAGCCGCGTGTTGCCGCCGCTGCTGACAAGCGGTTCCAGACCATCCCATTCGATTCCACAACAACCGGCTCATCGTATTCCCGTTGGGTGGCCAGCAGAGTCTCCGCAGGAGACAGCCCCGTGAGGTCTGACACCTCTTCGAGAGAGAGATCCCCGAACCCTCGCAAGCGACAGCCCAGATCCCCCCCGATTTCTTTCAGGGCCGTCCTGAGCCGGACATAGGGGGTGCCGATTTCGACCACCTCGTAGTCCCCGCGGGGTGCGGCCTGCTCCAAAGGAAATGGGAAATAGCCCATGGGGATGAACAACGCTCCGCCGTTTTCGACGATAAAGGGATGGCGATTGTCCAGGCGAAGTCGCAGCGGCTCCATTTCCGATCGGGTCTTGCTCGAAACCAGGATAAGCGTTGCACCCAGGGTCTGAATGGCAGAGAGGGCGCCCGTGGCTGCCTCGTAGGAATAGGTGGTGGCGTCGAGCAGGGTTCCGTCGAGGTCCGTAAGGATGAGGATGTGGGCCTTGGTCAAGGAGTCCTCCTTGATCACAGTATACGAACCCCCGGAGATGGATAACACATCATTCTCGGACAGTCAGTGCTCCCGTCTGCCGACGGTGGCGACTTCCAGACTGTGTGTCAGAACCGGCACAGGAGAATTCCTAATCAAGATCGTGCCCGGTAATGCCGAAAAGGATAGACACATGGCTGTGTCGGAGAGCTGGGTGACGTTATCCAGGTAAACGGCAGGCATTCCACGGTCATCACCGCATCATGGCTCAGAAGAGGACCATGTAGTGGCCAAGGCACTTCCCTTGCTTTCCCCCGAATGGTGCAGTTGTTCAAGGCGGTGGATTGCCCGGTTGGGATAGTCCCTGCTGGCATTCTAGTCATGGAGTCATGCGGCGCGAGAAATGTCTGTAACTTTATAGGTTTATACAGTGCGATCTGATAAGAAATCTCCTCTCAAGTCAGACAAAAAAGTCCCTCCGAAGGTCCAGAAAAAGGGGAGCATCGGCTTTAACAAAAAGTCGGCGCTTCTCGAAGATGCCATTACACAAATGAACGCCGGCAAGTACGGCCGGGCGTCCTCCGCGTTGAAAGACCTGCTCGCGCTTGACCCGCTCAACGCGGAAGCCCGGCGCCTCTTCGCCACTCTCCATCTGCGGCTCGGCAGTCTCATGAGCGCCAGGACGGCGTTCGAATCGCTGGCTCGGGAAGCGATGGAGCGGCAGGACTATTGGTTGGCGGAGTCGCTCTTGCGGGAATATCTGACGGCGGGACCCCGCTATGTTCCTTTCCTGGAGATGCTGGGCCGTGTCTACGAGGAAAAGGGCGACGTCATGGCGGCGGTGGCTGAGTACGGCAAGGCGGTGGAGGTGTTGCTGGAAGATCCGGACACCGACCATCCGAACCGGGCCAGCGATCTCTTTGTGCGGATTCGTTCCCTGGCCCCGGGAAGTCCGGTGGCCTTTCGTTTCGCGGCCATGTTCGACACGGTAACCGGGCAGGTCCTGCAGGTTACTCCCCAGCCTCCTGTGGTCGATTCTATCAACGAGACCGCTCACGCCCCGGCACTGATCGAGACTCCCCCTGTTACAGACTCTGCGGTGGTCATGCCTTGGGAGCAAATGGAGACGGCCTCCAGTGATGTCCCACGCCAACAGGAGATTCAGGTCTCGGCGGTCGAGCAGTCCCCTGAGGTGATTGCTTTCACCACCACCTCCTCGACGCTGGAGGCGGTGACAGAAGATCTGCTGCAGGCCAAGCCAGAGGAGTCACTGTCGGTTACGCTGCCCGTCGATTCGCCACAGGAGTCGGAGGTTCAACCTCAATCTGAGTCTTCAGTTTCAGCCGTTACCTCGGCGGTGGAGTCGGTGCAGGCTGCCGGTGAAAGTGATCCTCCTGTCTTAGAGGTCGATCCTGCTTCGATAGAGTCGGCCGAAATAGCTTCTGCATCGGTTGCCGAGGTGTTCACCCCCACGATGGACGCGTCGGCGAAAACCGGTCCCGACTCGGTCGCTACACTGTCGGCACACTCCGCGCCGATGCCCTGGGACCAAGTGGAAGAGGCCGCTGGGATCATTCCTCCGCAGCCAGAGGGACCGGCGGCGACGCCGGCGGACATTGCTCCTCCCCCTTCGGGAGAGGTGGGCCTCACGCCATCAGTGGCCGAGTCGCCAGCTCCGTCGATTGAGGTCCTCACGCAGTCCAGTGGGCACCCGATTGCCACAGCACCGGCGAGCCCTGCCCCCATGCCTTGGGACCAGATCGAAGAGGTTGCGGTCGTAATCCCCTCGCCACCGTCGAGTCCGGAACCGGTCATTGTTGACGCCGAGTCGTTGCCGCCAACGCAGAGCGAGGTCTCAACGCTGCCGCTGGCCGAATTAGCTCCATTCCAACCTGTCGAACCTGAACCGCCGGCTGCCGCCGCTCCGATGCCGTTCGAAGAGATGGACCTTGAGGCACCAGTGTCTGAGCCCATCGCGCCGACGATCGAAGTGCTCACGCAGGTCAGTAGCCATCCTATTGCCCAAGCGCCGACAAGTCCTGCGCCGATGCCCTGGGATCAGATCGAAGAAGCAGCGGGTGCTGTGGATCCGCGCACTGAGACCCTGATGGAGCCTGGAACGGACGAGGTTGAGAAGGCGATCGAGTCTCCTGCGCCAAACCAGGCGGCCGAGGTCAGTCAGGCCGCGGAGTCGGTTTCTTCATCGCGTCCTTCGGAACTCACCTCATCGGGACTCTCATGGGAGGAAATTCTTGCGGCTGTGGCGGCCATGCAAACGTCTCCTGCGCCCGCTCAGACGCTTTCGGATGGTGAGCAGAAGCCTGCGTCCGATGCTGCGGTACAGGAGCAGACGGCTGGCGCTCTCACGGCTCCGCCAGCTCCTCCAGAGGAAGAGTCACCCTTGTTCGAGGCGACGGTCCCGGACATTCCGGCTGATCAGGCCGGTGCAGCCACAACCTTGTCGGCGCCCATGCCATGGGAACAGATTGAAGTGGACGATGTCACGATTCCGCGCCAGGAGCCTGAGCCAGAATTTGGCCCGGCCTTTGCCGAGGGTGTCGTGGCAGTACAGGACTCCACGGTGGCGTGGCCTGCAGCGCCAGACGTGACTGAGGCAACGGTTGCTGGAGAGGCTTGTTTGGCTGAGACCGTCGCTGATCGCCCTGTGGAGCCTATTGCCACAGTGACCGCTGAATTGCGGATTCTCTCCCCGGATGCTCCGACCAAGGCGCCTGAGGATTCTATTCGTATTCCAGTCGAGCCCTACAAGGCGGTCGAGGTGCCGACTCCGGACACCGTGCCTGAAGCTGAACAACCGGCCGAATCCACGATCGATCGAGCGGTGGAAGCTCCGTTGCGTCTGGCCGACAGTGAGTCGGTTGTCGCCACGAGTTTAGAGGAACCACCTCCTGCTTCAGTCGAACCGGTGACGGAGTTTGCCATTGCCGTCAACACCGACGTGACGCCGATGGAACCGGAGCAGGTCACCGTCGAAGAGCCTCAGGCACCGGTCGGCGAGGCGGTTGCGGAACTGCCGTCGGAGCCAGTCCTGCCGGTGGAGCAGCCCGCGGAGATTCTCCGCGCACAGGAGGTCAGAGTCGAGCTTGCGCCGGAGGCGCTCGCGGAGAGTCGTGTTCCTGCCGCCACGCCTTCCCTAGCGGACGAGAAGCCGGTTGCGGGAGCCGAGCCGGTTGCACCGGATGCCCCCTTGTCGCCGGTTGTTCTGGGGGTGACACCTCAAGCAGAGCCGGAGATGGCGTTGACCGATCAGGAGCCATCCTCTCCATCAGCGGCTGAGGCTCGTGAAGTTGACACGGTTCCCATAAGCGAATCCATTGTTCCTCCGGTGGAGGCATCGCTCAATCCGGTCGCGCCGTCTCCCGAAGCAGCCTCACTTCCGCCGAGTCCTCTGCCGATCATTGTCGCAACGGAGGAACCGGTTTTGCCTCCGGTCGAGCCAACGCAAGCGGCGGTCGTCTCTCCATCGCCAGAACTCGTGGAGGCACCTGCTGAGTCTGTGGCTCCTTCGGAGGAGCAGGCGCCGCCTCCAACGGCTCAGGTGGTTTCTCCGCCCGACGCGGGTGAGGGGTTGCGGATTCTGTGGGATGACACGTCGTCTAAGCCGACTCCGAGCGCCTCAACCGGGAACATGCTGACACGCTGGCTCAAGAAGCCCGCAGAACCCGTTCTGGCTGAAGTTGCTGAAGCCACTCCCCCAGCGACCATTCCCGATGAAGCCCCGACTCTTGTTCCCGCCTTGTCTGTCGAGCAACAGGAGCCCGCCGTTGTGGCGGTGGAACGCCCGCACGACGAACAGGAAACTGTGGCGCCTATGCCCGTGGACGCGCCCGTTGCTCGCCCCAAGCCGAGTCAGCCTGTCGGCGCCGGCGCGTGGACTCGAATGGGCGAGCTGGTGGCCTCTCTGGTTGGAGCCGGGGTGTCGACGACCCAATCGTTAGTCGTCATGGTCTTGGCGCTGGTCGGGCTCACGCTGGTACTGATCGGCGGAGCGGTCGGTGTGGTCGCACTGACATGGCTGGTCCTGGAGGAGCAGCCCAGCGCGGCCTATCGCACCATGACGTCGGTACCGCAACGTACATTGCAGGATTCCAGCAAGAACGGATATGTCCTTCTCCTTGGATTCGGTGCAGCGGCGTCTCAGGATCCTGTGCAGGCCGGGATGGACCGGCGCGTTGAGGGGGCCGATCGTGCCTATGCCCACGCTTGCCTGACCGGTGAGGGAGTATCATCCGGCGGGGATCAGGGGGCTTCGGCGGAGTTGGCGGGCAAGTGGATGAAGACTGCCGATCCGGCGGCGCAGATGCGCGCGGAGGCGACGGGTGTGAAGGGATGGGCATCCCGGGCCGAGGTCAGCATGGGCCGATACCGGCAGTGGTTGACGAAGCCCTTTGAAGACTGGGGCTATGGACAATCGATCACCCCGAACTGTGGTCTGATTCTCCATGCCCATCGACTCTATATCGCCGAGGGGTTTGCGCAGGATGTCGAGGCCGGGGTCACACGACTTGAGACCGATCTGACGGCCTGGCGGACGGTGTTGGGGCAGGCCAAGACGCTGCCGGTAAAAATGCTGGCCAGTGCTGCGATGAATGATGACATTGTGGTCATGAGCGGACTCTTGCTCCGGCCTGAACTTGACGACCGGTTCGTCAGCCGATTGGCCAAACTCGCCCGGCCGCTTGAACAGGCAGAGCAGTCGGTCCGTTGGCCGATGCAGAGTCAGTTCGTGCTGGCCACCAAGACGCTGGACGAAGCGGTGAGCGAGGACCGGTCCGATGCCCGACCGTTCTACGGCTCCGTCGCGGCCGCGTTGCCGTTGCCGAAGCAGCGCCGGTTCAACGCCTATGCGCAATATTATGAAGCCGCGGGCAAGGCTGCTGCAGAGGGGCGGTACACCGATTTGCCGAAACAGTCTCAGTTCGTGCACGCGCCCCCGTATGGGCTCGGGGACATCGTGATGAATCCCATTGAAAGCCTCGTCGGGGTGGATCCCCTTCCGACATGGGAGACCTACGCAGGTCGAGTGCTGGAAACGGATGCGCGCTTACGGCTGGCATCCCTGCAGGCCTGGTTACGCCGGACACCACCGGAACAGGACCTGCTCACCAGAATTGCCAAGGCGGGGCAAGGCGTCTACGACCCCTTCACCGGTTTCCCCATGCTGGTGAATATGAAGAAGGGCGTTCTCTATAGTGTCGGCCAGGACTTGAAGGACAATGAAGCACAGGATCGGTTCGACCTGGTGGCGCCAATTCCCTCGGTCGCATGGGCCGGTGGAAAGCGGCCTGCAGACGCCGATAAATCCAAGTAACCCGATCCCTTCAACCACATTCTGGACTGCTGCTGACCCTCCCTCCCACCTTCCCTTTTTCTGCCCGGTCAACCGGAAGCATCCTGGTGCGTTGTCCTCTCCTAGCCCGGACTATTCATGAATACCTGCTCCGGCGTCCGATCCTCTCGCCCGGCGAGGGTTTTCTCGTTCGGCCTCCTCGACGGACTGCGAGTACGCCTGCGTCGGCCTCACGTGCGAGCAGCCTCGGCGGGCTTCCGTCTCGAACGCCTCGCGACGGCATTCATGAATAATCCGGGCTAGTCGGTTTGGATGCGGTTTTCCAAAAGGGGGAGAGGGTGTGACTATCCACAGACGAGAAGAGGGGATGGTCGGCGATGCCATGGTGCATTGCCTGCCTTTCCTTGATTTCACGGTCGTTCGGGTCGAGAATCGAACCGACCTCAGATTCCCCGGGGCCACCCGTATCTGCGTTCGTAGAAGTGCTCAATATGGGACTTGCCCGCAGCAGGCGGTCCTCGTGTCGGCAGGTATTGGAGATTGCGGTCTGGCAGGTTGCCGCGTGGAAGTGGATAGGCGGGAATGAACGGCTGTCATTCCCAGATTGCCGTCGATGGACAGCCAGGCAGTCTGTGCCTGGGTGAGAGGGTGGGATCACTGGATCGAACCCAGGCATTGGATCGGTTCCTGGCAGGGATTGAGCGGCGCGCATTCCGCATGGCACATATTGCCACGGGGAATAAGGATGAGGCGCTCGATCTGGTGCAGGATGCCATGTTGAAGCTGGCGCACAAGTACGGCGAACGGGCCGAGGAGGAGTGGGGCCCGCTGTTCCACTGTATTCTGCAGAGCCGCATCCGCGACTGGTACCGCCGCGAGAGGGTGCGCAACCGCCTGCGGGAATTTTTCCGCAGCCCTCACGATGAGGAGGAGGGGGAGGATCCCCTGGGGCAAATTGCCGATTCGACCGCCGTGGCGCCGGATGAGGACGTGCAGCGTAAACGTGCTTGTGCGGAACTGGATGTGGCGTTGCGAGCCCTTCCGCTGCGACAGCAGCAGGCGTTTCTGTTACGCATTTGGGAAGAACTGGATGTCGCGCAAACGGCTCAAGCTATGGGCTGTTCGCAAGGCAGTGTCAAAACGCATTTGTTCCGGGCGTTGCAGGTGTTGCGAACGCGATTGGGAGCGCATTGGCCATGAACGAACGATCGGATGAACAACGGGATCCGCTCGCGGTTGCGGCGAAACACCTCCTCGATCGCAGTGTGCAGGATCTCGATCAGAAGACAGTGCTGTCGGTGCAGCGGGCCAGACTGGCTGCGCTGGACGCGGCTTCGCGGCGCCGGCAACCTTGGCTTCGGTGGGCCGGGGGTGTGGCGCTGGCATCGATGGCCACGCTGATGGTCACCATCTGGCTGTGGCAATCCAACGGAGCGAATCACTCCCACCTCCTGCTCGAAGATCTCGAACTGATGCAATCCCCTGAAAATATCGAATTGTCGGAAGATCTCGAATTTTACAACTGGCTGGCCGATGGCACCGCCACGACCGGCTAGTCCTTGGCTGTGGCTCGGTCTGTGTCTGTGTGCCTCACTGGCCCAGGCAGCTCCGGAGCCGGCGCCGCGACCGGAAGAGGTCGATGTCGATGTTCTCGACTTTCTGGGATCCTGGCAGAACGACTCCGGCCGCTGGGTGGATCCATTCCAAATTGGTGAGGATCTTCCCAGAGACGAACGTCCGACTTCGAAGGACGATACGAGAGACCCAGCGACAAGTCCTCGAAGACCGTCGAAGGGCGGCGAGCAGAAGCGTAATTTGAACGTGCCACCTGATCCGATGAGGATGCAGACCGGACCATGAGAGCGTTGCTGGTGTGTGTAATCGTGCTGGCATGCGGCGTGGCCTCTGCCGGGGCGCAGGGCGATTCGGCGGGCGTGCCGTGGAGCCAGTTGAGCCCCGGCGAGCAGCAACTACTGCAACGGTTCAGTGACAACTGGGATCAGCTGCCCCCGCGTAAACAACAACGGTTGCGTAACGGGGCGCAGCAGTGGGGGACGATGACGCCGGAAGAGCGTCAGGAAGCCAAGCAACGGTTCAAACAATGGCGGACGCTTCCGCCGGAGCAGCAGCAACAGCTACGCGAGCGGTATCAGCAGTTCCGCCAGCTTCCCCCTGAGCAACGCGAGTCGGTGCGCGATGCCCGGCGGTGGTTCAGGTCCCTCCCACCCGAACAGCGGAAAGAACTGCGGGAAAAATTCAAACACATGTCACCGGAGGAACGGCGCGCGTACCGGCGTGAACTTCGTCGTCAGTATGGCGGGAATGTCGGTGGGCAGGCCCCCGGCGGATCGTCGGCGCCGTAACGGTTGAGGTGTTTCGCTCGGACTCCCTGGGGGACGCTCTTCATGAGGACCTAGCGGGGAGTAGATTCAGGGGCTGAATCCGGGGGATTTGTCCGGTTGTCCTTCACATAGACGCTGCCGGGCCGGCTCTTGGCGACCTTCTTCAATTCCGAGGCAATCTTACTGACATCTCCCGGGTGGGAGATGTCGCGATGTTCGTTCGTCACCAGGGCGATGGACAAACTCATAATGGGAAATCGTTCGTGGTTGCCGCGGCGGTCGACGGAGTCGATGAACCCTGCCTGTCGATCTTCCGGATCGTAGAAATCCGGAATGACCAGGTCGAACCGCTTGATGAGAGTCTGGCAAATCGCATCGATGGCGGAGGGAGCGCTCATGAACACAAAGTCGTCTCCACCCACATGCCCGACGAATCCGTCGGTACCGG
>Ga0075163_10000335_pt1 | contig 59328 bp, 52 predicted proteins | sample JI1023141ADNA_FD_71478 | JGI IMG/M metagenome (GOLD analysis project Ga0075163, IMG submission 71478) | Wastewater effluent complex algal communities from Wisconsin, to seasonally profile nutrient transformation and Carbon sequestration -... | ecosystem: Engineered > WWTP > Effluent > Algae... | reverse complement strand
AAAAGCTGGGGTCATACTCCAGCCCATGACCGAGCTGTTCCTCGTTCTCTTGCGCATCCTGTTCCCGCTCGACCCCGTCGCGCGGCTGCGCGAGATCACGCGCGAATATCTCAACTGGCTGGTCACCTGCCTCGAAGACCCGGCCAAGCTGAATGACTTCCTCACCGACCCCGAAGCCTGCGCCGGGGTCGAAGCCCATGTCATCGTCATCGAGCATGGCGTCCAGCTGCTCATCAACGAGCGCGCCAGACAGATCGCCGGTTTCCCCTTCATCTACACAGAGCGCCTGAAACTGGTCCGACTCCACCGCGCCAAGCCACCGCGGAAGATCCTCGCGCGCCTCAACCGGGCAGCAGCGCTGTTCGACAATCTCGAACGCCTGGCTCAACGCCGTGCGCAACGCATGCAGCGCGAGCTGGCCAACAACCCCCTACGTCTCGATGCTTCGCATCGATCCACCTCCGCCGCGCTTTGCGCTGTGGAGCCAAATCACCATTGCCTTGCCTCCCTCAGTGCGCAGCACTGGGGGAGGTGGATTGCGCGCCCTTGCGCGCAAGACGGAGGGGGCCTCTTCGCGCAACCGCGCGGGCCTCCGTCCAACTCAACTCCCCAAAACCCGACCCAAACCACCTCGCAGGCCCCACCTGCGAGAACGCCCCCTCGCGCCCAAACGCAAACGGCCCGGCTTTCGCCGGGCCGTTCGTTCATTCAGATAACTCGGGTTTTCTAGACCCCTCGGCGTGTCGCGCCCATCACGGCGGAGACGACGAACAGAACGAGGAAGATGAAGAACAGGATTTTCGCGATACCGGCAGCAGACGCCGCGATCCCGCCAAAACCAAGCACTGCCGCGATGACGGCGACAACAAGAAACACCAGTGTCCAGCTAAGCATTGTCGATCCTCTGTCAGCAGCGCCCGGCCATTCGGGCATTCGCTCTCGGCGTATCAACGGACATCTGCTGGCTGGGTTCCGGGCTTTGTTGCACCTTCGGAATTGGCCTTTGAATCATAATTGCGACGGATTTCGAGCCCGTTGCGGTCGATCACCACCACGTCCTGAACCATGTGTTCGCCGTCGATCTGGATCACACAGAAACTCGCCCGCGTCGCGCGCAGCCGATGCGACAGCGTTCCCGATCCCATCTGCACCATCGGCCGCTTCAGGCCGGGCACGTGGAATGTGAAAGCGTCGTGGATATGCCCCGTGATGATCGCATCGACCTTCGCAGCTGCGCAGCGTTTCAACGCCTCGCCCCCGCGTTTGGTTGATACGGAAATCTTCGCCAACTCCGGTTGATCAAGCGGGTGATGGCAGATCAGCAGCCGCCACGCATTCTCCGGTCCCTTGGACAGCCGATCCAGCGCATCCTCCAGATCGCCAATATCGATCACGCCGTCAGCCCAGTTCATACGTCCCTGAAAGCCGCGCGCCGAATTGATGGCGGATACTCTCACCAGCCCATCGCCAAAATTCCGGATCTGCCCGACCACGTCGAGCCCTTCCATGTACCGCTCATAGCGATCGAACGGCGCCACGACCCGCGCAGGCAGGTGATAGACCGGCGTATCATGATTGCCCGGCGCCGTGATGACCGGAAAGCCCAGGTCATCAAACCAGGCCCGCGCAGCCTCGAACTCCGAACGCTTGCCGGTCTGCGTGATGTCGCCCGCGATAATGATCCCGTCTGGTTTTACATGCGCGGTGAACTGTTTCACCGCATCCAGCGCTTCCTGATCTGCCGCGCCGAAATGGATATCGGACAGGTGCAGCAGGCGGACAGTTTTCTGCGTTACGCCGCTGTCAGGCATTGCGCCGCATCCTCCACGAATGTGACCTGCACCTTCGATCCGGCCTCGATGTGCTCGCCATCCACGATGATGGGAATGTCGCCGCCATCGCAGTTCTCGATCTGCATCGTCATCGCCGGCACAACCGTAACGCCAGGCGCGCTGCGCCAGTCAGCGAAAAAGGATGTCCAAACGACATTGAGCGCGCCGCCCGTAGTGGGCGAGGCGAGGGCGGCCACTTCCATGCCTGTCCCTTCCTTGGTCAACGATCCGACAACGGCGCCGATAATGCTCGTCCTCGGAAGTTGGCCCCCTGCCTGACTGTACGCCTCGCCATACCGCGCGTCGAGTTGCAGGGTGTTCAGGATATCGATCGCGGCTTTTGCTTCCGTTGCAGCTTTCACCAGATCGCCCCGGCGCAGGCTTTCGCGCGCATCGGCAAAATGCGCCGGCGCACCGGCCAGCATGGCGCAGAAAAACAGCTCGTCATCGACCTTGCCCGCCGGCAGCGTCATTCGTTTCGGTGAGGCGATCACATCCTTGACGATCTGGTCCCAGGCTTTCTCGCCATGGATCGATTTTGTCAGCAGGTTCATCGTGCCGCCCGGAAGCAGCAAAAGGTTGGGGGTCGCTTGTCCCACCGTCTCAAGTGCGCCTTTCAGCGTGCCATCGCCGCCCCATACCACAAACAGGTCGGGTTCCTGCTCGGCGACTTTTTTCAGCTGGCCAAAAAAGTCATCGCCGTCCGTCTGCAGGATCTCGGCACCCCTCACGCCCGCCGACTCAAGTGCAGCCCGAAGGCGCTCTCCGCCGTCAGCCGAGACGGATCCAGAGTTCGGGTTGAAAAGAGCGATAGTTTTCATCTTGTCCCGCATTCCCCTGGATCAGACAGACCCGGGAATTAACGCGGAACCTCGATCACGAGTTCCCTGTCAGCTCTGGGGAAACAAGGCCATAGCGCCTGCGATCAGAAGACCGCCTGCCACGCAAAGGCACAGCAAAAGGGCCACGAGACCACCGCGATCAGAAACCTCGCGGTCGATCTGGTCCGCCAACTCCTTTTCATGCACGTCGGTCATGGCAATACTGTCCGTTATCCAGATCATTGAATGGTCGATAGGAATGGAGGTTCCCGCGTGAAATGCACAAAGGGCGCTGCTTTCGCAGCGCCCCCGATATGCAAAGCAAAATCCGGGCGCTAGCCGCGATATTCGCCGTTCGCCCAATACGTCCGGCCGCTGCGGCGGTCGACGTAATAGTACCGGTCCGAGTTGCGATCGTAGATCAGCTCCTCGCCATTCCGGCCGTAGCGGTTGCTGCTGTAGTTGCGGCCGTCATCGCGATTGCGATCCGACGCCGCTCCAGTCACGCCGCCGGCGATCGCGCCTGTCGCGGCGCCGATGGCGGCACCCTGACCTGCATCGCCGGAGCCGGTGTTGTTCCCGATGATCGCGCCCGCGGCCGCGCCAAGCAGGGCGCCGCCCACCGCGCCACGCTCGGTATTACCCGACGAGGTGCAGGCCGTGGCGGCAAGACCGGCGGCGATTGCCGCAGAAACAATGAGGATTTTCATGCCAGAACTCCTTGATCTTCATGAAGCGCAACGTCCCCTCGGGACTTGCGTTCCGCTCAGCGCATCGACTTGCGCACTGCGCCGCCGACGCCGCCCAGGATCAGGCCGACCACGCTTGCCTGCGCGACAAGCACAAGCGAGGGGACGGTTATGGCCGTAATCACAAGTCCAGCACCCGCTCCAAGCAGCGCGCCAGCGGCCATGCCTGCGCCAACGCTGGATGACTCTTTCGGCTGGTGCGCGACCGGAATCGCTTCCATTGATTTGAGCTGCAGAAGCACTTTCGATACTTCGCGCAGATCGGTCTCTTCACCGCCCGACATGTTTTCGGCGGTACTTTCAGCAAGACGCTGCGCATCGAGCTTCCAGCTTTCCAGAATACGGCGCTTCTGGTCAACAGTGAGCGTCGGCTCATTGAGGACCTTGTCCGGACGGTCAAAGTACCGTTGCGGATACGCGATCAGTTCTTCGACGTTGGTGTTCATGGCGCGTTTGCTCCATCTGAGTGGTCAACTCAAAACGGGACTCCCGGGATCGGGTTCCGGGAATCACACACGCGATAAGTTGTCAGTGGAGCGGAACCGGAACGCGCTTGTCATAATGGCCGCTGGCGTCAGGACGCCAGCGGCCACATTATAAAGTCAGCCCTGCTGAACTACGTCGCGTCCCTTCAGGCGTCGCGAATCGGCAGCGAAGCGTAGGCGATGCCACCATCCACCGCGATCGAGTCGCCGCACACATAATCGCCAGCCCTGGAAGCGAGGAAGATCGCCGTGCCTGCCATGTCTTCATCGCGACCAATGCGGCGCATCGGCGTGCGTTCGGCCACAGCGTCTTCCATATCGCGCGCTGCGCGGTTCATTTCCGAGGCGAACGGTCCCGGCGCAATGGCGGTGACAACGATGTTGTCCTGCACCAGCCGCGCCGCCATCCGCTTGGTCAGATAAAGCAGCGACGATTTCGACGCATGATAGGAGTATGTTTCCAGCGGATTGAGCTTGATGCCGTCGATCGAGCAGATGTTGATCACTTTCGCCGGCTGCTCACGGCTCGCGGCTTTCTTCAGCGCGGCATGCAAAGCCTGCGTCAGGAAGAACGGCGACTTCACGTTCAGGTTCATCACCTTGTCCCAACCGGCCTCGGGAAATTCTTCGAAGTTCGCGGCCCACGCGGCGCCTGCATTGTTGACGAGAATATCGAGCTTGCCTTCGCGCTTGTAGATATCCTCCGCGAGCATTTTCGCGCCGGCGACCGTGGAGATGTCCTGCGGTAGCGAAATACATTGCGCGTGGCCAAGTGCGGTCAGCTCGGCGGCGGTTTCATCGCAGGCGTCGGCCTTGCGCGCGGAGATGTATGTCTTGGCGCCGCTCTCAACGAACCCCCGCGCAATCATCTTGCCGATGCCGCGCGATCCGCCCGTCACCAGTGCGACGCGGCCCTTCAGCGAAAAGAGGTTCTCGATCATGTGTAACTCCCCGTGTTTATGGGGGCGGACACTAACCTGACGATAGGGAAACGCTAGGTCGTATTGCGCAACCCGACATCCAGATTTGATCCCCCTGCGTATCAAGCGCAGTCCGCGGAGATTGCGATGAAACAGCTTGTTCTGGCCTTCGGAGCGCTTGTGGCGTCGGCATGTGCGACAACAGGTGTTGAGGAGCCGGCCTATAATCTGCTCTTATCCGAAGGTTCGTTCGAGGTGCGTGACTACGCGCCAACGATCCTTGCGGAAACCACGGTTGATGGAGACGCTGTGGGCTCGCGCTTTGCGGGCTTCGGCCCGTTGGCCGACTACATCTTCGCCAAGGATCGCAAGGGCGAAGAGATCGCGATGACGGCCCCCGTAACCCAGGCGCCGCGCGAAAAGATCGAGATGACTGCCCCGGTCACGCAAAAGTCCGAAGCAGGGAAGTGGACCGTCGGTTTCACCATGCCTGCCGGCTACACGATGGCCACCCTGCCCAAGCCCGGCAATCCTGCCGTGACCCTGGTTGAACAGCCGGGACGAAAAATGGCCGTGCTTTCCTTCTCCGGCCTTGCAGGAAACACGATGATGGAAAGGAAGAAGAACCAGCTTATGGAAAAAGTCTCGTCCAGCGGATACGTCGCGAAGGGTGAGCCGGTGTTCGCATTTTATGATCCGCCATGGACGCTCCCTTTCCTTCGCCGCAACGAGGTGATGATCGAGATTGCGCAGCGATAGTCCGGAGCCGTGTGCCGGTCGCGCGTCTGTGATCGAAAGGCCCGGTTAAACTCCGGTCATCTGCGATCCACTTGATTAGCTACCGCGTAATCAGCACCGGAAGCAGCGAGCCAACAGATATGGTTCTGGTCGCGCCGATCTTCACGGCGCCGCATCGCTGCATCGAACAGAGAGCAGGAACTCACATGTACAAACTCGTCCCGCTGGCGGCCTTCGCCGTCATCCTGACCGCTTGCTCGGAGCCCGCCGCGGCGCCGGCTGACACCATGGCCGCAACGCCCGCCGCGACCGAACCGGCGCCGGCAGCGCCGACAGTTGAATCCAAGGACATCGTCGATACGGCCGTGGCCGCCGGATCTTTCACGACGCTCGTCGCCGCAGTTCAGGCCGCTGGTCTTGAATCGACGTTGCGCGGTGCTGGTCCCTTCACCGTTTTCGCGCCGACCGACGCAGCCTTCGCAGCGCTTCCCGCCGGCACGGTGGAAAGCCTCCTGAAGCCGGAAAACAAGGACAAGCTTGTCGCCATCCTGACCTATCACGTGCTGCCGGGCGAAGTGATGTCTTCAGCCATCGCCGGGCAGACGCTTGAGCCCGCGACAGTTCAGGGCGCCACTCTGAAAGCCGTCGGCGGTGCAGATGGCTCTGTGATGATCAACGACGCCAAAGTCGTAACGGCGGATGTCGACGCTTCGAACGGCGTCATCCACGTGATCGACAAGGTGATCATGCCGCCGGCCAAATAGGCTGGTCCAAATAGATATGCGAGCATTCCTCCCCACAACGCGCGTCTGACTCCGATTGGACGCGCTGCTCGGCAAACCGCCTGCTTCCTGAAGCAGGCGGTTTGTTTTTGGGTCAGTCCTGCATCAGGTGATCAGCCAGCGCGGCGTAAGCCGGCAGCGAAACCTTGTCGAGAATGCTGTTGCCGTTGGCGGCCACGGGGTGCGACGCAAAGCGTGCGATCACGACATCCGCTTTCGGTGCGATCCAGCAGACCTGTCCGTGAATGCCGCGCGCCGTGTAGGCGCCGAACTTGTCATGGCTCACCCAGAACTGGTTGCGATAGCTCCAGCCCGGAACGGTCGTGTAGCCGGCCTTCGCGAAATGATCGCGATCACCGCCATTCGCGATGTCATCCACGACTTCCTCGGGCACGATCTCCTGACCATTGAACACGCCGCCTAGTCGCAGCATTTCTCCAAACCGCGCCAGATCGCGCAGGCTGAGATTCATGCCGCCGCCACAAGCCGCCGTGCCGATGCGATCAACGATGATGTACGCGTCTTCCTCCGCGCCCAGCTTCTGCCAGATGCGCTCGGACAGCAGCTGCGCCATCGGCGTATCGGTCACGCGCTGCACGATCCAGGAAAGCACCTCGGTGTTGCATGTCTTGTAGGCAAACGCCTGCCCATGCTCGCCCTGCTTTTTGAGCGTGCGCAGGAAATCAAAGATCGTCTCGGCGCCCGAATAGCCGGCAGGAGGAGGTGAGAAACCCGCAGCGATGCCATAGGACCGAACCTCTGCATTCGGGTCGGTGTAGTTCTCGGAATACTGAACGCCGATGGTCATATCCATGACGTGGCGCACCGTAGCGTCGCCATAGGCCGTATCCGCCAGTTCGGGGATGTAGCGCGAGACCAGCGCGTTCGTGTCGATCTTTCCCTCGTGCGCGAGGATCGCAGCCATCAGGCCGACGAAGGATTTGGTCACCGAGAATGCAATGTGCGGAAGATGCGGCTCCAGCGCGCCACGAAAAGTTTCGTAAACGATCTCGCCGCGATGCAGGACGACGATGCCATCCGTGAACATCGCGTCGATCGACTGGCCCCATGTCATCTGCTGTCCTTCCTGCGTGACGAAGGAAATGCCGTCGATCTCCTTCCGCAGTTTTCGCGGGAAGCGATGCACGGGCTCGCTGCCGCGCCGGATGTTCACGGTCGATTTCAGTTCGCGCTGATGGCTGAAGGCCCAGCGGGTATTCGGAAACGAGTTTGCGGAAAGCCCATGGGTATCCGTGCCCACGATCTGATCGGGCCCGGGCGGAAAGCCCTGCATCAGCTTGCGCACTTTGGGGTCGCTGGTCTGGGCGTTCCAGTCACTGGCCATTCGCGGTCGCTCCAGATCGGAAGTGTTGGCGTTCTGCAAACGCGACCGTATCCCCGGCGCTCAAAAACGCCAGCGTCAACCGTGCGCGTGTCGTCGCACGTCGATCATTGCGGATTGGGTTGAGCGTCCGAAGCCTAGTAACCGCCCAGACGCGCGTAACGGTCGCGGTGGAAGCTCTCGCCGCCATAGAGTGCTTCAAGCACGCGGGCGCGCTTCATGTAGAGGCCCGAGTCATGCACATCGGTCATGCCGATGCCGCCATGCATCTGCACGGTCTCGTTCGAAACCAGATGCAGCGTTTCCGCCGCACGCGCCTTGGCCAGCGAGGCCAGCTCGGCGACATTGTTGGCGTTCGCATCAAGCGCGGCAAAGGCAGCGCCAACGCAGGAGCGCGTCAGCTCCAGTTCGGTGAACATCACCGCGGCGCGGTGCTGCAGCGACTGGAACGATCCAATCAGCTGGCCGAACTGTTTGCGGACTTTGAGATATTCCGAAGTCATTTCGAACGCAGCATCCGCCGCGCCGAGCGCTTCGGCGGCGAGCCCGATGCGAGCACGATCAAGGATCTGCTCAAGCGTGGCAAAGCCGGCATCCACCGTTCCCAGAACCGCGTCCGCGCCCACTTCGACGTTGGCGAAGCTGATGTTCGCGGCAGCGTGCGCATCCAGTGTTTTCAGCGCCGTGCGGCTCACGCCTCTTGCGTCGCCCTGCACGAGGAACAGCGTGATCCCGCTCGTATCGCTCTCGCCGCCGGACGTACGCGCAGCAACGATGAGCAGGCCGGCCTCAACGCCATCAACCACATAGCGCTTGTCGCCCGAGAGCGTGTACCCGCCAGCCGACTTCTTCGCGGCAAGCTTGATATGCGACGGATCGTGATGCGCGCCTTCATCAACGGCGAGCGCCGTGATGAGATCACCGGAAGCGATCTGCGGCAGATAGGTTTCCTTCTGCGCCTGGCTTCCCGCAATCACGAGCGCCGACGCGCCGATCAGGGCGGTGGAGAGCAGGGGCGATGCAGCAATCGTCCGGCCCTGCGCCTCAAGCACCTGGCCGAGGCCGAGATAGCCGAAGTTCGAGCCGCCGAACTCCTCGGGGATCAGTACGCCGGTGAAACCCAGCTCCGCCATTTCTCTCCAGGTCGTGCCGTCGAAGCCTTCGCCTTTCTCGCGAAGTTTGCGCAGCTGGCTGATCGGCAGTTTTTCGTTCGCGAACGAGCGCGCGCTATCGCGCAGCATCTGTTGCTCTTCGCTCAGCACGAAAGCCATTGAAGTCTCCCGGAGTACCGTTTCTTCAGTTTTGTGAGTTGGGTCTTAGCGTCCCGCGCACTGTCCAATCAAGTGCGTCTTCGAGGCGATCATTGCCCCAGAACAGCTCGCCGTCTTCCGTCACGAAGCTGGGCGCGCCGAAGATGCCGAGATCGGCGGCTTTGGAGGTTTCGTCGCGCAGCAGGTCTTTCATGGGTTCGGACGTCATCGCCGCCAGAACCTCCAGCGGATCGAGCCCGGCCCGCCGCGCCGCGGCATGCAGGATCTGCGGATCGGAGATATCGCGGTCGTGGACAAAACTCGCCTGATAGACCGCTTTCACGAAGTTGGGCCGCTCCTCCTGCGGCAGGGAAAGGGTGATCCGCGCCGCCATCAGCCCGTTCTGGGGAAAGCGCCCCGGCCGCCGGAAAAGCAGGCCATATTTCTCGCAGGTCCGCTCGACATCCCGCCACATGTACGACCCCTTTACGGGCACGACATTGAACGGGCTGTCCTTCATGCCTTGCTGGGCGTGAAACAGCGGACCCAGCAGGAAGGGCCGCCATTCGATTTCGACGCCCCGCGCCGCGGCTGCTTTGTCAGCGCGCATCACGGCCGGGTAGGAGTATGTCGAGGCGAACTCGAACCAGAATTGCAGTTTCACGACAACCTCGAAGGCGACGATTCGTAACCCTAGCAGATTGCGCCGCGAAAAACGGCGCCCATATGCCAAGTCGGACGCCGCCAGCCCCTCTGGCGGAACGAGGACAACAAGGGACAATTCCAATGTCGATTTCAATGCATAAGGCCAGCGCGCCTGTGTTTCTGCGCATGCTGGGCAATCTCGACGCACTTCTCGACAAGGCCGAAAAATACGCCAAGGAGCGTAATTTCGATCCGAACCTGCTGGTTACGTCGCGGCTTGCTCCCGACATGCGCCCGCTTTCCGCGCAGGTCCAGTTCGCCAGCGACACCTCCAAATTCGCAATCGCCCGCCTTTCCGGCGGCGCGGCCCCGCCGATGGCCGATACCGAAACCACGATCGCCGAACTGCGCGAGCGCATCAAAAAAACGGTCGACTACATCAAGTCCGTTCCCGCCAGCGCAGTCGACGGCTCGGAAGAGCGTGAAGTCGTCCTGAAATTCCCGAACGGCGAGATGAAGTTCACGGGTCTGGCTTACCTGACCGGCTTCGTTCTCCCCAACTTCCTGTTCCACGTCACCACCGCCTATGCGATCCTGCGCCACAATGGCGTTCCGCTGGGCAAAGGCGACTTCCTCGGCAACGCCTGACCTTTCGACAGGACTGGCCTAGCGCCCCGTCGTGCTAAAGAGTGCGCTCTGAATCTCGGAGCGGACGATGACCTGGCTCGACGGCGGCGCATTGGCCTTCTTCCTGGCGACCTGGTGGTTTCTTGGCTGGCTGATCGACATGTCGCCGCTGCACAAGCGGACGCTGTCGGCAGCGATGAAAGCCCAGCGCCGCGAATGGATGCGGCAGATGGCTCACCGCGAGGTGAGGCTGGTCGACGCCAACATCATCACGGGCCTTCAGCAGGCCACATCCTTCTTCGCTTCAACCGCCCTGCTGGCCGTCGGCGCCGGCTTCGGTCTGCTCACGGCGGCAGATACGATCATCCGCGCTTTCGAGGAAAGCTTCGTCCATCTAGAGATCGATCGGGCCGCGTTCTATGTGAAGACCGCGATACTGATGGGCCTCTACGCTTACGCCTTCTTCAAGTTCGGCTGGGCCTATCGCCTTTTCAATTATTCCGCCGTCATGCTCGCCGCGACGCCTGAAGCCGGAGAGCCCGGCGCGGAGGAAGCTGCTTCTGCGGTCGCTGAAATGAACATCGCGGCCGCTGGCCAATTCACGCATGGCCTGCGCGCATTCTTCCTCGCGATCGCGGTGCTTGCCTGGTTCATCACCTGGTGGGCCTTTGCCTTCGCTACCGTTGTGATCGTGTTTGCCCTAGCCAACCGGCAGTTCAACTCGAAAGCACGCTTCGTCGCGCAGGGCGCGATGGTGCGGCTTCAGGGCAAGCCATAGGCGAGACGGATCAGGAAGACGACGAATAGAACGTGTTCGCCACGTCTTCGAATTCCGGATCGTAGGCGACGCAGTAGCTCGTCCCCATCTCCGCCTGCACGCACATCATCGGCGCGTTCTTGCTGCGCAGTATCAGATAAGCTTCTCGGGGAAGTGGCGCCTCGTGATAGAGGCCCGACGGATCTTCGGGCCGTTCCGCCCCCTCGGGCCATTCCGGCGCCTCTCCGGTCTTCTCTATGCGGACGTTCTGCAGCACGTCCGCTAGAAACGTCTTCATGCCATCCTTCGGGACGACCGGCTTATCGTCCGATGCCGGAACGAATGCCCAGGTGTCCGTTGCGCGGACGGAATGTGACCAGAGCAGGAAGCCATCGGCCTTGCGCAGGGTCAGCAGCAGGACGGCCTGCTCGCAGTCGGCGCCGATTACCTGTGCTTCCAGAACATCCTTCGCGCCGGCGGCCGTGACGCTGACCTCGCGCTGTGCGGGTTCTATGCACAGGGCGGCCTGGGCCGCCGAATCGGCGTCCGGGCTTGTTGCGGGCGCCGCGGCGTCAGGCGCCTTTGCATTGCATCCTGCAGCAAGTACCGCCGCACTGGCCAACAGTATCGCAATTTTCACCAGCCACCCCTAAGCGTCCTGTGGTTTAGCTTGAAACGTCCACCCGCTCCGGGTCAACTCCGGGCATCGGGCGGACAAGGGTGTGACATGGACGGCCATACGCCAAAGACATCCGACGCCCAGCGCCTGCTGGAGCTTCAGCGCGCCGCTCACCGACGCGAGGGGCCGCCAAACGCGCGCGTCCGTATCGACCGGCTGGATCGCCTGGACGACATGGTGCGCAAGAGAAGCGAATCCTTCGCCGACGCCATATCCGCCGACTTCGGCAACCGCTCGCGCTTCGAGACGGCGCTTCTCGAAACGATGGTGACGCTGTCGGCCATCCGCTACGCCCGCAAGAATGTGCGCTGGTGGATGGAGCCGGCTTATCAGGAAGTCGATCTCACCTTCTGGCCCGGCTCTGCGTGGATCAGGCGTGAGCCGTTGGGCGTGATCGGCGTCGTCTCGCCATGGAATTATCCGCTCCAGCTCGCGCTCTCGCCACTGGTGGACATCATCGCCGGCGGCAACCGCGCGATCATCAAGCCATCCGAACAGACGCCCAACTTCTCTGACCTGCTGCACCGCGCCGTGTCGGAGACATTCGCGGAAGAGGAAGTGGGTGTCGTGACCGGCGGCCCGGAAGTCGCTTCCGAATTCACGCGCCTGCCATTCGATCATCTCGTCTTCACGGGCTCAACCTCGATTGGACGCAAGGTAGCTCAGGCGGCGGCCGACGGCCTCGTGCCGACCACGCTGGAGCTGGGTGGCAAATCACCAGTAGTCATCTGCCCATCCGGTTCGATGACCAAGGCGGTGAAGGCCATCGCCTATGGCAAGTTCATCAATGCAGGCCAGACCTGTATCGCGCCGGACTACGTCATGGCGCCGCGCGAGCGCATGATCGAACTGGCAGAGCAGGTGCTGGCCGAAGCCCGTCGTTCCTATCCCGACGTAGGCGGCGATTATTCCAGCATGATCAGCGAGCGCGCCTTCGATCGCATGACCGCTGCGATTGCCGAAGCCGAGCAGGGCGGCGCGAAAATCCTGCGCCATCCGGCGCCGGCAGATCGTTCAAAGCGCCTGTTGCCTCCGATCGTCGTGCTGGATGCCCCGGAAAACTGCATGCTGATGCGCGAGGAGATCTTCGGACCGGTGCTGCCAATCGTGGGGTACGATACGCTCGACGACGCGCTCGAATGGATCAACAGCCATCCGCACCCCCTCGCGCTCTACATTTTCGCGGAAGATCGCAAGGAGCAGACGAAGGTTCTCGATCGCACACAATCCGGCGGCGTCACCGTGAACGGCACGTTGCTGCACATTGCGCAGGAAGGTCTGCCGTTCGGCGGCGTCGGTGCAAGCGGCATGGGCGCCTATCACGGCCGCGCCGGCTTTGACCGCTTCACCCACGCAAGAGCGGTGTTCAAGACCGGCTTCTTCAACGCCGCCAGCTGGCTCGCCCCGCCTTACGGCAAGCGCGCCAAGCGATTGTTGAAGTTCCTGATGCGGTAGCGCTCGACGTTTCTATCAGCCCACCGGGCAGTTGCCCGTTGCGGTTCCCGTGTTGCCGATGGCGGTCGGGGCAAACATCGCTTCGCCTGTTGAGCCGGAGAAGTGCAGCTGCCGGACCCCGCCCGGCAAGTTGATGGTCAGTGTTTGGCCGCCGACAGTTGCTTGCACGTCGCCTTCGGCGGTCCATGCAATAAAGATGTCGAGCTTCTCGTTGGCATTCATGCGGCGCGCGTAAACCTGAACAACATCGCTGGTGCTGGTTTGCAGTTTCACACTGAGAGGAAGGTTGCGGCTTCCTCCCACCTGCAAGGCAACGTGTTTGTCTCCATTTCGAAGCGATATCGTTGCAGCCGGTCCGTACTGGGAATGACGGCCTATCCTCGGCATCTGGAGCTGCGTCTTGAGGGCGCTTATCGCGCAGACATCGTGGACGATGAACGTGGAAAATCGACCATCCTCGCTATCCAGATCGATCGTCAGGTTCGACAGACCGGGCAAGGGTTTGAAGTCTGTTTGCGCAACTGCCGATCCGGCAACGAAGAGCACTGCCGCCGCAACGCAGATAACCTTGAAACGCACGCGTCCCCCTAAATCAGCTTCTACTGGTGATCCCGCAGGCCCAGCACGCGCTTGGCCACCACGTTGAGGTTGACCTCGGACGTGCCGCCTTCGATCGAGTTGCCTTTGGCGCGCAGCATGGCGCGGGTGGACATGATCTCGCCCGGCTTGAAGCCTTCGCCTTCCCAGCCGAGGCCCTGATGGCCCATGGCCTCGACCTGAAGTTCGGTCTTGGTCTGGTTCATCTTGGCGGCGGCATACTTGATGATCGACGTGCCCGGGCCGACATCCGCGCCGGCTTTCGCCAGTTCGGTGTTGCGCTGGATCGTCAGCATGAAGGCCTGCTCGTACATCATCGACTTGGTGACGCGTGAGCGCAGGTCGCCATCGGCGATGACGCCGTCTTTCGTGCCGACATACTTCTTCGCGATGTCCGCGAGGGTCGGGCCAGAATTGCGATCGGCGCCGAAGCCGGTGGCCGAGATGTTCTGGCGCTCATACTGGAGCAGGCGCTTGGCGATATCCCAGCCCTTGCCCGGCGTGCCGACAAGCTGGTCCTTCGGAACCTTCACGTCGGTGAAGAAAGTCTCGCAGAAGGGCGAGGAGCCGGAAATCAGCAGGATCGGCCGTGTCTCGACGCCCGGCGTCGTCATGTCGAACAGCACGAACGAGATGCCCTCGTGCTTCTTCGTGAAATCGGTGCGGACGAGACAGAAAATCCAGTCAGCGTGGTTGGCGTAGCTGGTCCAGATCTTGGAGCCGTTGATCAGCCAATGATCGCCCTTGTCCTCGCACTTCGTCTGGAGCGCGGCGAGGTCAGAGCCTGCGCCCGGTTCGGAATAGCCCTGGCACCAGCGCGTCTTGCCGGCGACGATATCGGGAAGGAATTTCTTCTTCTGCTCTTCGTTCGCGTATTCGAGCAAGACAGGGCCGAGCATCCACACGCCGAACGAGGCCAGCGGCGAACGCGCATTGATCCGCTTCATCTCCTGGTCGAGCACGATGGCTTCGCCCTTGGAGAGGCCGCCACCGCCGTATTTCTTCGGCCAGGCAGGCGCGGTCCAGCCCTTTGCCGCCATGCGGTCGAGCCAGACTTTCGAGTCCGGGTTGACGAATTTCTGGTTGCGGCCGCCCCAGACCACTTCTTCCTCGACCATCGGCGTGCGCATCGAGGCCGGGCAGTTCGCTTCCAGCCAGGCGCGGGTTTCGGCGCGGAATTGTTCGAGGTCAGCCATCGTCAGTTTCCCGGAGCGGATTATGTCGCTTTTATCCGACAGGGCTACCGAGGCGCGCGCGAGGGGTCAATCGGTCCCGGCTACAAGCGATACTTTTGCGCGGTCGCGCTGCCCGTATGCAAGCCCATGACATTCAGCAGATGTACAAGGGCAAAGACGACCGCGGTTCCGGCCAGAACCGTCACCAGCGGCCACGAAATCCACTGCGCCTTGAGGCTGTCCTTGCGTGGCCTGCCGGACTTCCATCCGGCGAAGACGGTCAGCCCGAGGAAGGCAAGCAGAGCGGCGATGGTGACGACCATGTCCATGGCGCAAGACATGACTCGCGCCGGGCGGTCGGGCAAGCATGGCGCGGTTGTTTGCAGGTAGGACGATTCAGCGCGCTTCCGGTCCTTCCGGTGCATCGAAGCGGAATTCGAGTTGGATCACGTTGTCGCTGAATGGCGCGGGAGCGATCTGTGTCGGCGCCCGGATATCGATCAGCGGGATGTCAGCGAGCAGGTGGGGCGTCTTGGCCCAGAAGTGCGGCTTAACCTTCATTTCGATGAGGGCACAGAGCATCGCCCAGGATTGCAGCGGCCAATACAGCGGCACGCTCAATAGCGCGGGCCAGCGTCTCACGCCGCGTGGCTCAGCGGCGAACGCGGCGAACAGCACGCTGGCATACCCGGTGGCGAACAGGCCGAGATGCCAGGGCGCTATTCCACCCATGAACAGAACGCCAGCCAGGAACCAGATCAGCAATGGAGCATGCACGGCCGAAGCGAGCAGGGCGCCTCCGAATGTCAGCTGGGTCGCCATGAAGCGGACCACGCCGATCTCGCGTGCAGCCGTGAACGGCTTTCGCATCAGCACAAGCCAGGTCTGCAGATGCCCCTTGATCCAGCGCGTGCGCTGGCGAAGCCAGGGACGCAACTGTGATGGCGCTTCTTCCAGCGTCGGCGGTTCGATCATGCGGGCCTCACCGCCCAGCCGCGCGAGACGCAGCCCGATGTCTGCATCCTCGGTCACATTCCATGCATCCCAGCCGCCGGCGGCTTCCAGCCGGTCGCGGCGGAAATAGTTGCTTGTCCCGCCCAGCGGAAGCGGAAGCCCAAGCCGCGCAAGGAAGGGCAGCCATACGCGGAAATGGATCGCGTACTCGATCTGGAACTGACGCGCGATCCAGCCTTGGGTGCCATTGTGAATCTGCAGCGGGGCCTGAACCACCGCGAGCGTCTTACCGCCTGCGTGGAATGCACTCATCGCCGCGCGCGGCTGCTCCGGCGCAGGGCGGTCTTCGGCATCGAACACGGCTACGAACTGACCGCGCGCAGAGGCGAGACCGTAGTTCAGCGCCTTGGGCTTGGTGCGCGGATCACCGGGCGGAACAGGAATGATCTCGAACCATTGCGGCCGATCAACTGCGAGAACGGCCCTGAGCGTATTGTCGTCATCCGCTTCGACGAGAATTTTGACGTCCAGCTTTTCGGCTGGATAGTCGAGACGCATGATCGCGTTGACCAGTGAGCGGACGACCTTCTCTTCCTCCCTCAAAAGCGGGATGAGGATGGTCAACGTCCAGAGCTGGCTATCGGGCAAGCGAGCGGGCTGCAGCGCTGCTCTCGGCAGCAGCGTTATGGCCGCCGCCAGGAAACGAAGAGCGATCAACAATCCGAACACCGAACCAAGCAACACAGCGAACGCCTGCATGGTTGCCGACGGGGCGATCAGCAAAAAGCCGACAACACCCGTCACGAAAGCCCACCCGACAGCGCGTTGCAGCACGGTGAGGCCTGACTTTGCGGAAAGATCAGGACGCGACGTCGCGAGGCCTTCGCTCGCCGCTCCGAATGAGCGCGCGTCAGCAAGGCGCCGCGCAAACGTTTCGTCAGCGGCGGATAAAAATGGGTGATCCGGCGCGCGTTTTGCGCGCACGGTCCTATCTCCGTCGATCAGAAAAAGCCCCCAAAGACTGTATCTTTACCCTATGGATTATTTATCCACACTCCGGGGGCGGCGCGCAACCAAGAACTGAGACGCGCTCGAAGTTTTCGTTTTTCTTGCGAGTTGTTCGTAAGCGGACCTACGCTCGGGCGCGGCGGCGCAGTTGCAGCAGGTTGGCGGCCTGCCTCGCGGCCGGGTCCTTTTTCTCAAGCTCGCTTGCGGGCACAGGGCGGCTATACAGGAAGCCCTGAACTTCGGTGCAACCAAGGCCGGCGAGGATGGCAGCCTGTTGTTCGTTCTCTACGCCCTCTGCCGTGACGCGCATCTTGAGATCGCGCGCCAGCGAGATGATCGCGCGGACGATGGCCTGGTTCTCGGTTGATGTATCGATGTCGCGCACGAAGCGCTGATCGATCTTTATCTTGTCGAACGGGAAGGCTCGCAGATAGCTGAGTGAGGAATAGCCCGTGCCGAAATCGTCGAGCGCGATTTTCACGCCCAGTTCGCGCAGCGCGTGAAGCGTACGGATGTTGTGTTCCGTCTCGTCCATGAGAACGCTTTCGACGATCTCGATTTCCAGTCGGCTCGGGTCAAGCTGTGATGCGGCGAGTGCGCCGACAACGGTTGCGACGAGCGAGGGGTTCTGCATCTGTGCGGGCGATAGGTTGATCGCCACGGTGACGTCGTCGCGCCACTGTGCGGCTTCCTCGATCGCCTTGCGGATCACCCAGTCGCCGAGCGGCACGATGATGCCGGTTTCTTCCGCGCAGGTAATGAAGACGGCTGGGGACACCAGACCATGTCCCGGACGGTTCCAGCGCAGCAGCGTTTCGTAACCCGCAACCTTGCGCGTGCGTGTGTTGACCAGCGGCTGGAAGTACACGTCCATGGCCTCTTCCGCGAGCGCGCTTCGGAGGTCCGTTTCAAGGTCCGCCCGGATGCGGGCAACTTCGTCCATGCCACGCTCGAAGAAGCGGGCGCAGCCACGGCCCTGCGCCTTGGCGCGATAGAGCGCCAGCTCGGCGTTCTTCATGAGCACGGCGGGATCGGCTCCGTTGTCCGGCGCAAGGGCGACGCCGACACTGCCGCCGGCAAGAATATCCTTGCCGTTGATCGTGACCGGCGCGAGCAGGGCGTCGACTATGAGATCGGCGAGTTCAACGGCTTCTTCGGCCAGCATGTCGCGCTGCAGGACTGCGAACTCGTCGCCGCCAAGTCGGGCCAGGAAGGCCGCCGGGCCGACGCAATCGCGCAGGCGCTGGGCGACCATTTTCAGGAACGCGTCGCCGGCCGGATGGCCCTGCGTATCGTTGAGCGCCTTGAAGTTGTCGAGGTCGATCACGAACAGGGCAAAGTGTTCGCCGCGCGTTTCGGATGCTTCCTGCGCCATCTCAAGCTGTCGCACCAGCATGGCGCGATTGGCCAGGTCGGTGAGGCTGTCATACTCGGTCACGTAGGCGATGCGGGCTTCGGCATCGCGCGAGCGCGTGACGTCGGAGCAGACGCCGCGCCATCCGCCATCAGCCGTCGGCTGGCCGGAAATTGACCACCAGCCATCATGTCCGCCGATCTGAACGCGCAGAACCTCGTCGCGGAACGGCTTCTTCTGCTTCAGCAGGGTATCGAGCTGTTGGGCTGCTTCAGGAGCAAACAGGGCAAGAAGGCTGCCGCCTTCGAGCACTTCGGCGGGCAGGCCGGTGGCGTCGATGAAGCGCTGCGAGGCCTGGCCCAGGCGGCCATTGGGATCGATGCGCCAGAGCCAGTCGGCCGAATGCGCCTCGAAATCGTGCAGCAGCACGCTCATTGTTTCCTTGGCTTCGGCCAGCGCGGCGGCGCTGACCAGCTGTCGCACAAAGTTGGTATCGCTGTTGGCGGCAAAGCGTTGCAGCGCCATGACGCAGCCGGCGATCAGCAGCATGGCGCTGGCGGACCAGGCATGACCGCCAAGCGCCATGCCGACGCAGGCTCCTGCGCCGACGAGCACCGAGTAGCCAAGCGATGCATTCGGGAAGCTGGAGTTCAGCAGGGCGCCGACGCAGAGGATTGCGGCTGTCAACACGCCGAGGAGCAGCATGTGCTGCGGCCCGGACGATATCATCAGGGCGATGATGATCGCGCTCCACAGCGCGCCGCTGAACAGGGTGTAGCGCACAATCCGCCGTTCTTCCGTTGCGCCGTCAGCGAGCGTAGCGCTGCGTTTGGCTTCGCGCATGCGGATGAAGACAAGGACGGCGCTGGTATAGGTCCAGACGAACACCAGGGGCATGGCGGGTTCGTTCCAGAAGGCGGCGGTGAGGACGACGGCGTTGAGCAGGGAGTGGATAGCCGCCATTGGGGCGAGGGCGTGAAACGCTCTGCGGCGCGCGACGCTTATGGCTTCCCGGTGCGCGGCCGGAACATCGACCTCGCCCAGAAAAATGGCCCGAAGGCTGTCCAGCAGCATTACGGCTGTCCCCGCCGCGCTCCGGGCAAAATTTCCCGAAGTGAACGGCCAGCATGACATTCGAAGGTTAGAAAACCGCTTCGGCCGATCGAAGAAACTTCAAACAGGCGATTCAGACTTCGTTAGCCAGCCAGGGTCGCCGCCAGGGCATCGATCTCGGATTGCCCGGTCGCCCATGAGCAGACGAAGCGGTGGGAGCCGGTGGGCCAGGGATAGAAGCTGGCGCCGGCGGCGGAGAGGCGGGGGGCGGCGCCGGGGGGGAGCATGGCGAACACTTCGTTACCGTCGACCGGATGGGCGAGTTCGGCCCCGTTCCGGGTCAACGCCGCGGCGAGGCTGGTTGCTGATGTATTGGCGCGGCTCGCGAGATCAAGCCAGAGATTGTCTTTCAGGTAGGCCGACATCTGTGCAGCGAAGAAGCGCATCTTCGGCGGCATGTGCCCGGCGCGCTTGGCTCGGATCTTCAGTTCGTGGAAACGCTGCCGCGCCGCGCCGAACAGGATGATGGCCTCGCAGCCGACGGCGCCGTTCTTGGTTGCGCCAAAGCTCAGCACATCGACGCCGGCGCGCCATGTCATTTCCGCGGGCGATGCACCGGTGGAGACAAGCGCGTTGGCGAGGCGAGCGCCGTCGAAGTGAACCGCGAGACCGGCTTCGTGGGCGAGCTCTGCCCGTTCCTTGATCTCGAACGGACGGTAAGCGGAGCCGCACTCGGTCAGGTTGGAGAGCGAGAGGACATGCACCGGCGTCTCATGGATGAAGGACGGATCGTTGGCGGCGAGGCTGCGCTTCAGCGCCGAGAGATCGATACGGGCATGCGCGCCGGGGAGCAGGGAGAGGCGCGCGCCGCCGGTGAAGAATTCCGGGGCGCCGCGTTCGTCGCGCTCGATATGCGCTTCCTCGTGGCAGAGGATGGCTCCGTGGGGCGGGCAGAGGATGGACAGGGCCAGCGCGTTGGCGGCAGTGCCCGATGGCGTGAACCAGACGTCGAGATCGGTCTCGAAGGTCTTGCACAGGGCTTCGCGGGCGGCGGCTGTCCATGGGTCCGCGCCATAGCTGGGGGCGGGACCGTGCGCAGCGTTGACCATGGCCTCGAGGATTGCCGGGTGCGCCGGGGCGGCCGTGTCGGACGAGAAATTCATCGCTTGTCTCCCGCCGGATGTCTGGAGCCGAATTCTGCATCGTGCAAGATTGCAGGATGAGCGATCTTTCCGGAATCAAGGCGCTGACGTTCGACGTGTTCGGCACGACGGTGGACTGGTGCGGCGGCATTGCGCGCGAATCCGAGGCGATGCTGGGCGGGCGGGCAAAGCTGGACTGGGTCGCGTTCGCCAATCGCTGGCGCAAGGAATACCAGCCGGCGATGGACGAGGTGCGCAGCGGCCGGCGCGACTATGTGGTGATGGACCAGCTGCATCGCGAGATGCTGGACGTGGCGCTGGCCGAGTTCGGCGTTACGGGCGTCAGCGACGCGGAGAAGGATCATCTGGCGCTCGGTTGGCGGCGGCTTGATCCGTGGCCGGATGTGGTGGCCGGGATGACGCGGCTGAAACAGCGCTTCACGGTGGCGGCGCTGTCGAACGGCAATATCGCGCTGGTCACCGAAATGGCGAAGCGCAGCGGCATTCCGTGGGACGTGATCCTCGGCGCGGATTTCGTGCGCACCTACAAGCCGATGCCGGCGCTGTACGACAGTGCGCCGAAGCTTCTGATGCTGGAGCCGTCGGAGATCATGATGGTGGCGTGTCATACGTGGGATGTTGATAGCGCGGCGAAGCGCGGGTTCAGGACGGCTTATGTCGGGCGGCCTCATGAGTATGGCGTGGGCAGTGCGTATGGCGCGCCTGCGCCGGGGACGTATGATGTGCAGGTGGCGAGTTTCGTGGAGTTGGCTGAAGTGTTGGGGGTTTAGGTATGCACGCCCTCGTCCTTCGACGGGCGGCCCTTCGGGCCTGCTCAGGATGAGGGCTGACCACAAACTGTCATCCCGGCCGTAGCGAAGCGGAGAGCCGGGACCCATTCATCAACCCTCGTGCTGGCCCAATGGGTCCCGGATAGCGCTACGCGCTTCCGGGATGACAAGCGGTGGGTGTGCTTGAGGCGCAGGACAAAATGAAAAGGCCCGCTGTTTCCAGCGGGCCTTTCCGTCTTGTGTTGCGAGATCGACTAGAGGTCGATGTCGGCGTCTTTCAGGTCGCGCGTGGCGGAGGCGCGGGAGACGTTGCCGGCGGCGAGTTCGGCCTTGTCGAGGCCGCCGTCGCCGTTGGTGTCGAGGTCCTTGAAGCGGGTGCGGACCGACGCCATCGTGCCGGTGAGTTCGTCGATCTGGACCTTGTTGTCAGCGTTGTTGTCGAGCGCACCGATCATGCGCGAGTCCATCAGCTTGTCCTGCAGGTCGTTGCGGACGTTGCTGACTGTCTCGTCAGCCCAGCGGTAGTTGACGCGGAAGTACATCATCTCCTGCCAGGACTGCTCGCCCCAGGTCACGTCGATCTTGGAATCCGGGTTGGCTTTGTTGTTGCTCGAGTTGTCGTAGATCCAGGTCGCGATGAGCTTGGTGCCCTTCTTGATCAGGATCGGCTCGATCGGATCGTAATCGCGCTGCCAGTTGAAGTCGTACTTCGGCAGGGAGAGGAGCATCGATTCCTTGCCGTCCGACGTCTTCTGTTTCAGCTCCACCGACCAGCCGCGGTAATGGGAGTGCGGGTAGAGCGTGTAGATGTAGGCGTCGGCCGGGAATTCGAGATAGGCGATTTCCTTGTGACGGGCTTCGCCCTTTGGAATCTTCAGCGCGAAGTCGGAGATGACTGTCGAGCGCTTGATGAATTCCGGCGGGGCTTTCAGCGTGTAGTAGCCGATCTGTGTCTGGTCGGTCGCGGCCTTGCCCGTGGTTGTGTAGTGCATCGAGAAGGACAGCTTGCCGCCGGCCGGGACCGGAGCGCCAGCGCCCGTGGCGATGACCTGAGGCTCAGCGCCCGGCGTGTAGGAGCCGACCGAACCGCCCGGGATTTTCGCAGGCTTGGAGCCGCGATCCGGCGAGTGGTTCGACGTGACGTGGTGAAGGACCGTGCGCTCGCCCGGCTTGATCGCGATTGCTTTCAGCCAGGTGTCGCCCTTGAACGGGTTGTCGACGCGCATGTTCTGGTAGGCGACCGTGCCCGAGGCCGGAACGTCGAACGACGGGAGCGTGACGATCACGTCGGGCTTGCCGAGCGCGACGGGCCAATCCGGCGCCTTCGAGGCGTGTTCCTTCAGTGTATCCGGACCCGAGCCGCGCGGAGCGCCGGCTTCGAGCCAATGGATCAGCGTCTTGTTCTGCTGCGCGGTAAGCGCGTTGTCGTTCTGGAACGAGCCGATGTGCGGATCGGCGAAGTAGGGCGGCATCCGCTCCGACATCACTGACTCGAGCATCATGGGCGCCATCGACTTGACGATGTCGTAGCTGTCCATCGCGAAGGGGGCGATGCCGCCTTCCTGGTGGCAGGCGACGCACTTGGCCTGGATGATCGGGGCGACTTCGGTGGAGTAGGAGATGGCGGCGTGCTCGGCTTTGCGGGCGCGTTCCGGGAAGGCGATCGTGTTGCCGGCTTTCACTTCGACGCGCGGGTTGGCGACCGGCTTGCCGGCGAGGACGGCGTCGATGGCTTTCGAGGTTTCGGCGAGCGTGCCGTGGTAGGCGACCTTGAAGCCGGTTTTCGGGGCGACGACGAAGATCTCGCCTTCACGCTGGATGCCGAGCTGTTCGCCGACGAGCTGGAGTTCGTCCATCAGGACGGGGAAGGCGAACTTCTGGGCCTTGGCTTCGGCGGCCGCAGCGTCGCGCGAGTCCTTCGAGTTGATGGCGTAGAAGAGGACGCCTTGCGCCTTGTATTGCGTCTGGAGCTTGGCCAGCTGGGCGGCGACGTCGCGCGAAGTCTTGCCGCCGTTGACCTGGCTCATCAGCACGATGGCCGGAGCATCGCGGAAGTAGTGGAGTTCGTGGGCGAGGCGGCTGGTGTCCGTCAGCTGGAAGTTGGCGGCGCGTTCCGGCACGGCGGCGATGGTGGGCGCCGGGGCGGGGGCCGAGATGGCCGAAGCGGCGACCGCGGCGGCGACAACAACGGCTGCGGCAGTCGTCAGCAGGACAGACTTCATTCCAGCTCTCCCAAGCAATGTGTCCGAGGCCCGTTTGAAACGGTGCGTAATTATCATTCCAGTATCTAGGCGGCCGGGAAAACCGTCAACGCAGGGGCGGGATTTCAGGGGCGGATTTGACCCCGGAGGTGGTCACAAATCCGGCAACCTGGGCACTGATCGGGGCCGTCCTGTTCGTGGAAGGATATGAAGGCGCCGATAACCTAGCGGCAGATGTCGTTAACGGCAGTCTGGGCGGACTGGCGGCTGGCCTGCGAGGGGCGGGAATCAGACGGCCCGGAAGTTTCCTTCCGGGCCGCTGGATTGGATGCCGAGAGGCAGCTGGATCAGCTCCAGCTGATGTTCTCGACGGGCAGGCTGCGGATGCGCTTGCCGGTCGCCGCGTAGATGGCGTTCGTCACGGCGGGCAGGACCGGCGGAAGCGCCGGCTCGCCGAGGCCCGTGGGCGAGTTCTCCGTGATGTGGAAGTGCGAGTCGATCTGCGGAGCGTTGTCGATGCGGATCAGCGGCATGTCGAAGAAGTTCTGCTGCTGGGTGCGGCCCTTGTCGAAGGTGATGCGCTGGCTCAGCTCGGAGATGCCGTCCATGATCGCGCCCTGGACTTGGTTGTGGGCGTTGGTCGGGTTGATGATGGTCGAGCCGACGTCGCCGACGCTCCACACTTTCTGGACGCGCCAGGCGCCGTTCTGCTGGACCTTCACCTTCACGACCTGGGCGAAGTAGCCCTGGTGCGAGAAGTAGAAGGCGCAGCCCATGCCGGTGCCTTTCGGCAGCGAGGCCCGGTTGGCCCAGCCCGAACGCTCGCCGACGACGCGGAGGACGTCTGCCATGCGTTGCGGGTTCATGCCCGCGCGGGTGGCGCCAGCCGGGAGCGGCATGTTCAGCAGCTCAAGACGGAAGGCGAGCGGGTCCTTGCCGGCGGCGATCGCCACTTCGTCGATGAATGACTGGTGGACGAAGCAGACAGCGTTGGACGTCGGCGCGCGGAGCGGGCCGGTGGGCATGCCGCCCATCATCAGGCTCTGGTCGTAGGCGTGGTTCGGCACGTAGTTGGCCGGGAACTCCTGCGGCGGCGAGTTGGCGCTGGCGAGGATGGTCATCGCGCCGGCGTCGTTGGGACGGCCGAACGAGACGAAGTGGTTGGTGAAGGCGACCATCTTGCCGTCCTTGTCGAGGCCGGCCTTGAAGTTGTGGTAGCCGCCCGGACGATACGGGTCGTGCGCCATGTCCTGTTCGCGCGCCCACACCAGCTTGACCGGGATGTTGCCCGCCTGCTTCGAGATCGCGGCTGCTTCGACGATGTAGTCGTTGTCGAGACGACGGCCGAAGCCGCCGCCGCAGCGGATCATGTGGATCGTGATCTTGGACTTGTCGACGCCGAGCGCCGTCGAAACGAGGCCGAAGCCGCCATTGGCGCCCATGTCGGGACGCTGTGTCGGCGCCCAGATTTCCACCGTGCCGTCGGCTTTCGCGTGGGCCGTGCAGTTCATCGGCTCAAGCGGAGCGTGGACCAGGAAGGGGTAGGAGTAGCTGGCTTCCACTGTTTTGGCCGCGCCCTTGAGCGCCGCGGCAGCATCGCCAATCTTGGACAGGCTGGACTGCGGGGCTTTCTTGGCGAGGTCGGCTGCCTGCTTGTCGTAGGAGGCCGTCGACTCGTCTTTCGACACGCCTTCGTCCCACTGGATTTTCAGCTTCTTGCCGGCTTCCTTGGCGGTCCACCAATCGTCGGCGATGATGGCGACGCCATCGAGCAGGCCCATCTTGGTCGGCAGGGCGGTGCCCGCCTGCTTCACGACGAAGCAATCAGAGATGCCCGGCAGCGCCTTGATCTCGTCGACGTTCGCCGACACGAGCTTGCCGCCGAATACGGGGCACTTCTGGAAGTAAGCGTACTTCATGCCCGGCACGACAGTGTCGATGCCGAAGATGGGCTCGCCGCGAACGATCTTCGGCGAATCCCAGTTGCGCATGTCCTTGCCGACGATGCGGTAGGACTTCGGGTCCTTCATCTTCAGCGTGGCCGGATCCGGCGCCGTCAGCTTCGCAGCATCAGCGACGAGGTCGCCGTAGGCGATTTTCTTGCCGGTTGCGGTGTGGACAACCATCGAAGGCTCGGTCGAGAGTTCGGTGATCGAGACGGCGAGGCGGGCGGCGGCGGCCTGCAGCAGCAGGTTGCGCGTGGCGGCGCCGACCTGGCGGTGCGGGACCCAGTGGTTCGGCGTGGCGAACGAGCCGCCAGCGATCTGGTTGCCGTACTTGGCTTGATCCGCATCGGCCTGTTCGATGACGACCTTGGACCAGTCAGCGTCGAGTTCTTCGGCGATGAGCATCGGGAGCATCGTCTTGATGCCCTGACCGATCTCCGGGTTCTTCGCCATGATGCGGATCGTGCCGTCAGGCGAGATCGACACGAAGGCGTTCACGTCAACCAGCGGGGCCGCCGGTTTCGGCGGGATAGCCGCGATCGTGGGGGCGCCGTCGGTGGTGTCGCCCGGGGTTATGCAACCCGAGAGCATGAGGCCGCCGCCAGCCGCCGAGGCCAGCAGGAAAAAGCGGCGCGAGGCATTGATTGTGTTGCCGTCAGCCATGGATCAGACCTCCCGCGTGTCTGTGGTTGCAGCGCCCGCAGCCGTCTTGATGGCTTCGCGGATGCGCACGTAAGTGCCGCAACGGCAGGCATTGCCCTGCATCGCAGCATCGATGTCCTTGTCCGTGGGTTTCGGCGTCCGGTTGATGAGCGCCGTGGCCGCCATGATCTGGCCGGCCTGGCAGTATCCGCACTGCATAACGTCCACGTCGAGCCAGGCCTTCTGAACGGCCTCGCCCGTCTTTGTCTGGCCGATGGCCTCGATGGTCGTGACCTGCTTGGCGCCGACCGACGAGATCGGGGTGACGCAAGCGCGCGTGACCTGACCATCGAGGTGGACGGTGCAGGCGCCGCATGCAGCGACGCCACAGCCGAATTTCGTGCCCTTCAAGTTGAGCTTGTCCCGGAGGACCCAGAGCAGAGGCATGTTGCCGTCCGCTACATCGACCTTCTCGGTCTTGCCGTTCACGGTGAGAGTATAGCTTGCCATTTTTTCGAGCTCCGCGGGTTTGTTCCGGAATCGCTTCCGGCTCCTCCACCCAGTTTTCTTACCCGAGACGATTATCCGCCCTGCAGAGAGAGCGCGCCTTGCGGGAATCCATAACGTGGGACTTGGCTAACGCCAATGCGGGCGCGGCGCGCCGTCGCCGGATTTTGAGCCCGAACGAAACACGCTTGCGCGAGAAGGCCGTTGCGAGCAACGGCCTGCGCAGGTTCTGTTGCGAATGGTTCTCAGCATTCCGCGCGTCTTGAGACGTTAGCCGCTGTAGTTCGGTAAGTATAGCGAGGCGTTTCGGCTGATGCCGGCGCGCCATTTCCTCCCTCGCCTTGGGCGAGGGAGGTGGAAGAGGCGACTGCCGGGGAAAGAGGCTAGCGCCCCTTGAAGACCGGCGCGCGTTTTTCGACGAAGGCCTTCGCGGCTTCGGCGTGGTCAGCGGTTTGTGCGCTGCGGGAGTGGTTGAGGGCTTCGGTGTCGAAGGAGAGGAGCATGTCGCCCTTCTCTGCGATGTTGAGGTTCTTCTTCATCAGGCCCTGCGTGATGCGAGCGCCTGAGGCGAAGCGCTTGGCGAGGGCAAGGGTTTCGGCTTCGAGTTCTTTCGGATCGACGGCGCGGTTCACGACGCCGAGGCGCTCTGCTTCTTCAGCGAGGATGACGTCGGAGAGCAGGTACAGCTCTTTCGCTTTCGCGGAGCCGACCAGTCGCGTGAGGAAATAGGTGCCGCCGAAGTCGCCCGAGAGGCCGACCTTGGCGAAGGCCGTGGTGATCTTTGCACCCCTGGCAGCGATGCGGAAGTCGCAGGCGAGCGCGATTGAGAGGCCGGCGCCGGCGGCGGCGCCCGGGATCGAAGCGATGGTGATCTTCGGCATGTCGTGCAGCCAGCGCGAGACTTCCATGCTTTGACGGAGTGCGTGGGCCGCTTCTTCCGGCGAACGGCCATGGTTGGCGCCGCCTTCGGCCCCGGCGAAGCCTTTGACGTCTCCGCCAGCGCAGAAGGCGTTGCCGGCGCCGGTGATGACGACGGCGCCGATCGAACTATCAGCGGCAAGGCGGGGCAGGGCTTCGAGCAGGGCGGCGATCATGGGCTGCGAGAGCGCATTGCGCGCCTCGGGCCGGTTCATGGTGAGGATCGCAATGCCGTCCTGTTTGGTTTCGATAAGGTCGGCCATGCACGTCTCCCGGAGATTTTTTATGTGCAGGGAGGGATAGGACCGCCGGATGGCGCAGGCAAGGTCAGCGCTTTGCCGCGTCAAGACTAGCGGAGATAGCGGCGAGGCCGCCTTTGAGTTCGGCGGGCAGGGGCCAGCCGAAGCCGATGCGCATGTGTCGCCTGTCCTGCTCGAACCAGTGGCCGGGGCCGACGCAGGCGGCGTGGTCTGCCGAGAGGACGTGATAGAAGCGGTCGACGTCGATACCCGCGTCGGCGCGTATGCGCGGGAAGCAGACGCAGCCGCCTTGCGGGCGGACCCATTCGAGGCGGGGTTCGCTGGCGATCCATGTGGCGACGGTTTCAACGCCGATGGCGAGATCCTTCGCGACGCTGGCCAGCCATGGCGCGCTTTGCTGAAGCGCCGCTTCGGCAATCTGTTCGTCGATCACGCTGCCGCAGATGCCGATCTGTTCTTTCGCGGCGAGGAAGCGCTCCATCAGCTTCGGATCGCGGCTGATGATCCAACCGACGCGCACGCCGGGGATGCCGTAGGATTTCGAGACGGACGAGACGCTGATGGCGCTTGGGCTGAGGCTGGCTGCGACGGGAAGTTTCGGGATGAACGACATCTCGCGATAAGTTTCATCAACCAGCAGCCGGATGCCGCGCGCTTCGGCAAGCGCGATGAGGCGGCGCAGGGTGGGCTCGGTGAGCGATACGCCAGTGGGGTTATGTGGCGTGGTGACGGAGATGAGTTTGGTGTTGGGGCGCAGGAGGCGTTCGATGCGATCCGGATCGAGGGCGAAGCTCTCTTCGAAACTGAGGTCGACATAGTCGATTGCGCAGCCGATGGCGCGGGGCGTTTCGATGTTGGTGGCGTAGTTCGGCCGCACGACGACGAGGTGATCGTCTTTCTCCAGCAGCGTTGTCGCGATGATGAAGAGAGCGGCGGCGGCGCCGGCAGTGGCGAGGATATCGGCGTCGGTCACGCTGGCCTGTCGGGCGATCAGGTTGATGAGGCCCGGCGCACCGCGATGGGCGCCATAGGCGAGCACGAGATCGTCCGAGCGGATGCCGAGGTCCGAAAGCTTGCGATCGCGCATCGAGCTTTCGGAGAGGTTGTGGCGGATCGTGTCGTAGCCCTGCTCCTCCGGCGACTCGATCTCGATCGGCATGCGGACGTATTTCATGATGGTCTCATGGTGCGAGGCGACGCGGGAGGATCAGGCCTGTTCGGATGCGCGCGTCGCGATGGCGACGACGGCGGGCGGGACCGGCGAGTGTGTGCGCAGCTCTACGTCGGCCGATCCACAGATGGGGCAATTGAGCGTCGATCGCAGCACGCCGACATCGGCGTCGAGCCCCAGTTCGAGCGCGGGAGGGGCAGGGTCGACGGGCGTCTTGCCGCCGCAGTCCTGGCAGGCGACCAGGATGAGCTGGTCGTTGTTCAGCAGATCGCGGAACTTCATTGCCACACCCCACGCGGCCACTGACGGCGGCTCTGTGAGCAAATTCTGCAATGGCGGCGCGCGAAAAGCGAATCAGAAATGCGGCGCGAGGTGAAGATTTGCGGGCTGTTTGAATCTACGGGGGATTCATGCGGGAATATCAGCGCAGCTCGATGTCGCCATTGTCCCACGCGTCTTCGCAATCGCTGGCATCGTGCTGGATGTCGTCCGACAGCAGCTGCGTTGTCGTCATGCCGAGGCCTTTGAAGCGCGGGTCGTCGCATTCGCCGTCGTGCGCGAAGTCGCTGCTGTCGTCACCGAAGTCGGGGATGCCCTTGGCGGTGACGCCGGCGAGGCTGATTTCGCCGCTCGTCCACGCGGCGCGGCAGTCGGCGGCGTCGTGCAGGATGTCGTCTTCCAGCAGCGTGGTGTCTGTCATGCCGGCGCCGTTGAAGCGCGGATCATCGCATTCGCCGTCGTTGGACCAGTCGCTGGCGTCGTCTCCGAAGTCGGGCGTGACGGCGCCGCCTGAACTGATGGCGGCGAGCTGGACCTTGCCGCTTCGCCACGCGCCGCGGCAGTCGCTGGCGTCATGGCCGACGTCGGAGTCGAGGAAGGGGGCGTCTGTCATGCCGGGGCCGGCAAAGCGGCGGTCGTCACATTCGCCGTCATTCGCCCAGCGGCTCTTGTCGTCGCCGAAGTCGGGCGTGGTTTTCTGGGCGTGGACGATGGGAGCGATACCTGCGCTGGCGACCATGAAGGCGGTGGCCGCAGCCACGCGGAATGTCTTCAGCATCGTCGTCGTCCCCGCACCGCGCGACGCGGTTCTGGCGACTATGCAAAAAGGCTCCAGCCTGTCTATATGAGGGATGCATCTGGAACGCGCGAAGGCGCTGTTTCTCGGGGATGGATGGAGGGGGCAATGAAACTCTGGAGCGCGCTGCTGGCGTTGTTCGTAGCCGTGTTCGCTGTGGCGCCGGCCGCCGAGGCGAAGACGATGTTCGGCGAACAGGACAATTTCAACACGCTTCTGAAGCTCGATATTTCTGCCGACCAGATCGAGGCGTACGGCTTGCCCAAGGAGTGGGCGGCGAACACCGAACTGGTCGGTCATTCGACAACGCTGTTCGTGTTGGCCGGCGTGTTCGTCAGCGACAAGGGATACGCGATCAAGACGACTGGCTCCGATGATTACTGGGAGCTGGATGCCGAGATGATCAAGAACATGCAGGAGGTTGGGTTGCTGCCGACCCCTTTGCCGCCGGCAACCATCGACACCTTTGATCTGATCTTCGGATACTCGCTCTGGATCGTTCTCGGCGGACTTGCGCTTTTCTACGGGGCGAAGGCGATCTTCTTCAAGAAGAAGCCGGAAGCTGCGCCGCCCGCTTCGCCGACAGCGGAATAGTCACGGTTGATGTTCCGGGGTTTCGCCGCGTGCTTGCCACGCGCAGGGTTTTGGCCATGCTCTTCCCATGGCCGATCCCTCCCAACTTCTCGCCAGACAATTGCAGCAGGCATCGCGGATCGTGGTGTTCACCGGCGCGGGCATTTCCACGGAGTCGGGGATACCGGACTTCCGCTCGCCGGGCGGCGTGTGGTCGAAGATGAAGCCGATCTACTTCCAGGAGTTCGTGGGGTCGGAAGACAAGCGGCGCGAGGCGTGGACGCGGGTGTTTTCCGGCGCGGCCGGTTGGGTCGGGAAGGAGCCGAATGCCGGGCACCATGCGGTGGCGCGGCTGGTTGAAAGCGGGCGGGCCTCGTCGGTCATCACCCAGAATGTCGACAACCTGCATCAGGCCTCGGGCGTGGCCGAGGGACAGGTGATCGAGCTGCATGGCAATGCCAGCTATGCGACGTGTCTTGAATGCGGCCTGCGGCATGAGCTGGACGAGCTGCGGCCGGTGTTTGTGGATCGCGGGGAAATTCCGGCGTGCCGGGCGTGCGGGGAGCTGGTGAAGACCGCCACGATCTCGTTCGGGCAGCAGATGCCCGAAGCGCCCATGATGCGAGCAGAAGCCGAGACAAATCTATGTGATCTTTTTCTTGTTCTGGGCTCGTCTCTGGTGGTGACGCCGGCCGCGCATTTTCCGGTGAAGGCAAAGCGCAACGGGGCGCGCCTGGTGATCGTGAACCGTGATCCGACGCCGCTGGATGAGATCGCGGATCTCGTGTTGAGGGCTGAAATCGGGCCAACATTGACGGCTGCGATGCGCGATCTGAATTGAACCCGCGTTTCCTGCATGTCGATTTGCAGGAGACCGGCGCCCCTGAAATGCCTTTACGTGAGGGGTAGGTTCTGCCCCCAAAAGCCCGCCTGCGGCCCATTCACGCTGTAATGTTCCCGGCATTGCCCGACGGAAACGAACAGCGTACCCGTTATTCGAATGCCGCAATAAGCGGCGAAACTCCCCGGAGGCTATCCCGTGCGCCGCGCACTTATTCTTGCTCTTGGAACCGCCCTTGCCGCCACTACGGCGATCGCGCCTGCCTTCGCGCAGGAAGCTCTTGGTGCGAAGGCCCCGAAGGCGGCCGTAGCCGCGCCGAAATATGATCCGACCAAACCCTATCCGGCCTACACCGCGCCGAAAACGGCGTGGGGCGCCCCGAGCATCATGGGCATCTGGAGCAACGCGTCGCTGACGCCGCTCACCCGCCCGGCCGCCCTGAAGGATCAGGCCGTGTTGACCCCCGAGCAGGTCGCCAAGATGGAAGGCGACGTGCAGACCGAGATCGAGGAAGGCAACGCGCCGACCGATCCGAACGCGCCGGCTGACTACGTCGCCAAGACGACCGTACAGCGCGCGGAATTCCAGGCCGCTGGCGGCGCCGTCGGCGGCTACAACCGTGGCTGGCTCGATCCGGGCAACCACGTCATGCGCGTGAATGGCGAAGCTCGTACGGCCATTCTCACCACGCCGAACGGCTCGATGCCGGCACGCAAGGCCAACGCGACGACGGCCAACGCCGAAGTTCCGGCGTTCCTCGCGCACCTCGGCGATAGCCCCACGAAAAAGGGCGGCGCTTTCGAGAACATGGAATCGCGTTCGGCTGGCGAGCGTTGCATCGTCTCGTTCGGCCGCAATGGCGGCCCGCCGATGTTCGCGAACGGGTTCTACAACAACAATTACGAGTTCGTGCAGACGCCGGACCATGTGCTCATCAACGTCGAGATGAACCATGACTCGCGCATCATCCGCCTGAATGCGAAGCACCGCACGGACGACGTTCGCCCCTATTTCGGCGACTCGATCGGCTGGTGGGAAGGCGACACGCTGGTTGTTGAGACCACGCACATTCCGCAAAGCCAGCAGTTCATGGGTTCGTGGAAAGACCTGAAAGTGACCGAGAAGTTCAAGCGCGTCGCCGAAGACCGCATGTTCTATTCGTTCACGGTTGAAGACCCGACGCTGTGGGATGCGCCGTGGGGCGGCGAGTACGAGTTCCACCCGCTCGAGACCCAGCGCCTGTTCGAATACGCCTGCCATGAAGGCAACTACGCCCTGCCGGGCATCCTGTCCGGCGCGCGCGTGGAAGAAGCCAAGGCAGCCGGCAAGAAGTACTAGTCGTCAGGCTGGTTTAAGTTTGAAAGAGCCGGTCCTTCGGGGCCGGCTCTTTTGTTTTGTGCCTCCCGTTGGGTGCGGCGGCGCGTTCTAGAAGCTGAAGTCCGGCGTTGATGACGTGACCATCGCGCGCAGACGCGTCGCGGTTGCCTCTCCGCCGATGCTGGCGACGGCGGCCATGAAATCGGCTTCGCTCGCTTCGCGACCCGCAACGCGTTTGCGGTAAGCCGTCCACACGGAATAGAGCCCGTCCGACTTCGGCGCGATCCGGCGCAGCTCTGCGTCTAGCGCGATGTTGGCGCGCAGGCCGCAGGTGTAGGCTGCATCGAACGTATCAGCTTCCAGGGCCGCATGAAGCGAGCGGCCGGCCAACTGTTTTGTGCATTTGCCGGCTGATGCGGCGACGACGGCGTCGGCTGCTTCGGCTTGTCCGGTGGAACGGAGGGCGAGCGCGGCGAAAGCTTCGGCGCCGCCTTCGTGGATCCAGGAACCTGTCTTGTCCTCAAGATAGGTCTGCCGTTGGTAGAGGTGGGCCGCTTCGTGCGCGAAGTGCCAGCCGAGGTCTTCCGCGAAGCCCGGCTTCGCCATCTGCTCGGTCCACATCGATCCGTAGAAGTGGACGAAGACCTGCCCGGGAAGCGTGCCGCCCTGACGGCCGTTGCCGTCGCGATGGGCGAGATCGTAGGACACGAACAGCATCGGCCGCGCGGGCAGCGCGCCGAGACGGTCGGCGAAATGGTGCAGATAGATCGGAAGCTGGGTTGCCAGCTGCGAGCGGATTGCGCCGGGCAAGGCGTTATCAATGACCGCGATGAAGTCCGCCGTTTCGACAGGCTTTGCCTCGCCGATATAGATGTTCTGCCCGCTGTCGGAATCGAACCATTCCGCGGCGCCGGACAGCGCCTTTCCATTGAGCAGGATCGAGCGGCCCGGTGCATTCAGCTTCATGCGCCAGCCATCGTCGACACACTCCCCGCCGCAGGCGAAGAAGCGGCCGGTGTAGGTGAGGATGCCGCCATCGCCGAAGGGCGAGAAAGGGCCGTAGTCTTTCGGCAGGTCGCGATAGACCGGCGGTACACTGAGGGTGACGTTGCTGAACGCCGCGCCATCGTGACGGTGGACGCGTTCGAACTCGCCGGTGCGGATGATCTCGAAGCCTTCGGGCGCCTTCCAGTCGATCGTGCGGCTGGCGTCCGGCGAGCGGGAGAAGACGAGTTCGGTCGCGGGGGTGGGCAGGGTGTAGGCCGCGCTCCAGTTGCCTGAGGCTGGGGCGGTGATCGCTATCTCCGGAAATGCTTTTGTCTCGTCAGCTGGCGCTGTTGCGCAAGCGGCGGCGAGGAGGAAGGTGGCCGAAGTCAGAAGGCGATGCGCGTGTCCCATGGTTGCGGGATTTAGCATGGGGGCCGCCTTGCGTTCCAGACCCGCGGGCGGGGAGGGCCAGACTCTATTTCGCGGGCTTCTTCGGCTTTTTGGGTTTTTTCTTGTTCGACATCCAGGTGCGCCAGATCACGATGGGAGCGCCGAGGACGCGGAGCGCGGAGACGAAGACCAGCACGCCGTAGAGCTTCAGGCCCGCAAGGATTGCGCCGGCTTCGAACGAGCGGGGCTGCAATTCCGAAAGGTGGAAGTTCTGCTGCAGGGCGGTCTTGTTGTCCTGGCTGAGGAAGAAGCCGAACAGGTCCAGTCCCCCCATGACGCTTTGCGAAATGAAGTTCCAGAAGCCGAAACCCTGCGCGGCTTCGGGCCCGAACAGCCGCGCCTCGATGGCGGGCGACAGGAGCGTGTAGGAGTACGCCATCATCGCGACGATCGGCAGGGCGGTGAGATGTGACAGCAGGCGTTGCAGGTCTGCGATGAAGAGTTTGCGCGCGCTGAATTTGCGGCGAGGAGCCTGGGCGAGGCCGAGATCGTGCGGCTTCCAGATGCCTGCGATGTCGCTGATCGCATGGGCGGCGGCGTCGGCGATCGCGATGCCGGCGAAGATGCAGAAGAAGATGTTCTGCGGATTGGAGGGCAGCGTAGGCCGGATGATCGGCGAGGCAATCGACAGCCAGAAGATCGAGGCGGCTGCAAGGATGGCGACGTAGAGCCAATAGAGGCGGGCCCGCCAGCTGTTGTCGCTAGGCGGCGGGGCCGGGCCGGGCATGTTACCAGGCCAGCTCTTTGCCGTTCCATGCGAGGAAGCGGCCGGTGGAGGCGATGTCGAGCTTGTCGATCAGCTTCTGCATCTGCGTGGCGCTTTCTTCCGGCGAAAGCTGTGCGCCATCACCGCCCATGTCGGTCTTCACCCAGCCGGGGTGAAGGATCAGCACGGGTACGCCTTGCGGCTTCAGCTCGGTCGCGAGGCCGCGCATCAGCTTGTTCACCGCCGCCTTGGAGACGCGGTAGGCGAGCGCGTCGGCGAGGGCCGACTGCATCTGGCCCATCTGGCTCGACAGGGTGACGATCTTGCCCTTGGCAGCCTTCACGTTGGGCAGGAAGGCGTTGGCGACGCGCAGCGGCGCAATGGCGTTGACGTTCAGGGTTTCGAGCAGGCCTTCGAAATCCATGTCGGTGGCGGACTGGCGGTCAGGCCCGCCGATGCCGGCATTGTTGATCAGCACGTCGATCGGTTCGGCTTCCAGCTTGCGGCGGGCGCGGCCGATTTCGGCGGGGTCGGACACATCCATCTCGATCACCTCGACCCATTTCGGCTGGGCCTGTGCGAAGGCGTCGAGTTCGGTGCGGTCTGACGAGGCGCGGACGGTGGCGATGACCTTGTCGCGGCGGCTGGCGTAGGCCTTGACCAGCGCAAGGCCGATGCCGCGGTTTGCGCCGGTGATCATTACGACAGCCATCGTCCTTTATCCCCAGCGTGGGCCGGGTCCTCTTTTATCAGCGTGTCGGAATGGGTTTGTCGCCGCGGTAGTCGTAGAAGCCCCGGCCGGCCTTCTTGCCGACCCAGCCGGCTTCCACGTATTTCACGAGCAGCGGGCAGGGGCGGTATTTCGTGTCGGCGAGGCCATCGTGCAGCACCTGCATGATGGAGAGGCAGGTATCGAGGCCGATGAAGTCGGCCAGTTCGAGCGGGCCCATCGGATGGTTGGCGCCGAGCTTCATGGCGGTGTCGATCGACTCCACCGTGCCGACGCCTTCATACAGCGTGTACACCGCCTCGTTGATCATCGGCATCAGGACGCGGTTGACGATGAAGGCCGGGAAGTCTTCTGCGTTGGTGACGTGCTTGTTCAGACGCTCAACGATGTGGACGGCGGTTTCGTAGGTCTGCTGATCAGTGGCGAGACCGCGGATGACCTCGACAAGCTTCATGAGCGGCACTGGGTTCATGAAGTGGAGGCCGATGAACCGCTCCGGGCGGTCGGTCGAGGCGCCGAGGCGCGTGATCGAGATGGAGGAGGTGTTGGTGGCGAGCATCGCCGTCTTGGGAATCTTGAGGCATACGTCGTCGAAGATGGCGCGTTTTACCGCTTCCTTTTCGGTGGCGGCCTCGATGGCGAATTCGACTTCGGCGAATGCGTCCAGGGTGGTGACGGGCTTGATGCGTTTCATGGCGGCGTCGCGCTGTTCGATCGAGATCATGCCGCGATGGACCTGGCGTTCCATGTTGCGCTGGATCGTCTTGATGCCGGCTTCGAGCCTTTCAGCCGAAACATCGTTCAGGACAACGTCAAAGCCGGCGAGCGCGCAGACGTGCGCAATGCCGTTACCCATCTGTCCTGCGCCGATGACGCCGATGGTGCGAATGCCGGTCATGCGGGTATGACGCCTGTGCTGTGAATCGAACTACGCTAACACGCGAACCGAGGCCCGCGAGTCTCCGCTATTCGCACATGCACAAGAGAGAGTGAAGAAGCGTCTCGGTGTGACGTTTGCGCACCAGAATTGGTCGCTCACGGCGGCGTGAAGGCAAACCAGCCTCTCAAACCGCACCAAACCGGGCGCCTTTTTTCCTTCGGGGCGGAAAAGCCTGCGTTATACTCGCCTGAAACAATGGCCGGCCTCCCAAACAGGCAAAGGCTGGCGCTCCGGGGAGGTCCACATGTTGAGATGGGTTTGTGTCGCGGCTCTGGCCGCGATGGTTGCCGGGCCGGCTTTCGCACAGAAAACCGACCTTCCAGACCGCGCGCTGAAGCAGACCACGCCGTTCGACCAGAGCCCGATCAGGGAAGGGCTTACAGCCCTGAAACAGGGTGGTGAATGCACGGTGGCCTACATCGTCGGCGTCAATGGCAAGGCCAAGGACATCAAGGCGGATTGCTCCGTACCCGACATGGCGCCCTACGCGATCCGCACGATCGAGAGCGGCGCTTGGGATGCCGAGATCACCGGCGGCGAATTCTTCGACAGCTTTCCGATGAAGCAGGTTTTCAAGTTCGGCACGCAGCAGGCGGTCGATCCGCGCGGCGAGAAGGCGCCGGTTCTCAAGGCCGACCTGCAGCAGAAGGACATCGCCCGCGCGATCGAGCAGGTCGATGAGAGCGGCGTGTGCAACGTGAAGTATTCAGTCGGCGCTGACGGCAAGGTGAAGGACGTGACGCCCAACTGCCAGCCGGCCGCTTATGACGCGCGCATCGTCGAGGCGATGAAAAAGATGGAATTCCAACCCGGCCTGAAGGGCGGCAAGCCCGTGGACTGGCCGGGCCTGAGCATGCCGATGAACCTGACCAAGCCCAAGGGCTGAGGCTGGGCAACCGTTGAAACGAGAAACGCGCCGGAGTTGCCTCCGGCGCGTTTTGTATTCTGTCGCGTCCTTAGAAGTCGACGCCGACGCGGGCGTAGAGGAAGCGGCCCGAATAGCCGAGCGGCGATGTCGACGAGAACGGCACGTTGGCGAGCGTGTTTAGGCTCGGGCGCAGCGCATCCGGATACTCATCGAACACGTTGTCCGCGCCGACTGTCAGCTTGACCATGTCGGTCGCTTGCCAGGAAACATCGAGATCAAGCACGGTCTTGGGCGAGAGTGTGAAGTCGTTCGCCTGTACGCTGCCCGGAACGAGCACCTCGCCATAGCGGATGGCGCGTGCACCGGCGCTGAACGCGCCAAGCTCCCACGCCACGCCGAACGTGTACTTGTCCTTGGGCTGGCCCTTTTCGAAGGTCAGGACGTTGAGACGGCCGAACAGCGGCGGGGCCGGGGTCAACGCGGACAGGACGGGGATGGCCGGGATCCGCGTGACTTTCGTTTCGGTGTAGTTGGCGCCGAGGGTGAAGTCGAAATCACCGAAGCCGGTTCCGAGTTCGTAGTTGGCGACGATATCCACGCCCTGAGTCTCGGTGTCCACGCCGTTGATGAAGAAGCGGCCGCCGCCGACGGCGACGAAGCCCTGTCCTTGCAGGTAATTGCGGACGTTCGCCTGCGTGAGGTTTTCCGAAAGCACAATGCGGTCATCGATGTCGATGCGGTAGCCATCGACGGTGACGTTCAGGTCGCCCATGCGGAAGACGCCGCCCAGCGAATAGTTGATCGACTCTTCAGCCTTGAGCGGCTGGGCGCCCAGGGCAATGGCGACAGGATCGCTGACGGGGAAGGTGGTGACTTCATAGGCGATGCCGTCGATGAAGTTCGTCGAGGTGGTGGCGAAGTACTGCTGTTGCGGCGAGGGCGCGCGGAAGCCGTTCTGCACGGAGCCGCGCAGGGCGAACATGTCGTTGAAGTCGTAACGGGCCGACAGCTTGCCGGTCACCGTGTCGCCGAAGTCCGTATAGTCTTCGGCGCGGATGGCGGCGGACAGGAGGAGGGCGTCCGTGACGTTGGCTTCGAGGTCGAGATATACGCCGACTGCGTTGCGGCTCTCGGCAACTTCGTTCGAGGGGCGGAAGCCCGGGAACACCTGCGAACCGCTGGGCGTGGGGCAGCCGCCGGCGAGCTGGGCCGCCGCGTAGGCTGTGCTGCCGACGCCGGCCAGAGTGCAGCCGCCTGTGTTGACGGGAAGAAGGACGCCGCCATTGCGGTAGCTGTCCGGCTCGCCGGCGAAGATGCTGTAGCGCTCTTTGCGCCATTCGACGCCAGCGGCGACGTTGAGCGGAGAAGCGAGGCCGACTTCATACTGCTTCACGCCGGAGAAGTTGAACACAACCTGATCGTATTCGAAGCCGCCTGCGTCGAACGAGGTCTTGGACGTTGGCCCGATCGAGCGATTGAGCGTATCGACGATCTGGAATTCCATCTTGTTCTTGCCGTAAACAAGCGACGTATCGATATCCCAGTCGCCCAGCGCGAAGCGTGAGCCGAAGGCGCCCGAATAGTCCGTCACGGTCGGGGCGATCTTCGGCAGGAAGCCGTCCGGATAGATCGACGTGATGTTGCGGTCATCCACCGGACGGCGGAAATAGCCGGCGGATGTCGCTTCGCGCTTCTGATAGCTGGCCCAGCCATACAGCTCCGCATCATTGCCGAGATCGTAGCCGCCATTGGCGAGCAAGGTGTACTGATCCATGTCCGGCTCGCCAGACCAGCCATTCCAGCGATGGGCGCTTGCCTCGCGCGGATCCGGGTTGCCGCCGATGAATGCGTACTGCTGGCGCGTGTCGTAGCCGGGACGCTCCGTGCGTTCCTGGTGCTTGTATTCCGCGGATACCGTCAGGAAGCCTGCGTCCGTGAACAGCGGCAGGCCGATCCAGCCGGCGACGGTCGATGTCTGGCCGTCGCTGCGATCGCGGCTAATCGTTGAAGGCGCCGCCGGCAAGCCGAGGTTGCCTGGGAAGGGGTTGGTGGGGACTTCGTAGCTGGTTTCGCGCTGGCCATAGGAGGCCGAGATATTGCCGCCGCTATTGGCTTCGCGGAGGCGCACGTTGATGACGCCTGCGATGGCGTCCGAACCATACTGCGCCGAAGCGCCATCACGCAGGACCTCGATGCCCTGAATGGCAGCTGTCGGGATGGTGTTCATGTCGACCGCAGATGAACCGCGACCGATCGATCCGTTGACGTTGACGAGCGCCGAGGCGTGACGACGCTTGGAGTTCACGAGCACAAGCGTCTGGTCAGGTGCGAGGCCGCGAAGCGTTGCGGGACGGATCGTATCCGTGCCGTCGTTGAGCGCTGGACGCGGGAAGTTGAAGGATGGGAGCGCGATCGAGAGCGCCTGGTTCACTTCACTGACGCCGCCCTGCTCGAGAGCTTTCTCGCCGACGACGTCGACCGCGACTGCGGTGTCGAGAGCTGACCGGTTCTCAACGCGCGTGCCGGTGACGATGATGATGTCATCGCTGGCAGGCTGTGCTTGCGCCATTGCGACGCCAAACAAGAGCGGGGTTGCCGCTACGCCAGCAAGAATCGTCGATTTCAGTGAGCGAAGAAGCATCTGTCCCTCCAACGACCGCATCTGTGGCGATCTCTTGCGGACAAGCTGGGTGGCCCGTGGCGGGCGGGCAATGCATGACGCAACGCAAGCCGGGCCATGCGGAAGCGGGTTCCCCGCGCGTGTGGCGCTTGGGTTACAGATTTTCCACCCGCGGGCCGGGCGCTTCGTGTTCTGCGCGAAACAGGTTCCGGCTGGCGCCGACAGGTTCGCCAGCCGGATTGTCCCTAGTTCATCGCCCTGCGCTTCATCTGCGCAGGCACGCCGTTCAGGGCGAGCGTGTTGGTTTCCTTGTCGACGGTCACCTTCACGTCGTCGCCATCCTTGATGCGGCCTTCAAGAAGCGAGCGGGCGAGGGGGTCCTGCAGTTCCTTCTGGATGGCGCGTTTGAGCGGGCGGGCGCCATACACCGGATCGTAGCCGCGTTCGGCGAGCCAATGGTTGGCTTCGTCGTCGAGCTTGATCGTGATGCGGCGATCCGCGAGGATTTTCTCGAGGCGCTTTAGCTGCACGCCGACGATGCGGTCGATCTCCGAACGGCCGAGGCGCTTGAAGAAAACGATCTCGTCGACGCGGTTGAGGAATTCCGGGCGGAAGTGCCCGCGAATGGCTTCCATGACTTCATCGCGCGTGCGGCCTGAAATATCGCCTTCCGACTTGTCATCAGCGATGGCGTGCGCGCCGAGGTTCGACGTCATGATGATGACGGTGTTGTTGAAGTTCACGGTGCGGCCCTGGCCGTCGGTGAGGCGGCCATCGTCGAGCACCTGCAGCAGCGTGTTGAACACGTCCGGGTGCGCCTTCTCGATCTCGTCGAACAGGATGACCTGATACGGACGGCGGCGGACGGCTTCGGTAAGCGCGCCGCCCTCTTCATAACCGACATAGCCCGGAGGCGCGCCGATCAGGCGGCTGACTGCGTGCTTCTCCATGTACTCCGACATGTCGATGCGCAGCACCGCGCTGTCGTCGTCGAACAGGAATTCGGCGAGCGCTTTGGTCAGCTCGGTCTTGCCGACGCCGGTGGGGCCGACGAACATGAAAGAGCCGATCGGCTTGTTCGGATCCTGCAGGCCGGCGCGGCCACGGCGGACGGCGTTGGAGACGATCTCAAGCGCTTCTTCCTGGCCGACAACGCGCTGGCGCAGCTTGTCTTCCATCTGCAGCAGTTTCTCGCGCTCGCCTTCCATCATCTTGTCGACGGGGATGCCCGTCCAGCGCGAGACGACGGCGGCGATGGCTTCCTCATCCACCACTTCCTTGACCAGCGGGCTCTTGCTGTCCTGGCCTGAGGTCTCCTTGCCTTCGGCATCCGCGATCAGCTTCTCGAGCGCTGGGATGTCGCCGTACTTGATCTGGCCTGCGCGCGCCCAGTCGGAGCGGCGTTCGGCGTCGGCGAGTTCGGCGCGGGCCTTGTCGAGGCGGTCCTTGGCCTGCGTTCCGCCAGCAAGGCGGTCCTTCTCCGCTTTCCAGGCCGACGTGATCTCGTCGGACTTGGCCTGCAGTTCCTTGATCTCGGACTCGCGGCGCTTCAGGCGATCTTGGCTGGCTTCATCCTTCTCCTTCTTGAGCGCCTCGACCTCGATGCGGAGCTGCATCAGTCGGCGGTCGATCTCGTCGAGCTCTTCGGGCTTCGATTCAACAGCCATGCGCAGACGCGCGGCGGCTTCGTCCATCAGGTCGATGGCCTTGTCCGGCAGGAAGCGGTCAGTGATGTAGCGGTTCGACAGCGTCGCGGCGGCGACGATGGCGGCATCCGAAATGCGGATGCCGTGGTGGACTTCGTACTTCTCTTTCAGGCCGCGCAGGATCGAGATCGTATCCTCGACCGACGGCTCGCCCACGAAGACCGGCTGGAAGCGGCGGGCAAGGGCAGCGTCCTTCTCGACGTGCTTGCGGTATTCCTCCAGCGTGGTCGCGCCGACGCAATGCAGCTCGCCACGCGCAAGGGCGGGCTTCAGCAGGTTCGACGCGTCCATCGCGCCATCGGCCTTTCCGGCGCCGACCAGCGTATGCATCTCGTCGATGAACAGGATGATGTCGCCTTCGGCCTGCGTGACTTCCTGCAGCACGGATTTCAGCCGCTCTTCAAACTCGCCACGGAATTTCGCGCCGGCGATGAGCGAGCCCATGTCGAGCGCCATCAGGCTTTTCTCTTTCAGGCTGTCCGGCACGTCGCCATTGACGATGCGGATGGCGAGGCCTTCGGCGATCGCGGTCTTGCCGACGCCCGGTTCGCCGATGAGGACAGGGTTGTTCTTGGTGCGGCGGGAGAGAACCTGGATACAGCGGCGGATTTCTTCGTCGCGGCCAATCACGGGATCGAGCTTGCCGGCGCGCGCAGCTTCGGTGAGATCGCGCGCATATTTCTTCAGCGCGTCGTATTTCTCTTCGGACGTCGCCGTGTCTGCCGTGCGCCCCTTGCGCAGTTCCGCGATGGCTTTCACCAACGCACCCGTGGTCGCCCCGGCAGCGGTCAGCGCGTCGGCGGCCTTGCCCTTGGTCTTGGTGGCGGAGAGCAGCAGACGTTCGGTGGTGACGTAATCATCGCCCGCCTTGGTGGCTTCTTCTTCAGCCAGCTGGAACAGCCGCGCCAGATCCTGACTGAGGCCGGGCTGCGAGCCGCCGGTGGATTTCGGCAGGGCGGAAAGAAGCTTGTCGATATTGGCGTTGGCCAGATCGGGGTCGCCGCCAGCCGCGCGGATGAGGTTCAGCGCAAGGCGATCCTTGTCATTGAACATCGCCTTGATGAGGTGTTCAGGCAGGATTTGCGGGTGGCCGCCGGCAAGCGCGCTCGTCTGGGCGCTTTGTACAGCTGCGCGGGCGCGCTCGGTATAGCGTTCGAAGTCCATGAATTGTGTGACCCTTTAAGAAGCAGTCGGCAGGCGCGGGGAGACCCGGAAATCGGCGCCTCCGTGAACCACTAGCATCCCTTAAGGCTACGCTATTGATCCACGGCAAGACTTAGGAGCGCCGTGCTGCCGCGCAAGGGGCGCAGGCCCGGCGGCAAGGCATCCCGCGAAGCCGCGCACCTGTTCCGCAAGACTTCGCCCACTCCCGCCCAAGTTGTCGCTTAGGACAAGGACAGACGCGCAAAACCCCGCCCTCCACGTTTCAAGCAAACAATCGACACAACAATTCCCTGCGGAAAGCTGGGAACAACAGACGGCTGCCGCAGGGTTGGTTTTCTTGTGTTTTTTGTCACGGAACTAATCTGGGAAAAGTCGCGTTGGCTTCATCTGAGCTAGTCGGGCGGGAGGTGTGACTGAAGGTGATACATGCGATTGTCGTTGATTGTACCGTGCCGTCCCCCTCGCGCGGAGGCTGAAGTATCGGCGGATAGCGCCGCCATGCCGAAAGCCGCCGCGGTTCGCCGCGGTCGGATGGTCCTTTGACCGACCAGATAGCGATGCAAAGAACGGATTCCCCCGTCGACAAAGCGGCTGATCTGCTGCGCCGCAAGATGACGAGCCTTGGCTCGCTGTCTGAAACGCTTGTGCGCGACGTGAAGGCGCTCGCGCGTGACCGGATCGAGATTTCGGCCAATCGGCCGATCGTGAAGGAAAACGAGCGCTGCCCGCAGATCTACCTCGTCGAATCGGGCTGGATTTTCCGCTCGCGCGGCTTGGCGTCCGGCCGCCGGCAGATCGTGAACTATGCCCTGCCGGGCGACATTCTGTGTGCTGACAGTGTGCTGTTCAAGGCGTCGAGCTTTGACCTGACTGCCCGCACCGCGGCCAGCCTTATCAGGATCGACACGCCACAAGGCAGCGAGCTGTTTGATCGTCATCCCGGTCTTGCCGCCGCCATCGCATGGACGATGGGGCAGGAAGACTCAATTCTGGCCGAGCGCGTGGTTTCGCTTGGCCGGCGCGACAGCCTCGAAAAGCTGGCGCATGCGCTATGCGAGCTGGAAGCACGGTTGTCGGCCATTGGCCTCATGCGTGGGCGGACGATTGAACTGCCGCTCAATCAGGAGGACTTCGCCGACGTCCTCGGGATCAGCGTCATTCACGTCAACCGCACGTTCCGCCGGCTTTCGGAGGAAAAGATAGCTGAATACCGCAAAGGCGCGATTGATCTGCTGGATCGCGCCCGGCTGGCGGAGATTGGGTCTTTCGACCCGGGGTATCTGCACTATGAATAGGCCTGCGGCCGTGGTGACCTGTCCGGGAGGCTGGAGGCCCGTTCACGGGGACTAGCGGTTCAATCGGGATTTCGGGGCGGGTGATATCGCGGCATGAGCGCAGGCAAGCGCAACAACGCCACACCTTTCAGAGCGCCCGTCACTGTCCTGATCATTGCATTGATCATGGCTCTGGCGGCGCCCTCGCTCGCGTTCGTCGCCCTGCTGCTGTTCCAGTCGGACACCATCAGCCGTCGGCAGATGGAGGCGCGGGCCGCACAGGGCGTCAGCGCGATCTCGCAAACACTCGACCGCGAACTTGGCGGGATGATCACCAACCTGTCCGTTCTGGCGGGTAGCGGGTGGATCGAAACGGAGGAGTACAATCTCCTTCATCGCAGGGCGACCGAAGCGCTGCGCAACACCGGCTGGTATCTCATCGCGGTCGACAGCGACCTGCAGCAGATACTCAACACGCGCGTGCCGTGGGGAACGCCGCTGCAACGGACATCTGATCCCGACTCCGTGCGCGAAGCGATCGCGCGGGGCGGGCCGTGGGTGTCCAACGTCTTCATGGGACAGACCGCGAAGAAGGAAGTGTTCAACGTCGTTCTGCCGCTGATCTCGGGCGAGCGGCGCGTGGCGGCGCTGATCATGACTCGCGACGTGGACAAGCTGGGCGACGCCTTTCAGGAAAACCTGCCGCCGCCTGGATGGACCTATGCGGTACTTGATCGCAACAACAAGCTGGTCGCCGGACAGGGGCCTGCCAGCACCGATGCGAGCATCCTTCTTTCGCTTTGCGGCAAGGGCGCGGAGGGTATGCGCGAGCAGACGTTCGACAACATCACCTTCTCTTCGGCCAGCGAGGCGCTGGAGACCTGGGACTGGCGCGCCTGCGTCTGGACGTCATCAGAGCAGGCGGCTGCGAGCACAACGCAGCGTTGGCGTAACTTCACCATCCTGACCCTCGTGGTCGTATTCGTCACGATCCTGTCGGGGGCTGCGCTAGGCCAGATGCTCGCGGGAGCAATCCGGCGAGCGGCCAGCGTCGGCAAGGCGCTGGATGCGGGCGGGGATGTGCCGGAAATGCGTTCGTATGTGAGAGAAGTCGATGATGTTCTCGCCACACTGACGCGCGCCGCCAGGCGAAGGCTGTCGCACGAACAGGAGCAGGCGATCCTGCTGAACGAGACAGCCCATCGGGCGAAGAACCAGATCGCGATAGCCTCGGCGCTTGTTCGACTGTCGGCGCGCTCCGCGCAGAATGTGGACCAGCTGCGCGACGATATCGTCGCCCGGCTTGCGGCGTTGGGCCAATCGATCGACATGATGTCGAAGACTTCGTCCGGCGCGGTGCAGCTGCGCGAACTGATCGGCGCGCAGCTCCAGCCTTTCGGCGCCGATCGCGAGCGGCTTCAGCTTGATGGTCCCGACCTTGGCGTGTCGCCAACAACCGCGCAGTCGCTTGGTCTGGTGATCTACGAGATGGCGACGAATGCCGCCAAGTATGGGGCGTGGTCGGCCCCCGAAGGGCGCGTGCATATCGCGTGGGAACGGCTCGACGATGGCGGCCTGATGTTGAGCTGGCTCGAAAGCGGCGGCCCGCCTCCCAAGGCGCAGGAACGGGCCGGCTTTGGCTCGTCCCTGATCGAGATGATGATCGAGCGAACGCTGGGTGGCAAGGCTACGCGCGTTTACACGCCCACCGGCCTTGAGGCGACGTTCAGGCTGAAGCCGGAAGGTCCACTCGGCTGATCAGTGAGCTTCCTTGGCCGCGGCGGCGTTCGCAACAGCCGGGCGTTTCAGCAGCGGCACCAGGACGAGCATCACCGCGAAGCAGATAGCCATGACCAGAAACAGGTTGTTGAACGTCATAACGGCCGCTTCGACTTCCATCCGGCGCGTGAGCTGGGCGATCGCTGTGGCGGCTGGATCGGCCACGCCTGCAGCGCGCAGGCCCGCTTCGGTCTGCATCAGCCAGTCCTGAACATCCGGCCGGGATGGATCGAGGCCGGCGGAAATTTCCTGATTGTGCATATTGGTATAGTTCAGCCGCATCGTGTTGAGCGCAGCCAGACCTACCGCCCCGCCAAGGTTGCGGCTGACGGTTATGAGGCCTGTCGCGTTGGGAAGCTTCATCGGCGGCAGGGTGCCGAGCGCCACGAAGTTCGATGGCACCATCGCCATGATGAGCCCGGCCCCGCGCAGGGCCTGCGGCCAGAAAAGTTCGTTGAACGAGGCATCCGGTGTCAGGAAGCTGTTCCAGTAAAGGCCGATCGCCGCGAGGCTCAGCCCGAACGCCATGACGAAGCGAGGGTCCACGCGCCGTATGATGGCGCCGGCCAGCGGGCCGCCGATGAACATCGCGACGCCGCCAACGCTCATGATCTGCCCGATCTGCAACGAGTTGTAGCCGCGCACGGTGCCGAGGAAGAGCGGGGTCAGATAGACCGAGCCGAACAGGCCGAACCCGACCACCACGGCCACCATCGATCCGACAGCGAAGTTGCGGTCCTTATAGACCATCAGATCCACAACAGGATTTTTCTGCCTGAAGGCGCGCCAGAAAAACACGATGCCGCCCAGCGAGCAGAGGAACATCCACATCACAAGTTGATCGTCCTCGAACCAGCCGGCGGCGGGGCCTTCCTCGAACACGTATTCGAACGCGCCAAGGAACAGCGCCATGGCGGCGAGGCCGATGATGTCGATGTTGCGGATCAGGCTTAGCTGCGTCGGCTGTTTCGGAATGAAGCGCCATACCAGCGAGGCGGATATGATGCCGGGCACGACGTTCACAAGGAACAGCCAGTGCCAGCTCAGGTTCTCGGTGATCCAGCCGCCCAGCGTGGGGCCGATAGAGGGGGCCAGCGTCGCCACCATGCCGATCGCCACCTGCTGCAGCATCGAACGATTAGGCCCGAACAGCGTGAACGCCGCCGCCATCGTGGTCGGGATCATCGCCGCGCCCAGAAAGCCCTGGATGCAGCGGAACACTACGAGGCTGTTGAGGTCCCACGCCAGCGCGCACATCACGCTCGACAGCGTGAAGCCAGCCGCCGAAAACACGAACAGCCGCCGCATCGATAGCGCGCGGTTCAGAAGGCCAGACAGCGGAATGCCGATGACTTCCGCGATCAGATAGCTGGTCTGGATCCACGCGACTTCCTCGGCCGACGCCGAAACGCCCGACTGGATCTGCTGGATCGACGAGGCGACGATCTGGATGTCCAGGATCGCCATGAACATGCCGATGACCATCGCGAAGAAGCCGATGTTCAACAGCATCGCTTCGCGCGTGCCCGGCTTGGGCGGCGTATAGGCGCCCGGTAGGGCGGTGGCCGCCACGGCGCTCATCGGCCTTACTCGCAGCTGGCTTTGGTGGAGACCGTAGCTGTGACCTGCATGCCCGTACGCAACAGGCCAGACGCCAGCGCTTCCTTGTCGAGCACAATCTTCACCGGAACGCGTTGCACGATCTTGGTGAAGTTACCCGTCGCCGTGTCCTGCGGAACGAGGCTGAACGTGCCGCCCGTGCTGGGCGACAGGCTCTGGATCTTGCCCGTCACATGCAGGCTGGGAAGGGCATCGACATGAACCTTCACGCACTGTCCCGTGCGCATCTCGCCGATCTGCGTTTCCTTGAAATTCGCGATCACCCACACATCGTCGGATGAGACGATCGACAGGGCGACTCGGCCGGGCGACAGGATCTGGCCTTCCACCACGTCCTTCTTGGTGACGACGCCATCCATCGGCGCGTGGATCTTGGTGCGGTCGAGCTCCAGTTGCGCGCCCACCACCTTGGCCTGCGCCGCTTCCACTTTCGCATCGGCGGAAAGCGCCGCGGCCTGCGCGCTCGAAAGCTGGCTGCGCTGCGCCGTGATCGAGGCGTCGGCTTGCGAGAGTTGCGCGTCCGCAGTGCGGCGAGCAGCTTCCGCCTGTTCAAGCCGCGCCTTGGGATACCAGCCCTTCTCGGCGAGTTCGGCCAGGCGCTTTTCGTCAGACGAAGACAGGTCAGCCGATGCGTCCGCCGTTTCACGCGCGGCGCGGGCTTCGGTCAGCGTGTCGCGCTGCACGGCGATGCGGGCGCGGGCCTGCGCGGCGTCGGCCTGCGCTTGCGCCAGCTCCGCCTTGGCGAAGGCCAGCCGCGTCTGGAATTCATCGTCCTCGAGTTCGATCAGCAGGTCGCCGCGTTTCACCACCTGGTTCTCGGCGACGTGGATGGTCTTCACATAGCCTTCGATCTTGGGCGTCACGCGCGCGATATCGGACCGCAGCTGCGCATTGTCGGTCGCAATGTTGAAACGGCCATTCAGCAGCCAGTCGCCGCCAAACCACAGCACCGCAGCGCCCGCGAGCGCCGCGACGCCGATCAGCACCTTCTTGCGAATGCCTGATTTGCCGCCGGCGGCGGCTTCTGCCGCAGGGGCCGCGGCCTCGGCCTTGGCTGTTCCGGGCGCGGGCGAGGGCGCGCTCGCTTCAGCTTTCACCGTTGTCAGGGCCATTTGTGCTGTCCTGTCCGGAACCATACATTAGGTAACTGCACGCGGCAGATTATGTAATTCCCGTTACGTTTCCGTTGAAATGTAACGACGCGGGGCTGAGTATCAAGACGGCCTGACAACGGGTATCGCTAATAAGATGTCGCAGCACGATTCCACTGAAGCTCCCTCTCCCGGCGCTCCCGAGCCTGAAGCCGGCCGCGCGGAGTTGCGCCGAGCAGCCTTCCTTGGGGCGGCGCGTGATGTGTTCCTCGAATTTGGCTACGAGCAGGCCAACATGGCCGAAATCGTTCGCCGTGCGGGTGGTTCGCTGTCCACGCTCTACGCCCAGTTCGGCGGCAAGAAGGGCCTGTTCGAGGCGATGATCGACAGCCGTGTGGATGAGCTGACGGAGCAGATGCAGGTCGAACTCGCCGCTCACGCGCCTCTGCGCGAAGGTCTTCAGCGGATAGGCGAGGCCTTCCTCATCCGCCAGACCCACCCGGAATCGCTCGACGTGATGCGGCTCATGGTGGCGCAGGCCAAGAAGTTTCCCGAGATCGCCGAGACATGGGCCAGGCGCGCGCCCGAAGCGGTGCGCAGGGCGCTTGCCACCTATCTGGAAGACCGTGTGAAAGCCGGCGAAATCCGGATCGAGAACTTCGATCTTGCGGCGTCAGTGTACTTCGACCTCGTCCGCTCCCGCATCCAGTTCCGCTCCCTTCTGCTGCCAAACTACCGGCCGACGGAGCAGGAAATCCGCGAGATCGTGGAGCGCGCGGTGAAAGTCTTCATCGGCGGCATCGAGGCGCTGTAGAGGCATTGAAGCGAAGCGGAAATGCACCGCTCGCTGGCGTAACGAGATGGTGCATCAAGATGCACCCTACGCAGCCCGCATGTAGCCCTCATCCTGAGCAGGCCCGAAGGGCCGTCCGTCGAAGGACGAGGGCGTGCTCAGCGACCCCAGTTTAACGCCCCTTGAAATCTCCCGGCCTGCGCTCGTTTACCGACTTCACGCCTTCCTTGAAATCGTCGGTCTTCATCAGCCATTGCTGTTCGCTGAACTCATGGTCCGTCGCCGCGCGCACAGCTGCCGCCAGATCGGCGCGCAGCGTCTTGCGGGTGGAGCGCATCGCAAGAGGCGCGTTCTCCGCCAGGCCCGCCGCCATATCCTGCGCCGCCTTCAACAGATGCTCCGGCGCGACCATCTGATCGACCAGCCCCATCCACATCGCCGCCTCGGCTTCATAGCGCGTGCCGGTCAGGAACATCCGCGCCGCATTATGCCTGCCCACCACGCGCGGCAGGGTGTGGGTGAGGCCGAACCCGGGATGAAACCCCAGCTTCACAAAATTAGCCGCGAACTTCGCCGCCGGCGACGCCACGCGGAAATCTGCCACCAGCGCAAGCCCCAGCCCCGCCCCAATCGCCGCGCCCTGCACAGCGGCGACAATCGGCAGCTCCGTCGAGAACAGCCGCACGGCCTGATCGTAAAGCGGATTGATCGATCGCTCCGGTATCGGCCCTTCGCTCGTGCGGTTGGCCAGATCGGCCCCCGAGCAGAAAACCTTCCCCGTCGTCGCCAGCACCACCGCCCGCGTGACGCCATCCTTGTCTAGCATCTCCAGCGCATCCGCCAGATCGCGCATCAGATCCACACTCACCGCATTGATCGGCGGCTTGTCGATCGTGACGGTGGCAACGAAGCCGTCGCGCGTGATGTGAATGTCGTTGATGCGGTCGGTCATGTATCGAGACCTTTTTTATAGATATCGAGATCGAGGATCAGTCCCCGATCTCCCAGCGATCTGAGCGTGGCCGGAGAAATAGAAAGGCCCTCGTTTTCAGTCCTAAGGAAAAGACCGCAGAAAACGTCGCCGCTATACGCTGCGGATAGCCGTTTCCATATAGTCAGGTCCGGAGTTGTTCCCGCAAGGAGTTCGGCGATCTGAGCGTCAAGGTTTCCCGGAAAGACGTCAGGCACATGAAGTCGCCAGCTTCCTCGTCGAAGCACCAGATCCGGGGAAGGCTTGGCCCTAGGAATTACCTGATCTTTGCGTTCGGCCGTGCTTGGCTCCTTGCCGAGCAATCTTGTAATCTCATCGGGATCCAGATCGGCTCCAAAGAATCTTAGCGATGCACGTGTTTCGCCGAGCGCACCCATTTACCGCTTCAACCCCAACAAATTCCGCGCCACCACCCACTTATGCACTTCGGTCGGCCCATCATAGATCCGCATCGTGCGCATCTGCGCCTGCATGAGAGCCAGCGGCAGTTCCTTCGTCATGCCCATGGCGCCGTACATCTGCATCGCGTGATCCAGCACTTCGTAAGACATCTCGGTCGCATACGCCTTCACGGCGGAAATCTCGGTGCGCACATCGGCGCCCTTGTCGAGCTTCCACGCCGTCTCATACGTCATCAGCGTCGCCGCCTTGATCTTCGTGTAGGCGTCCGCAATCCACCACTGGATTGCCTGCCGGTTGGCCAGCGGTTCGCCGAATACCACGCGCTGCGGCGCATACTCCAGCATCATGTCGAGCGCGCGCTGCGCCATGCCGATCGCCCAGCTCGCCATCTGCAGGCGCCGCGTGGAGAGCCGCACCTGCATCGGCGCAAAGCCCTGTCCCTCAACGCCGAGCAGGTTGGAGGCCGATACGCGGCAATTTTCCAGCGCCACTTCATACGTGAACTGCCCGCCGATCATCGGAATACGCCGCAGCACGTTGAACCCCGGCGTGCCCTTGTCGATCAGGAAAGCAGAAATGCCGCCCCGCGCGCCCTTCTGTTTGTCGGTCACGGCCATCAGGATGGTGAAATCGGCTTCCTGCGCGCGCGTGATCCATATCTTGCGGCCGTTGATCACCCACTCGTCGCCCTCGCGCATCGCACGCGTGAGCATCGCGGCGGGATCGGCCCCCGCGCCCGGCTCCGAAATGCCGATGGCCGAGACAGTTCCCTTCTGCACATAGGGCACGAGATAGCGCTCGCGCTGATCCTCGTTCACCGTCGCCATCAGCATGCGCAGGTTCGGCGAATCCGGCGGCAGGTGATACGGAACGCACGTCTTCCCCATCTCGATATTGACGCCGATCATCGCAACCGCCGGCAGATCCGCCCCGCCGACATCCTCCGGCGCATCAAGCCCCCACAGCCCCATGTCGCGCGAGCGCGCATCGATCCGGTCACGCTCTTCATGGGAAAGATAAGCGCCCTGTCCCTGCGCGTCGCGCTCCAGGACTTTTTGCTCAAGCGGGATCAGCATCTCGCGAACAAAGCGCTGCACGAGATCGCGCAGCATCCGATGATCTTCGCTGAGCTCGAAATCCATCCGCGTGTCTCCCGCCGGTCTAGCGCCGTTGGGAAGAGAATGGACTTGCGGCGAGTGGAAGGGAAGTGCGAGCCGACAACCCCGCTCGCCCGGGATGACAAGTATCGGTTACAACCCCAACCGATAAAACCTGTTCGCCGTCCCGAAGAACAGCTCGTGCTTCTCGTCCGCCGTCGCGCCCTTGGCGATCAGCTTCAGCGCGTTCCACAGCGTCGGGTAATCGCAGCTCACCTCGTCAACCGGGAAATTGCTCTCGAACATCGCGCGCTTCGGGCCAAACGCTTCGATGCAGGTTTCCACATAAGGCCCCCATTCCTTCGCCAGCTGCTCCGACGAAGCACGCGGCTCCGACAACATCGACGGGAAATTGCAGAACGGCATGGCAAGCCCGCCCAGCTTCATATGCACATTCGGGCTCTTCGCCAGCTCGCGGATGTTCTCGCGCCACACGCCGAACCGCTCCGGCAGCTTGCCCGCATAGCCGCTAAGCCCCAGCGGCGTGCCGACATGGTCGAGCACGATCGGCGTGCCGGGGAATTGCCGCGCAAGATCGATCACTTCCGGCAGTTGCGGCTCCAGCAGCCACGCATCGAACGACAGCCCGCGCTTGCCCAGTTCCGCAAATCCCTCCCGGAATTTCGTCTCCATCATCACGCCCGGTGCATGTCGGTTCAGCGGCCCCAGCACGCCCGGATCGGCATCATAAGATGTCGATCGCCGAATGCCCTTGAACCGCGCGCCACCCGCCGCCGCATGCGCATCCAGCACCCGGCCCACATCCGCGCCCAGCAACAGCTCCGCCGTGGAAACAATCCCCGCGCACGCCAGCGTCTTGCCATACAGCCCGCTCGCCGCCATTGCCGCAACGCCGTTGACGAACTCCGTCTCGCCCACCGGCTTCATCTCGTCCGGCCCGCCCGCGCGATACATCGACCGGCATTCGAGATAGACCGTCGCCACGATGTTGTGGCCCGAGCCGGTGTCTTCCAGCAGCTGGTCGAGCAGGTAGTGCCCCTTGCGATAGCTGATATGATCGAAGCCATGCACCGGCGGCGGGATGAGGTGCATCACCGGCCTGCGATCCCACAGATGATGATGCGGGTCGATGATCGGCAGATCGGGATCGATAATGGCTTCGGGCATGAACGGGTCTCTGGCTATTTCGCGACGGGCTTGAGCTTCGAGTTCGGCCGCGCGATGGCATACATCTCCCACGCGATCTTCTTCTCGAGGCCCTGCGGGTCATCGCCGATGCGATCGAGATTGAAGTGCGTGCCACCCGGAACCCAGGTGAACGTCGCCTTCGCGCCCAGCGTCTTCAGCTCCTGCTCCAGCAGCTCCGCTGCTTCGTTCAGGTGGAAGGTGTCGGTGTCGCCCATGATGATGTGGATCTTGCCATCCAGCACGGGCTTCAACGTCTTCCAGTCGCGGCGAATGATGTGGCTGATATCAAAGTGCTCGCGCCAGTAGGCGGCAACCTCGGGATCAACCTTGCCGGTAACGCGATCGAACAGCGGCTGCGGCCGCCCGTCCTTGCCGCGTGGCGAGAACACCCAGTCGAAACTGTCCATCTGCCCGCCATAGTCGCCGAACACGCGCTCCCGCTGCGCGTAGGTCTTCAGGCCGGTAAGTTCCTTCCCCGTGGCATCGCGCACCAGATACTGTGCCGATCCGTCCGGCCGCACATAGGCATTCGCCGCATGCCCGTAGATGTTCACGCCGGTGTAGGAGCGGAAATCAACCGGGTCCGGCGCGCGCGCCCACGTTCCGCCAAACACTTTCGGATAGCGCACCTGCTGCCACAGCGCATACCAGCCGCCCGATGAGTGGCCCGTGGTGAAACGTCCCGAAGGCTTCGCATCCATCCGGTATTGCTTCTCCAGCGCCGGGATCAGCTCCTCCGTCAGCGCCTTGCCCCACGGCCCATTGTTCACCGAGTCCGCGAACTCGTGCGTGCCCCAGGGCGATGAATGGTCGAGGTGAACGCGGATCATCGGCGGCGTTGCGCCCGATTTCATCAGCCCGAAGTGTGTCCGCTCCGCATTGATCAGCGTCGTGAACTTCGATCCGAACCCGTCAGCGCGATAGACAGTCGGATACTTGTCCTTCGACGTCTCATAGCCGGGCGGCAGCAAAACGATGCCGCACACGTGCATCTCGCGGCCCCAGAATGCGCTGAGCGACGGGCTGACGAAATCGATCAGCCGCAGGTTAGCATCCGCCTCGTTCGGCGACGCAGGCTTCGGAATGCGCTGGCCGTTGCACTCGAACAGGGCAGGCGCAGGCGCCGGCGGATTCGGCGACAGCACATTGCGCTCCGGCATCAGCGTCACATCAACCGGCTCAGCGCTCGGCAGCGTGATCTTCACCGGCATGGACGTGAAATCCGCGTCCGGATCGGTCCCCGAACTGTAGGCCATGTCGTGATCGGTATCGAGCCGCACCTGCACCCAGTATTCGCCCGGCTCGATGCGCGAGAAGGGGCGCGGGTCCGCCAGCGTATCGGCATCGAACCGCACAGCCTGTCCCGCCGAGATGAAAGCCACCTCCTGCGCCGCGATCCAGCTGTCGTCCGTCGCCTGAAGCGCACGCGGGCTCGCCTCTGTCGCCGCCACTGGAACCGTGCCGACGCGGTTCGCCACTACCAGCAACCGGCCAGACTTCGCATCAGTCCCCGGCGCCAGCATCACGTTGAACGTCTGCGGCGTGCTCTCCACGCGCGCCGGCATCGGCGCAGGCGTCTCCACCACTACCGGCGTCGGCGTTGTGGGAACGGGCGGGGGCGGGGTAACGCAGCTCGCCGCCAGCAGGCCCGCAAGGCCGATCAGTTTCACACGCATGGCTGCTCCCCGCGATCACGCAGGCGAGACAATCCGACAAATCGAAAGGAAGGGAAAGGCTTGCGCGAAACGCGCTACTTCAGACCCGTGCGGCGAAAGCCGCTACTTCAGCCCGTTGCGCTCACGATACCAGGCGACAAAAGCCTTCGCCCGTGCGCCAGCCTCCGCTTCAACATCGGCCCAGCCAAAGGCATAGCGCGCGGCAAACCCGCTCAGGCTCCACTCGGAATACTGCTCAACGTGATGAAGCTCGTGCGCCCACAGCGCCAGGCTTCCCACATAGCTTTCATCCTTGAACACCACCGTGTCGATCAGCGTCACCGCCGCCGCATTTCCGTTGCGGATCGCAAACCCAGCCACGCCGGACGGGCTGACGTCGCCGATCACATAGCGCACTTTGTCCAGCATCTCCGCCGGATAGAACGGGATCAGACCCTTCTTCACTTCTTCGGGAATCGGCTTGCTCGACGCGCGCAGGGTGTCGCGCGATCGCTGCAACGCGGCTGCCAGCGTTTCGGAAACGATGTTGGCGCTGTACTGCGCCTGCATGTTCATGAAGCCATGCGTGAAGTCGACCAGCATCCCATAGCCGCCGGTCGCCTCAGGCGGCCGCGTGCTGATCGCCGTCGCGCCAGCCGCGTTGGAGCCCGTCTGCGAACTGGCCGGCTGGCCAAGCGCGAGGGCTGCTGCAAGGGCAAGAAGGACAGGGCGGCTCATGATTCCCCGACTTGGCGCTGATCGAACCCGCAACACCTGACGGTTCGCCCATGAATGGGCCCTGAATGTGGCAGGCCGGAAAGGAGGCGCAAGGGGGCCGCGCAGCCTGGTTTTATCCCCCGTGGAAGAAATCATGAATCCGTTTCGCCAGCGCCTCGTTCACGCCCTCCACGGTCTGCAGGTCGGCCACGGTCGCGCGGCTGACGCCCTTGGCCGAGCCGAACTTGTGCAGCAACGCCTTCTTCCGTCGCACGCCCACGCCCGTGATCTCGTCCAGCGGGTTCTGCCCCACCAGCGCGGCTGACCGCTTGGCCCTGTGCGCCCCGATCGCCCACCGGTGCGCCTCGTCGCGCAGCCGCTGCAGGTAATAAAGGGCAGGGTCATTCGGCGGCAGCTGGAACGGCGCCCGCCCCGGCCTGAAGAACTGCTCCCGCCCTGCATTCCGATCCGGTCCCTTGGCGATGGCGACAAGGTTGAGATCGCCCGGTGCAAAGCCCACCGCTGCGACAGCCTCGCGCACGGCGCTCAGCTGGCCAAGCCCGCCGTCGATGAGCACCAGATCCGGCCACGCGTCTGGCCGTCGTCCGTTGACGCCAGCGAGCTGCACGCCTTCGGCAATGTTGGAGGGAGCCGGCACGGGCGGTGTTTCAACAGGCGCGCCGTCACTTGCCTCCACCACAGGCGGAGCGTTCAACTCCTCCCACTCCTTCTTCAGCCGTCCAAACCTGCGCGTCATCACTTCGCGCATCATCCCGTAGTCGTCGCCCGGCTCAAGTTCCTCATCCTTGATGTTGAACTTGCGATAGCTGTTCTTCTCGAAGCCCTCCGGCCCCGCCACAACCATGCCGCCCACCATGTTCGTGCCCATGATGTGGCTGTTGTCGTAAACCTCGATCCGCTTCGGCGGTTCGGGCAGGTCAAACACCTTCTGTACTGCCGCGAATATCTTGGCCTGGCTCTGCGTCTCCGCCAGCTTCCGGCCCAGCGCCTCGCGCGCGTTCAGCTGCGCCTGCTCGACGATGCCGCGCTTCTCGCCACGCTGCGGCGTACGTATCTCTACCTTGTGCTCGGCTTTCATCTCGAGCGCGTCCGTCATCAGTTCCGGCTCTTCGATCTCGGTGTTGAGCAGGATCAGCTTCGGCACAGGCTTGTCGTCATAGAACTGCGCAAGGAACGCCGTCAGCACCTGTTCCGACGTGTCGTCCCGATCATGCTTGGGATACCACACCGTCGCGCCCCAGTTCTGGCCCGCGCGGAAGAAGAACGCCTGCACGGCAGAAGCTCCCGCTTCGGAGTGGATCGCGAACACATCCGCCTCCACCAGTCCTTCCGGGTTCACGCTCTGGCTCTGGCGCACGGCAGACAGCGCGCGGATACGATCACGCAGCCGCGCCGCCCGCTCATAGTCCATGTTCTGCGCCGCGCGATCCATCTGTTCCGCCAACTGTTCCTGCAGCGTCTCCGCGTCGCCGTTCAGGAACCGCTCTGCCTCGCGCACCAGATCGCGATATTCGTCCAGCGGAATGATCCCCACGCACGGCGCCGAGCACCGCCCCATCTGGTGCAGCATGCAGGGCCGCGAGCGCGTGGCGTAGATATTGTCCGTGCATGTCCGCAGCAGGAACGCCTTCTGAAGCGTATCGAGCGTGTGGTCCACGGCTCCGGCGGACGCAAAGGGTCCGAAATACTGCCCCTTGATCCGCTTCGCCCCACGATGCTTCAGCGCCTGCGGCGCCTCATGGTCTTCGCGGATCAGAATGTGAGGGAAACTCTTGTCGTCGCGCAGGATGATATTGAAGCGCGGCTTCAGCTTCTTGATGAGGTTCGCTTCCAGCAGCAGCGCTTCCGTCTCGCTCGCCGTGACCACGAACTCCATCGTCCGCGTCAGCGAGATCATACGCGCGATACGCTGCGTCTGCCCGCCGATCTTTGCGTAGTTCGAAACCCGCGCCTTCAGGTTCCGCGCCTTGCCGACATACAGAAGCTCGCCCGTCTCGCCATACATGCGATAAACGCCCGGCTTGCCGGGCAGGCGGCTCACCTGGTCGCGGATCACATCCGGTCCGGCCACGCGCTTCTTCTTCGTTCCATCCGGCGCAAGCACGTCCACCCCGGAGGAAATCTCCTCGGGCTCCATTTCGATCTCTTCCGGCTCGATCTCGTCGGTCAGCTCCTCCTCGGCCTCTTCGTCAAAGGCTTCGGCGGGGTCTTCCGGCAGATCATCCGTCCCGAATTCGGGCTCTGGGGGATCGGGCGATTCCATGGGGCATAGGTAGGCCACCCCGGCCCAGTGTTCAAACGCCAGTGCAAGCCGATTGCCGCAGGCTATGCCCCATGCTCTGTCAGCATCGATATCGGGGAGAGACTGATGAAGCCGACCATTCTGGCGCTCGCGCTAGTGCTTGCCGCCTGCGGCGACCCAGCCCCCACCCCCGCCGCCGCGCCTCCAGCGCCCCCGCCGCCACCGGAATACGCCAGCACGTGGTACTCAGCCGGCAGCGATGCAAAGGGCGCTGTCTTCAACATTCACGCGACCGAGTACGGCTATGGCGGCTTCCTGCGCCGCAACGGCGATGATGCCGCCCATCCGATCCGCGTAATCCATTCCTCGGATGCAGAACTCGGCTTCGTCATCCCCGACATCAATTCAGCCTTCCGGGCGCAGAAAGACGGGCAGGGTGTCTGGACAGGCGAATGGACCGAAGGCGGCAAGAGCGAAGCCATGCCGCTGCAAGTGACAGATACCCCCGCCGACGGAACCGACACCTTCGTGAAACTCGCCGATGGCCGCTGGATGCAATATGCCTGCGCAGGCACTGGCTCGCCCGCCATCCTGCTCGACTACGGCGCTGGCTCTTCGCTGAACTCGTGGAAAGCTGTGTTCGACCCCCTGAGCCAGGTCTCGCAGACCTGCATGTTCGAACGCGCCGGCTTCGGCCTCAGCGACCCCGGTCCGCTGCCGCGCGATGCGAACACCGTCGTCGGCGACATCGAAGCCTTCCTGCAGGCTGCGAAAATCCAGATCCCCATCGTCCTCGTCGGCCACTCGCTCGCCAGCTACCACGTCCGCCAGTTCGCCAACCTGCATCGCGACCAGACCGCAGGCCTCGTCCTGGTCGATCCCTCGGGCGACGGGCAAGACGCACGCTTTATCGCGGCAATCCCCGATATCACGAAGCTCCTGTCCGACCAGTCGGTCACGCCGGAACAGGTGAAGACATGCTCAGCCGGCCTGCGCAGCCTCGTGCATTCCATCGCCACGTCTCAGACCCCCGACGATATAGATCCGATCTTTGCCAAATGCGGCGGCAAGGATCCTGATCGCGTCGAAGCCGTGCTGTCTGAAATTGCATCGATGGAGGTCGTCAGCACCGGCGAAATTAAGGCCGCCGCCAAACCCTATGGCGACCTGCCGCTCATCGTCCTCACCCGCGGCGACTACGAGAAGGACATGCCGCCCGGATTCACGCCTGAAGCCACCGCCAAGCTGAAAGATGTCTGGACCACCATGCACGCCGAAATGACGGCGCAATCCCGCATCGGCCAGAACCGCACCATCGAAGGCGCCGGCCACGGCATCCAGCGCGACAAGCCGCAAGCGGTCATCGATGCGGTGACGGAAGTCGTCGCAAAGGCTCGCACGGGAATGGCGAAGCAGTAGGCGAGAAAAAGCCGGACCAGCAGAACTGGTCCGGCCCTTTCAATTATCAAAAAGCCACAAGCTATTCGTCCGACAGATCGCCGAACGTCGGCTTCCTGATCTGCTGCGGAATGCCTTCGGCCTCAAACCGGCGCGCGCCGGCCAGAATGCCGTGCAGGCCGTAATTGCCTTCATGGCAGGCATATTCGAACGGCGGCTTGTCGTTCGCGTTGAGCGACATCTCGCCCTTCCACGGTTGGG
>Ga0075163_10000333_pt1 | contig 59420 bp, 55 predicted proteins | sample JI1023141ADNA_FD_71478 | JGI IMG/M metagenome (GOLD analysis project Ga0075163, IMG submission 71478) | Wastewater effluent complex algal communities from Wisconsin, to seasonally profile nutrient transformation and Carbon sequestration -... | ecosystem: Engineered > WWTP > Effluent > Algae... | reverse complement strand
AGGCCGCGCAAATCGGAGCCCTCCCCATGATTTTCGAAACCCTCGACACCTCCGGCCACGAACAAGTGGTGTTCTGCAACAACAAGGACGCGGGGCTGAAGGCCATCATCGCCATCCACAGCACCGTGCTCGGCCCTGCCCTGGGCGGCGTACGCATGCGTCCCTACGCCAGCAGCGAAGACGCGCTGACCGATGCGCTGCGGCTCAGCCGCACCATGACCTACAAGAACGCGCTGGCCGGCTTGAACGTGGGCGGCGGCAAGGCCGTGCTGATCGGCGACACCGCCACTGACAAGACCGAAGCGGTGTTCCGCGGCTTTGGCCGCTACGTGGATTCGCTGGGCGGCCGCTACATCACCGCCGAGGACGTGGGCACCGACGTCAGCGACATGGAACATGTCTACCGCGAAACCGAATACGTGGTGGGCGTGCACCAGGTGCACGGCGGTTCCGGCGACCCGGCCCCGTTCACCGCCTACGGCGCGCTGCAGGGCCTGATGGCCACCTTGAACCGCAAGTTCGGCAATGAAGAGATCGGCAAGTACAGCTACGCCGTGCAGGGCCTGGGCCACATCGGCATGGAGTACGTGAAACTGCTGAAGGAACGCGGCGCCAAGCTGTTCGTCGCCGACCTCAACCCCGCGCTGGTGGAACGCGCGGTCGACGAATACGGCGCCGAAGCGGTCAAGCCGGACGAGATCTACGACGTGCCGGCCGACGTGTTCTCGCCGTGCGCGTTCGAGTACGCCATCAATGCCGAAACCCTGCCGCGCCTGAAGGCCAAGATCATCTGCGGCACCGCCAACAACCAGATGTCGCACGTCACCGGCACCGAAGCCGCGAAGCGCGGCATCCTGTATGCGCCGGACTACGCGGTGAACGCGGGCGGCGTAATGAACGTGTCGCTGGAAATCGACGGCTACAACCGCGAACGCGCGATGCGCCTGATGCGCAACATCTACCACACGCTGGGCAAGATCTACGACCTGTCCGACCGCGAAGGCATCACCCCGCAATACGCCGCCGACCGCATCGCCGAAGCACGCATCGCGTCCATCGGCAAGCTGAAGCTGCCGCTGGGCCGCACCGCACCACGATTCATGGGACACCTGCGCGGCGAACACTGACGTTCGCCCGAAGGCCGCAAAAGGAGGGAGGACCTATGCCGCCTGTTTCAATCACCGCTTTCCCGCTGGGGGAAGAAATCGATGCGTTGCGCGATGCCGTGCGTCGTTTCGCCGACAGCGAAATCGCCCCGCGCGCCGAACAGATCGACCACGACAACCTGTTCCCGCAGGACCTGTGGCCCAAGCTGGGCGAACTGGGCCTGCTGGGCCTCACCGTGCCCGGCGAATACGGCGGCAGCGACATGGGCTACCTGGCCCACCTGGTGGCGATGGAGGAAATTTCGCGCGCCTCGGGTTCGGTGGGCCTGAGCTACGTCGCCCATTCCAACCTGTGCGTATCCAACCTCTACGCCAACGGCAACGAGGCGCAGCGTCAGAAATACCTGCCCAAGTTGTGCAGCGGCGAATGGAAGGGCGCGCTGGCGATGAGCGAACCCGGAGCGGGTTCGGACGTAGTCGGCTCGATGAGCTGCCGCGCGGAGCTGCGTGGCGACACATGGGTCGCGAACGGCAACAAGATGTGGATCACCAACGGGCCCGAAGCGGACGTGCTGGTCGTGTACATGCGCACCGCCGGCAAGGACTGTGGTTCGAAATGCATCACCGCCTTCATCGTCGAGAAGGGCATGAAGGGCTTCCGCACCGCGCAGAAGCTGGACAAGCTGGGCATGCGCGGCAGCAACACCTGCGAGCTGGTGTTTGAAGACTGCGAGATCCCGGCGGAAAACGTGCTGGGCACGGTCAACAACGGCGTCAAGGTGTTGATGGCTGGCTTGAACACCGAGCGCCTGGTGATCAGCGGCGGCCCACTGGGCCTGATGCAGGCCGCGCTGGATGCCGCCCTGCCCTACGTGCGCGAACGCAAGCAGTTCGATGCGGCCATCGGCACCTTCGGCCTGATGCAGGGCAAGATCGCCGACATGTACACCGCGCTGCAATCCAGCCGCGCTTACGCCTACCAGGTGGGACGCGACTACGACGCCGGGCATGTCTCGCGCGCCGCGGCCGCCGGTTGTTTGCTGCATGCGTCCGAAGCCTGCGTGCAGGTGGCGCTGGAAGCCATCCAGTCCCTGGGCGGCAATGGCTACATCAACGAATACCCCACCGGCCGCCTGCTGCGCGACGCCAAGCTGTATGCGATTGGCGCCGGCACCAACGAAATCCGCCGCATGCTGATAGGACGGGAACTGTTCGAAGCACGCGGTTGAACCGGGCGGCGCGGCATTTCCGCGCCCAGCCCTGACGGCGGTGCCGCTACGACTGGATCGGAGTGCTGGCGAGTCCAGCCGTGTGGCGCAACGCCACCCCGCCTTGCCTGGCGGGGCCAAGCCGCGACTCGATTTCAGTGATCACCGCCTTCAGCTGTCCTGCCGCCACCGGGCGTGACAGGTAGTAGCCCTGTGCCGCATAGCAGCCCAGTTCGCCCAGCGCCTCGAAACAACCCGCATCCTCGACTCCCTCTGCCACCACGTCCATGTGCAGGTGCCGCGCCAGCTCCAGGGTGGAGCGCACGATGGCCGCATCGGCATGGCTGGCATGCATGCGGCTGATGAAGGAGCGGTCAAGCTTCAATACCTTCACCGGCAACTTGCGCAGGTAGTCCAGCGATCCATAGCCCATGCCGTAGTCATCCACGGACAACAGCACCCCCAGCTTCTCCAGCGTGTGCAGGGTCTTCAGTCCGTGCGCGGGGTCGGCCATCGCGCTGGACTCGGTGATCTCCAGTTCCAGCGCTTCGGCCGGGAATTCGAACTTCTTCAGGCATCGCTTGATCGACCCCACCAGTTCAAGGTCGGGGATGCTGCGGGTCGACAGGTTGACCGCCACGCTCAGCGCCAGGCCATCGGCACGCCAGGCCGTGCACTGCCCCACCGCCTGGTGCAACACGTACTCGGTCATGTCCCGGATCAACTCGGTCTGTTCGACGGCGGGAAGGAATGCATCCGGCTGCAGCAACCCGTGCTGCGGGTGTTGCCAGCGGACCAGCGCCTCCACCCCGACCACGCGTCGACTGGCGAAATGCACCTTCGGCTGGTAATGCACCACCAGTTCGCTGCGCCGCATCGCATCGCGGAACTCGTTGAGCAGGAGCAATCGCCACGAGTCGTTGTCGTCCAGGCGGCTGGTGTGCATCTCCACGCGCGACTGCCGTCGCTTCGCCGCCCGCATCGCCCAGTTCGCGCTCTTCAGCAGGCCCTCGAAATCGGTGCCGTCGCCCGGCGATACCGCGACGCCGATGCTGGCCGCGACGTTGAGGTGCAGCCCCTGCAGCTCCATCGGCGCTTTCAACAGCAGATGCAATTCCTGCGCCCGGGCCTGGGCGATGCTGCGCGACACCGGGGGATGCAACAGGCAGATGAACTCATCGCCGCCGGTGCGCGCGACCAGGTCGCCTTCCCGCATCCCCGCTTGCAGCCTGATGGCGGTGGCACGCAGCATTTCGTCGCCGACGTGGTGCCCGAACGTGTCGTTGACCCCCTTGAAGCGATCCAGGTCGATGGACAGCAGCGCGATCCCGCCCTGCCCCGTGCCGACCGCCACCTGGGCCCTCTGCGCCAGGTGCCTGCGGTTCGGCAGGCCGGTCAGGAAATCGGTCTGCGAAAGCACCTTCATGTGTTCGGCCGACTCGTGGATGCGGCGCATCAGGATGCGCACGCGCAACCACACCAGCAGGATGATGGCCACGCCACCGTACACCGCACCCATCACGTTCAGCGGCACGCCAAACAGCAGTTGCAGTGCAATCGACCCCGGGATGCACAGCACGCCGGCCAGCAGCACTGCGATCCTTCCGGACGAAATGTCGGTGTGCTCCGCATCGCGCGCGGCCTGTAACGCATGCATGGACGGATGCATCACGGCAGCACCCCACATCACGTGCGCCACCAGCCATGTCGATTTCAACAATGCATGCGGCTCGCTGGAACTCATGCTGGTCAGGTGGAACAGGCAATCGGCCAGCGTCCACAGCAAGGTGCCAACCAGCAGCAGGTTGAAGGCAGGCGAGCGCACTTCAGGCGCGGTCCGCAGCCAGACCAGCATGCCGATCAACACCAGGTCGGCGATCGGATAGAACACGCGCAGCATTTGCGGGGGGCCGTAGCCCGGCGATGCCGTATAGGTCGGCAGCAGCAGGAATTGCCAGCCCAGCAGCATCAGGCCGGCTATGACGATCAGGCTGTCGAGCAATCCCGAACGTGGCGGCACGCCTTCGCGGCCACGCACCAGGCCCAGCAACGCCACGAAGAACAGGGCGTAGGTGGCCAGGTACAAAACGTCGGCCAGGTTGATATGCCTGGCAAAGTAAGGCGTGATGTCGGCAATCGCATGCATCAGTTCCGCGCACCACAGCAGCAACATGGCGGCCGCGAAGAACAGCCACGGCGTGCGGTCGACGGGCCGGTTGGATTTGATGCCCAGCAATACGCCAGTCGTCCCGTACAGGGCGATGGCGAAATAGGCGATATCCGAGCGCAGTGCAGGTTCAACCAGAGGGTGCAGCAGTGCTGCCGCGAGTCCAGGCAGCAGGAACCACAACCACGCCTGGCGCGGTGCCGCGGTCTTGCTCGCGTCATCCACGCCAGCATTTCCATCACGTGTCGCGCTAGTACCCTGTTGCATTGCCCCGGCCATTCCCTTGACAGTCAATGGACACCCCCAAGCGTCGGCAGCACATTCACTTGTGAGTGCTAGAACAGATTTATAGGATGTTCCAAGCGAGAGCAATACATCGCCATCAACTGTGTCATGAAGAACATTTGATGCGACTGCAGGATGCGACCACGCCTCCATGGAATAGATGCATTGCGGATGCAAGCAGACTCGATTCGCATGACAGTGCGCGTGATGGATTGGCCTTGTCGCACTCGCCCGTAGTTGGCAACCATCACGCGCCCCCGAACGCAATCCGCCCTTGGAGCGGATTGCGGCGTAAAATCACATTTCCAGACCCCCCTTTCCACGGAGTTGCCCCATGTCCGACATCGTCATCGCCGCCGCCAAGCGCACCGCGATCGGTTCCTTCCTCGGCCAGTTCACTGGCGTGCCTACGCCCACCCTGGGCGCGGCTGCGATCCAGGCCGCCGTGGAACAGTCCGGCGTGCCGGCTGCCGATGTATCCGAAGTGATCATGGGCTGCGTACTGCCCGCCAACCTGGGCCAGGCGCCGGCACGCCAGGCCTCGCTGGCGGCAGGCCTGCCGATCTCGGTCGGCTGCACCACCATCAACAAGGTCTGCGGTTCGGGCATGAAGGCGATCATGTTGGGCCACGACCTGATCAAGGCCGGTTCCGCCACCGTAGTCGTGGCGGGCGGCATGGAGTCGATGACCAATGCCCCGCACCTGATCCCGAACTCGCGCACCGGCAACCGCTTCGGCAATTTCCAGGCCGTGGACCATATGTCCTGGGACGGCCTGGTGAACCCGTACGACGGCCAGGCCATGGGCGTGTTCGCCGACGCCACGGCGGAAAAGCACGGCTTCACCCGCGAGCAGCAGGACGCGTATGCCATCGAGTCCGTGACCCGTGCGCAGGCCGCCCAGCAGTCCGGCGCCTTTGGCGATGAAATCGTCCCGGTGAAGGTCGCCACCCGCAAGGGCGAGGTCGAGTTCTCCAGTGACGAGCAGCCCGGCAAGTCCGACGTTTCCAAGATCCCCGGCCTGAAGCCCGCTTTCAACAAGACCGGCACGGTCACCGCTGCAAGCTCGTCCAGCATTTCGGATGGCGCGGCCGCCACGGTCCTGCTGAGCGCGGACGAAGCGGCCAAGCGTGGCATCACCCCGCTGGCCCGCATCGTCGGCCACAGCACCTATTCCCAGGAGCCGCAGTGGTTCACCACCGCGCCGGTGGGCGCCATCGAGACACTGCTCAAGCAGCTGTGCTGGACGGTGGACGACGTGGACCTGTTCGAGATCAATGAAGCCTTCGCGGTCGTGGCCATGACCCCGATCAAGGCGCTGGGCATCCCCCACGCCAAGGTCAACGTCAATGGCGGCGCCTGCGCCCTCGGCCACCCGATCGGTGCGTCCGGCGCCCGCCTGGTGGTGACCCTGGTCCATGCCCTGCGCAAACGTGGCGGCAAGAAGGGCATTGCCACCCTGTGCATCGGCGGCGGGGAGGCCACCGCCATCGCAATCGAGGTGATATGATCGATTTAACAGTCATTTCACAAAAATAACTGCGCAACCGCTTGACAGCCGAATCCGGATTGTCATCATGTCACCGGCGCGCAATAGCGCGTTGCCAACTAAACGACGAGGAAATTCCAAAATGACCATCAACAAGACGCTGATCGCGCTGGCAATGGGCCTGGCCCTGGCCGCTTGCTCGAAGCAGGAAGCTGCTGCTGACGCCGCGACCGACGCTGCCGCCACCGCAACCGAAGCCCAGGCTGCTGCCGACGCCGCCGCCGCTGCCGGCGCCGCCACTGCTGACGCTGCCCAGACTTCGGCTGACGCCGCTGCCCAGGCTGCCGACGCTGCTGCAACCGCCGCCACCGACGCTGCTGCTGCCACCACCGACGCCGCTGCCGGCGCCGCTGCTGACACCGCTGCTGCTGCCGCTGACGTGGCCGAGCAGGCCAAGGATTCTGCAGAAGAAGCCAAGAAGTAATATCGCAAGATATTGTTTCGAGCTAGCGTAAAATGAGAAGGGCCGTCGGTGCATACCGGCGGCCTTTTTCAGTAACGGATCCGGGGGGACGGCATACCGGACCGCAGTTGCACCTGCCGACTCCAAGCTGCCTGTTCCAATCACTGTCGCCTTCCACTTCCTAGAGAACACTGCCATGAAGACCAAGTTCTACATCCTGCTTGCCGCCTCCGTACTGGCCCTGAGCGCCTGCACCAAGCCCGCCGCCGACACTGCTGCCGCTGACGCCGCCGCTGCCGCCGATACGGCCGCCACCGAAACCGCCGAAGCCGCCGCTGCTGCCGGTGACGCTGCCGCCGCTGCCGGCGATGCCGCCGCCGCTGCCGCCACCGATGCCGCCGCTGCCACGGCTGATGCCGCTGCCGCCACTGGCGATGCCGTGACCGACGCCGCTGCCGCCGCCACCGACGCCACCAAGGACGCTGCTGCCGCCACGGCCGACGCTGCCAAGGACGCCACGGCCGCTGCCGCCGGTGCAGTCAAGGACGGCGCCGCCAAGGTCGAAGAAGCCGCCAAGAAGTAAGCCTCTGGCCTTCGGGCCGTTGGATGCACCATCGGCAAGGCCCGCTTCGGCGGGCCTTGCCGCATCTGGGGCTGGCCGCGGCCGGGTTGTATCCTTGCCGCACCATTTACTGCAGGCGTCGACGGCATGTCGGTACTGACTTCGCAACTCGATCCACGTTCACAGGACTTCATCGACAACGCCACCTACCACCGCGCCCTGGTGGAGGAACTCGACCGCCGCCTCGCCCGCGTGGCCGATGGCGGTGGCCAGAAGGCCCGCGACAAGCACACCGAGCGCGGCAAGCTGCTGCCACGCGACCGCATCACCGCCCTGCTTGACCCGGGTTCGCCCTTCCTTGAAATCGCGCCGTTAGCCGCGGAAGGCATGTACGACGATGCCGCCCCCGGCGCCGGCATGGTGGCCGGCATCGGCCGCGTGCAGGGGCTTGAAGTCGTGGTCGTGGCCAACGACGCAACGGTCAAGGGCGGCACCTATTTCCCGATGACGGTGAAGAAGCACCTGCGTGCGCAGGAGATCGCCCGCGAGAACCGCCTGCCCTGCATCTACCTGGTCGATTCCGGCGGCGCCTTCCTGCCGCTGCAGGACGAGGTCTTCCCGGACCGCGAACATTTCGGTCGCATCTTCTACAACCAGGCGCGGTTGAGCGCGGAAAACATCCCGCAGATCGCCGTGGTGATGGGCAGTTGCACCGCCGGCGGCGCCTACGTCCCCGCGATGTGCGATGAAAGCATTATCGTGAAGGAACAGGGCACGATCTTCCTCGGCGGCCCGCCGCTGGTGAAGGCGGCGACCGGCGAAGTCGTGGATGCCGAAGCACTCGGCGGCGCCGACGTGCACACCAGCGTCTCCGGAGTCGCCGATCATTTCGCCGAGGACGATCGCGACGCGCTGCAGATCGCGCGCAACCTGGTGGGCAACCTCAACCGCAGCAAGACCGTTGGCCTCGCCGTGCGCGACGCCTTGCCGCCGAAGTACCCTACCGAAGAGCTGTACGGCATCGTGCCGAAGGACACGCGGCGTCCCTTCGACATCCGCGAAGTCATCGCCCGCCTCGTCGACGGCTCGCAGTTCGACGAATTCAAGGCGCGCTACGGCAAGACCCTGATCACCGGCTTCGCCCACCTGCACGGCTATCCGGTGGGCATCATCGCCAACAACGGCATCCTGTTCGCGGAGAGCGCATTGAAGGGCGCGCACTTCATCGAACTCTGCAACCAGCGCGGCATCCCGCTGGTGTTCCTGCAGAACATCACCGGCTTCATGGTCGGCAGGAAATACGAGAACGCCGGCATCGCCAAGGACGGGGCCAAGATGGTCACCGCCGTCGCCTGTTCCAGCGTGCCCAAGTTCACCGTGGTGATCGGCGGCAGTTTCGGCGCCGGTAATTACGCGATGTGCGGCCGCGCCTACGGCGCGCGCTTCCTGTGGATGTGGCCGAACGCGCGCATCAGCGTGATGGGCGGCGAACAGGCGGCCAGCGTGCTGGCCACGGTCAAGCGCGACGGCATCGAAGCCGCGGGCAAGTCGTGGACGGCCGAAGAAGAGGAAGCCTTCAAGACACCGATCCGCGAGCAGTACGAATCCCAAGGCAGCCCGTGGTACGCCAGCGCACGCCTGTGGGACGACGGCATCATCGATCCCGCCGACACCCGCCGCGTGCTGGGGCTGGCGATTTCCGCCTCGTTGAATGCGCCGATCGAGCCGGCGAAGTTCGGCGTGTTCCGGATGTAGCCACCTGCCGCTCGTGCGTGCGAGCTTGCTCGGAGGCTCTTGCTCCCTGTAGATCCAAGCTTGCTCGGATGCTCTTGATCCTCCGCCAAGGGCATCCGAGCAAGCCCGGATCTACAGAGCCAGCTTATTCAACTAGCTGAACTATCCCGTCTAACTAGCGGCTTTGATTGGCATTTTGGTGAGCGCGATCACAGCGCAGGCATGCCTTCGCGGCGATAGTCGTGGGCCGTTCGCCCGAGACCCTGCCGATGTCCATCTGGAAAGACCAAAATCCCGCCCGCAAGGATTCCGTTCCGTTCCCGCCTGAAACAGCATCGACGCGCGACACACCTGTTGCCACGGCGGACTTCACGCCGACCACGACTGCACCACCGCGCGCAGCGGCAGCACCCGCCACCGAAGCCAAGGAATCCCTGATTGCCGCCGACCTGACCATCGAAGGCAAAATCGAGGGCACCGGCCATATCCGCATCGCCGGCAAGTTCAAGGGCGACGTCAACGTGCAGGGTGACCTGACCATCGAAAGCGGCGCCAAGTTGAATGGCGGCGTGCGCGCCAAGAAGGTCACGATTGCGGGCGAGCTGGAGGGCAACATCGAATCGGCTTCACGCGTCGAGTTGCTCAGTTCCGGCGTGATCATTGGTGACGTCAAGGCGGGTTCGCTGACAGTCGCCGCCGGTTCGCGCATGCGCGGCCAGGCTGATTTCGGCTGGGACGACAGCAAGGCCACTTCCAAGTCCGGTAGCACGAAGGATGCGGAGACCGACGCCGCGTCATGAGTACGCCGCGTCCGGGCACGGCTGGCGCGACGCGCAGTTGCCCACATTGCAAGACCACGATCCTGGAAAGCGCCAGCGTCTGCCCCGCCTGTAAGCACCATCTGCGTTTCGATGATGCGGCCGCGGCGTCGCAGCGCATGGCGGAGACCATCGTGCCACTGCGCGTGCAGGGCACGGTACGCCATCCGCCCGATGGCGGGCCGTGGGAATACACCGTGGTGCTTAGCATCAAGAACGACCGCGGCGAGGAAATCGCGCGCCACGTCGTCGGCGTGGGCGCGATGCAGGTCAACGAAGAGCGCACCTTCACCCTGGCCGTGGAAGCCGTGCCGCGCAACGACGGGAAAGGCGCACGCCGCCATTAAGCCGACCGAGAACCTGTAGGAGCGCCCCATGGGCGCGAGCTTTTTCCGTCGTCAGAATCACGCGCCAAGCGCTCGCGCCCATGGGGCGCTCCTACGCCTATGCAGTGGGCCCGCAGTTGTCGCAGCCGCCGCAGGCGCTGGTAGCGGATTGCTTCACGGGTGATACCCGGCGACCCAGTGCTTGCATCCAGGCAGGCGAGCCTTCGCGCAACAACGGCAAGGCAATCGCCACGCGCAACTTGCGCACGCTGCCCGGGAACTGTTTCTTCGCCACCACCCACGCGCTGACCAGCACGGCCAGCGCGATGATGAGGTATTGAACCAACAGCGAGGCGTCCATGCGCCTAACCTGCGCCCAGCAACACGGCGACCTGGTAGGTCACGAACGAGGCGCCATAGGCCAGGGCGAAAAGATAGATCGTGGCGAAGGACATTTTCTTCCACGAATTGGTTTCGCGCTTGATCGTCGCCAGCGTGGAGATGCACATCGGCGCATAGATGAACCACACCAGCAGCGACAGCGCCGTGGCCAGCGACCAGCCGTCGGAAATCACCGGGGTGAGCGCCTGGATGGCGGCGTCATCATCGGCTGCCGATAGCGCGTAGATCGTAGCCAGCGAGGAAACAGCCACTTCACGCGCAGCCAAGCCAGGGATCAGTGCGATGCATATTTGCCAATTGAACCCGATCGGCGCAAAGAAAACGGTCATGGCGTGGCCGATGCGGCCGGCAAAACTGTAGTCGATGGCCGGCCCCACTGCGCCTGCGGGAGCCGCCGGGAAATTCAGCAAGAACCACAACAGGATGGTCAGCGCCAGGATGATGCCACCCACACGCTTGAGGAAGATCATTGCGCGCTCGTAAAGTCCGATCAGCAGGTCGCGTGCGTGCGGGATGCGGTACGAAGGCAGTTCCAGCAACAGCGGATGCTCGCTCTTGTCGCGTCGCCACTTCTTCATCACCCACGACACGACCAAGGCGCTGGCGATGGCGGCCGCATACAAGCCGAACAGCACCAGGCCCTGCTGGTTGAATACACCGATCTGTTTCTGCGGTATGAAGGCACCGATCAGGAGTGTGTAGACCGGTAGCCGTGCAGAACAGGTCATGAGTGGCGCAACCAGGATGGTCGCCAGTCGGTCGCGTGGATCCTGGATGCTGCGCGTAGCCATGATGCCCGGCACGGCGCAGGCGAAGCTCGACAGCAGCGGGATGAACGACCGCCCGGACAGGCCGGCCGAAGCCATCATGCGGTCCAGCAGGAACGCCGCACGTGGCAGGTACCCGCTTTCCTCCAGTGCCAGGATGAAAGCGAACAGGATCAGGATCTGCGGCAGGAAGACGACAACGCCACCCAAGCCGGCGATGACGCCATCTACCAGCAGGCTACTCAATGGCCCCTGCGGAAGCACGCCGGCCACGGCCTGGCCCAACCACGCAGTGCCTGCCTCGATGGCATCGGCAAACGGCGTCGCCCAGGCAAACACTGCCTGAAAGATCAGGAACATCACCACGACCAGCGCGACCAGCCCGAACACCGGATGCAGCAGCCAGCGGTCCAGCGCATCGTCGACGCCTGCCGTTGGCGTGGGCATGCCGACGGCCGCAGAAAGCAGCCTGCGCGTTTCCTGGTGCAGATCCGTGCCTTCGGCCAATTGAATACGCGGCACGTGCGGGTCGGCCGCCATGCGGTCGATCCGCTCGACCAGCGACTTCGCTCCGTTGTGCTGGACGGCGACGGTTTCGACCACCGGTACGCCCAGCTCGCGTTCCAGCACTTCCAGATCAACAGTGATGCCGCGTCGACGCGCCACGTCGGCCATGTTGACCGCCACGATCATCGGCTTGCCCAACTCGCGCACTTCCAGCGCGAAACGCAGGTGCAGGCGCAGGTTGGTGGCATCCACCACGCACACCAGGACATCCGGTGCGGGTTCGCCAGGCAGGAAACCCCGGCACAGGTCGCGGGTGATGGCTTCGTCCAGGCTGGCGGCATGCAGGCTGTAGGCGCCCGGCAGGTCGAGCACGGCATAGCTGCGTCCGGAGGAGGCGCTGAGCAGGCGGCCTTCCTTGCGTTCCACGGTCACACCGGCGTAATTGGCCACCTTCTGGCGGCTGCCAGTGAGCTGGTTGAACAGCGCCGTCTTGCCGCAATTGGGGTTGCCGACCAGGGCCAGGCGCATCGGGGGGGCGGTCGTGGCGTTCATGCCGCCTCTCCTGCCGGTCGCAGCTGCACGCGCGCGGCTTCGCTGCGACGCAGGGCGAAACGGGTGAAACCCACCTGCACCAGCAACGGCTCGCTGCCCAATGGTCCGTAGGCCACCACTTCCACCTGCTCGCCAGCGACGAAGCCAAGCTCACGCAGGCGTCGTGCGATGTTGTCGTTGTTGCCGTGGTCCTGCACGGAATCCACGACGGCCAGGGTGCGCCGGGGCAAGTTGATCAGCGTCACGTGTTGCGCTCAAATAGGAATTGTTCTCATTCTATCATCGCTGCGCCGCACGCACGGTGGTCCGGGTCGACCGGCTATGATTCAGCCTCGCTGCCGGGAAGGGTTGTGATGTCGGACATGCTGGAACCGCTACGGGAAGGCGCCACCCTGCGCCTGCGCTTGAACAGGCCCACCCTGCACAACGCCTTCGATGCCGGATTGATCGCCCGATTGACCACGGCGCTGGAAGCGGCCGGCCTCGATCCGGACGTTCGCGTGGTCGTGCTGGAAGGTGCCGGGGCGTCATTTTCCGCCGGCGCCGACCTGAACTGGATGCGCGGCATGGCCGCGGCCAGCGAGGCCGAAAACCGCGAGGACTCACTCGCCCTCGCCCGCCTGATGCGCACCCTGGACGAACTGCCCAAGCCCACCATCGCCCGGGTGCATGGCGCGGCGTTCGGCGGTGGCGTCGGCCTGATCGCGTGCTGCGACATCGCCATCGGCGTGCCGGAGGCGAAGTTCGGCTTGACCGAAAGCAAGCTTGGCCTGTTGCCTGCGGTGATCTCGCCTTACGTCATTGCCTCGATCGGCACGCGCCAGGCGCGGCGCTGGTTCGCCACGGCCGAACTTTTCGACGCCGCCACTGCCCTGCAGATCGGCCTGCTGCACCAGGTAATCGCCATGGAAGAGCTGGATGCCGCCGTGCAACGCCAGGTGGAACTGCTGCTCAAAGCAGGACCCTTGGCAGCCGCAGGCGCCAAATCACTGGTGGCCAGTGTCGTGGCCGAGCCGGATGGGCACAGGCAAGACCAGGCCAACGCCGCACTGATCGCACGCCTGCGCACTTCGCCGGAAGGCCAGGAAGGCCTTTCGGCCTTCCTCGACAAACGCCCGCCCGCCTGGGCCGCCAAGGAGTAATCCCATGCTCGATCACGTAGGCATTCCCGTTTCCGACTACGCCCGCAGCAAGGCGTTCTACCTGCAGGCGCTGGCACCGCTGGGTATCGGCCTGGTCATGGAAGTGACTCCGGAAATGACTGGCAATGGATCAGCCGCAGGTTTCGGCAGCGAAGGCAAACCGTATTTCTGGTTCGGCGACGATGGTGCTCCCGGCGAACATACCCATGTCGCCTTTGCCACCACCAGCCGCGCCAACGTGGATGCGTTCCACCGCGCCGCACTCGCCGCCGGTGCCCGCGACAACGGCGCACCCGGCCTGCGCCCGCATTACCACGACCACTACTACGGCGCCTTCATCCTCGACCCGGATGGGCACAACATCGAGGCGGTGTGCCATCTCCCGGAATGAAGCTTTACCCCTCCCCTTCAAGGGGAGGGTTGGGAGGGGATGGTGTCGGGCAGGAAAGACAGCGGTGACGGAACGACAAGCCATGCAAGGACAGACCAACACAAAAATAGCCGGGATGAAGTTACAGAGGGAACTGCGTAATTCGGCAACTGATGCAGAACGGCAACTATGGCAATACCTGCGCGGACGCCAGATGGATAACTGCAAGTTCCGGAGGCAGCATCCTTATGGTGACTACATACTGGATTTCGCCTGCTTGGAAAGGAAGATAGTGATCGAACTCGATGGCGGACAACATGCAGACAACGTTCCTTACGACACTCTGCGAACTCGCAACCTCGAGCGATCAGGGTTCAGAGTGCTACGGTTCTGGAATAACGAAGTGTTCGACAACATCGAGGGAGTGGTAGAAGTGATCCTGAATACGCTGTCACTGCAAGCAACACCATCCCCTCCCAACCCTCCCCTTGAAGGGGAGGGCTAGAAACCGTGTTCAATAAAATCCTCATCGCCAACCGCGGCGAAATCGCCTGCCGCGTCATTCGTACCTGCCGCAGGCTGGGCATCCGCACGGTCGCCGTGTACTCGGACGCCGACGCCGATGCGCAACATGTACGCCAGGCGGATGAAGCCTGGCCCATCGGTGGGCCACGGCCAGCAGACAGCTACCTGCGTGGCGACGTGATACTGGAAGTCGCGAAACGCAGCGGCGCGCAGGCCATCCATCCGGGTTACGGGTTCCTGTCTGAAAACGCTGATTTCGCCGAAGCGGTGGAGCACGCAGGCATCACTTTCATCGGCCCCAGCGCCGCCTCCATGCGCAAGATGGGCAGCAAGGCCGGCGCCAAGGACCTGATGCTGGCCGCGGGCGTGCCCGTGGTTCCCGGCTATACCGGCGACGACCAGTCGCCCAACGTGCTCTCACGCGAAGCGGCGAAGATCGGTTTCCCGCTGATGATCAAGGCCGCGCATGGTGGCGGCGGCAAGGGCATGCGCATCGTGCATCGGCTGGACGACTTCATCGCCCAGCTGGAAAGCTGCCAGCGCGAAGCCGCCAATGCCTTCGGCCGTGACCGTGTGCTGCTGGAACGCTACGTGCAGTCACCGCGACACATCGAGATCCAGGTATTCGGCGATACCCACGGCAACGCCATCCACCTCAACGAGCGTGAGTGCTCCGCACAGCGGCGCTACCAGAAAGTGCTGGAGGAATCGCCCTCGCCTTTCCTCACGCCGGAATTGCGCGCCGCGATGGGCGGTGCCGCGGTCAAGGCGGCGCATGCCATCGACTACGTGAATGCGGGCACGGTGGAGTTCATCGTCGACCCCGATGGCGCGTTCTATTTCATGGAGATCAACACGCGTCTGCAGGTGGAGCATCCGGTCACCGAACTGACCACCGGCCTGGACCTGGTGGAATGGCAGCTACGCATTGCATCCGGCGACCCGCTGCCGGTCACCCAGCAACAGGTTCCGCAACATGGCCATGCCATGGAAGTGCGCCTGTATGCCGAAGATCCCGAAGCCGGCTTCCTGCCCGGTTCCGGCACCCTGGAAACCTTGCGGCTGCCAACACCCTCTACCCAGGTCCGCATCGATTCCGGCGTGGTCGAAGGCGACACGGTCAGCATCTTCTACGACCCCATGATCGCCAAGCTGATCGTCTGGGACCACGACCGTAGCAGCGCCCTCGCCCGCCTGCGCGATGCACTGGCCGATTGCGAGATCGTCGGACCCAAATCCAACATCGATTTCCTGGAGCGACTGGTGCGCCACTCCGCCATCGTCGGGGCCAGCATCGACACCGGCTACCTAGATCGGCACCTCGACGAGTTCATGCCCGCGCATGCATTGGATCCCGCACTGCTTATCGCTGCCGCCACCGCCACGCTGCTCGTGCAGGAATCGGAGGCGCGCCGTGCCGCTACCGGCACGCACGATCCGTACTCGCCCTGGGCGACCGCCGACGGCTGGCGGCTGGGCCATGCCGGCAGCCGACCCCTCGCCTTCCTGCATCGCGGCCAGGACATCGAACTGCTTGCGCAGGGCGCGGGCGGTGATTACCGCATCGCATGGCAGGGCAGCCAGTACCTCGTGCAGGGCGCCCGCCTGTCCGCGGATGTGCTCAGCCTGCGTTTGGATCAACAGGCACGACGTTTCAGCGTGCGCCACGCCGCGCAGTACGTCACCGTGCACGATGGCGAACAGCGGCTTGGACTGGCGGCGGTGTCGAAGTACCGGCACGCCGGCTCCACCGAATCTGGTGGCAATGGCCGCATCGTGGCGCCGATGCCGGGGCGCGTGGTCCTGGTCAAGGTGAAGGTAGGGGAATCCGTGGTCGCAGGGCAGGAGCTGGCGGTGCTGGAAGCGATGAAGATGGAATTGGCGATCAAGTCACCGCGCGACGGCGTCGTGGCCGAACTGCGCGCCGCGGCCGGTGATTTCGTCGAGGCGGACGCCGTGCTGGCGGCACTGGAGCCGATTGAATGAGCGGAGCTTTCGTGCGACTGGTGGAAGTCGGCCCACGTGACGGCCTGCAGAACGAAAAGACGATCATCGACACCGCCGACAAGATCGAACTGGTCAACCGCCTGTCGCGCACCGGGCTGCGCAGCATCGAGGCCACCAGTTTCGTCAGCCCGAAATGGATTCCGCAACTGGCCGACGCCACGGAAGTCTTCACCGCCATCGAGAAGATGCCGGGCATCAGTTATCCCGTGCTGGTACCCAACGAGAAAGGCTACGAGCGCGCACTCGAAGCCGGCGCGCGCGAGGTGGCCGTGTTCACCGCCGCTTCCGAGGCCTTCAACCAGAAGAACATCAACGCCAGCATCGACGAATCGATCGAACGCTTCCGCCCGGTGCTGTACCGCGCCCGCGCGGACGGACTGAAAGTGCGCGGCTACGTGTCCACCGTACTCGGCTGCCCCTACCAGGGTGACGTACCGGTGGCCGACGTGGTTCGCGTCGCCTCACGGCTGCATGCGCTGGGCTGTTACGAAATCTCGCTGGGCGATACCATCGGTGCAGGCACCCCCCACAAGGCCCGTGCAATGCTCAAGGCGGTTGCCAGCGAAGTCCCCATGCCCGCCCTCGCCGTGCACTTCCACGACACCTACGGCCAGGCCCTGGCCAATATCCTCGCGTGCCTGGAGGAAGGCGTGGCGGTGGTGGACTCCGCGGTATCCGGCACCGGTGGCTGTCCGTACGCCAAGGGCGCCAGCGGCAACGTGGCCAGCGAGGACGTGGTCTACCTTCTACACGGACTGGGCATGCACACCGGGATCGACCTGGACACGCTCAGCGAGACCGGCCGCTGGCTGGCCGCGCTGCTGGGTCGCGAGACCGGCAGCAAGGTGACGCGGGCACGGTCGGGCCCATGAGCGAACACGCCCCAGTGGACTCCGGCTCGCCCGGCGCTGGCATCGGCGACGTGCCTACCGCGGCGACCCGCGAGGCGCTGGTGGCAACGCTGGCCTCCTTGCAGGCCGCGGCCGGCAAGGCGCTGGGCAATGAAGAAGCACGGCAACTGGTCGCGGATTCACTCCACGCCCTGCGCAACGCGATTGCGGAAAGGGACTGGGCGCTGTTGCGCTACCGCGCGCTGTTCGACGCAGTCCCCGATCCCGTGAGCGTGCTGGCCGAAGACGGCACCGTGCTGGATCTCAACAAGGCCGGCATGGCGGCCTACAAGCGGCCACGCGAAGAGATCGTCGGCCAGAACATCAACGTGTTGAATCCCGAGCTTCCCCACGACCACATGGGTCCGGTGTGGGAAACGCTCAACCGCGGCGAAACCTACGTGATCGAAGTCACCAACATGCGTGGCGACGGCACCCGCTTCCCGGTGGAAGTGCATTCCGCGAATTTCGTGTTCGACGGACGCAAGAGCCTGGTCGCCGTGGCCCGCGACCTGAGCGGTCGCCACGAGGCTGAGTTGCGTTACCGCGAACTGATGGAAGTCATCGACAAGGGCATCGTGGTGCAGAACGACGCGCGCCAGATCATCTATGGCAACCGCGCCGCGATGCGCATCTTCGGCGTCGGCGACGGCAAGAAGCTTTCCGACGAGCTGCAACTCGATCGATGGCGCGTGGTCGACCAGCGCGGACAGGAGATGCACGCCGACATGCTGCCTGCGCACCGCGCGCTCGCCACCGGCCAGGTCGTGGAAAGCGTGTTGATGGGCCTGTACCACCGCGAGCACAAGCACCTGGTGTGGCTGACCGTCACCTCGGTCCCGCAGTTCGCGGCCGGCGGCGACAAGCCTGCCCAGGTCACCTCCATCTTCAGTGACGTGACCGCGCTCAAACGCGACAGCACCCTGTTCGACCGTGCCCAGTCACTGGCCCACATCGGCGGATGGGAATGGGATGCCGGGCGTGACCGCGTGTACCTGACCGATGAGGCCGTACGCATCCTGGGAACGCCGCAGGCACCCGAGGATATCGATGCGATGCTGGCCAGCCTGCGTGAGGTCGACCGTCGTCGCTTCCGTGGCGCGCTGGAAAAAGTGGTGGCAGGCGGTGGGGGCTTCGACCTCGAGTTGCAGGGCTGCCGCATGGACGGCCACCCGTTCTGGATACGCGTCATCGGCGAAGCCGAAGCAAGCGACCCGACCTCTTCGCGCATCGCCGGCACCCTCCAGGACATCTCGCAAGACAAACGTGCAGAGGAAACCCTGCGCATCCAGGCGCGCACCGATCCCTTGACCGGCCTGATGAACCGCGACGCGGTACTGAACGAACTGGGTACCAGGCTGGCCGATCCGTCGCACTCGCAGGTGGCGCTGCTGTATATCGACCTGGACCGCTTCAAGACCGTCAACGACGTGCTGGGCCACAGCGCGGGCGACGAATTGCTGATGCAGGCCGCCGCACGCATCCTGGGCGCGGTTGGCACGGAAGGGATGGTGGCGCGTTTCGGCGGCGATGAATTCCTCGTGGTATGCGACACCAGCGGCAATCACGAACAACCCGAGCACTTGGCCGATGCGGTGCTGGCGGCATTCGCCGACTCGTTCCGTTTCGACAAAGACGAATTCGCCATCACCGCCAGCATAGGCATCGCGCGTGCTCCTGCCGACGGACTGCGTCCACAGCAGCTGATCCAGAGCGCCGACATCGCGATGTACGACAGCAAGCATCGTTCGCGCAACGCATGGCAGGCCTTCACTCCGGAACTGGCGCGCCGGCAGCAGGACCGCCTGCAGATCGAAACGCAGCTGCGCCGCGCCGTGGACAACCAGGAATTCCGCCTGGTCTACCAGCCGCAGGTGGATTTGCGTCGTGGCCGCATCGTCGCCGCGGAAGCACTGATCCGCTGGCAGAACCACCAGTTGGGCGAACTGCGGCCCGACCTGTTCATCAGCCACGCCGAGACCACAGGCGACATCGTGCGCATCGGCAACTGGGTGTTGCGTGAAGCCTGCAAGCAGGTGCGCGCGTGGCAGGACATGGGCCTGGGCATCGTGCGCGTCGCGGTGAATGTGTCGTACCGCCAGTTCGCCGGCGACGACCTGGCCGAGAACGTGCGTGCCGTGCTCGCGGAGTTCGAACTGCCGGGTTCCGCGCTGGAACTGGAGTTTACCGAGCGCGTGCTGATCGAGGATGCACCCGCCACGCTGAAGACCTTCGCCGAACTGCGCGCGTTGGGCGTCGTGCTGACCATCGACGATTTCGGCGAAGGCTACAGTGCACTCAACTACCTGCGCCGACTGCCCATCCATGGCTTGAAGATCAGCCAGTTGTTCACGGAAGGCGTGCCCAATAACCGCTCCGACGTCGCCGTGTGCCAGGCCGTGTCCGCGATTGCACGCAGCCTCGGCCTAGGACTGGTTGCCGAAGGCGTGGAAACGGAAGCGCAGCGCCAGTTCCTGCTGCAGCTGGGCGTGCCCGTGGGACAGGGCTTCCTGTTCGCACCAGGCCTGTCGCCCGATGAATTCGCCAGCCGCCTGCGGGCGCGTGAGGACCGCGTGTCCAATGCCTGAGCCAGTGCCGTACCAGTTGCGCCAGATCGAAGCGCGCGACGACGCGACCATGGCCAGCATCATCCGCGCGGTGATGCCCGAATTCGGCGCCACCGGCAGCGGCTTCGCCATCAACGACCCGGAAGTGGACTGGATGAGCAAGGCCTATGCCGCGCCACGCTCGGCCTATTTCGTGATCGAACGCGACGGCGTGGTCGTCGGCGGCGGTGGCGTAGCGCCTCTGGTGAGTGGCGACGGCGGCACCTGCGAACTGCGCAAGATGTATTTCCTTCCCGAAGCACGCAGCATGGGTGCCGGCGCAGCGATGATGCAGCGCTGCCTTGAGTCCGCGCGCGGATTTGGTTTCAGCCAGTGCTACCTCGAAACCCTGTCCGGCATGGACGCCGCCATGCGCCTGTACGAGCGCAGCGGCTTCCGCCGCATCGATGCCCCGCTCGGCGACACCGGGCATGGCGGCTGCAATACGTTCTATCTGCTGGATTTGCGGGACTGACTCCCGCCGTCGTGGGAGCGACGTCAGTCGCGATGTGGCTTTACCGGTAAAGCTTCATCGCGACTGACGTCGCTCCCACGCCTTGGGCACGGGCGTCGGCGCTTGGCCTAACGTAAAATGTCGGCCTCCCGAGCACTGGATTCCGCCATGCAGCTTTCCAACACCCGCGCCGTCATCACCGGGGGCGTCTCCGGCCTGGGCCTGGCCGTGGCCACGCACCTGGTCGCCCACGGCGCCAAGGTCGCCCTGTTCGACGTCAACGACGACAAGGGCGCCGCCGCGGTCGTGGCACTTGGCGAAGGCAACGCGACCTACTTCCGCACCGATGTCACTGACGAAGCCGGCGTCACCGCCAACGTGGCCGCCGCCAAGGCATCGATGGGTGGATTGAATGCCGCCATCAACTGCGCAGGCATCCTGGGCGCAGGGCGCGTGCTGGGCAAGGAAGCACCGATGCCGCTGGCCAACTTCCAGGCTACGGTCATGGTCAACCTGGTGGGCAGCTTCAACGTGGCCAAAGCCGCTGCCAACCTCATGCAGCACAACGAAGCCGGTGAAGACGGCGAACGCGGCGTCATCGTCAGCACCGCCAGTGTCGCCGCCTACGAAGGGCAGATTGGCCAAGCCGCATACTCCGCCTCCAAGGGGGGCGTGGTCGGCATGACCCTGCCGATGGCACGCGAGCTGTCGCGTTTCGGCATCCGCGTGATGACCGTGGCACCCGGCATCTTCTGGACGCCGATGGTCGATGGCATGTCGGAGGAAGTACAGAAGTCACTCGGCGCATCCATTCCCTTCCCCGCCCGACTCGGAAAGCCGGAAGAATTTGCGGACACCGTCGCCTTCATCCTGCAGAACCGCTACCTCAATGGCGAAACCATCCGCCTGGATGGCGCGGTGCGGCTCGCACCGAAGTAGCGGTGGAGCAAGGGCGAGGAGTGAGTAGAGAGGAACGAGAAGTGAGCGCCTCTCTTCCAATTCACTCGCAATCGCCCTGAAGCTTCTACTCACTTCTCACTCCTCCCCACTCACTTCTCCTCCCAGCCGGCCTCCCAATGAAAGCCCACGAAATCAAGAAAGGCAACGTCGTCGAACACAACGGCACCGTGTACCAGGTGCGCGACATCGAGCGCAGCTCGCCGCAGGGCCGTGGCGGCAACGTCAAGTTCCGCTTCACCCTGTACAGCGTGCCGGGTGGCATCAAGTACGACCTCAGCGTGGGTGGCGACGACGAGTTGAAGGAAGTCGAGTTGAGCCGGCGCATGGCCACGTTTTCCTACAAGGACGGCGAGGCCTTCGTGTTCCTGGATGACGAGGACTACACGCCCTACACCTTCGACGCCGACGTGATTGGCGACGATGCCGGCTACATCGCCGAGGGCCTTACTGGCAGCTACGTGCAGATCATCGACGACCAGCCGGTGGCCTTGCAGTTGCCGCAACACGTCACGCTGGAAGTAGTCGAAACTCCGCCGGAACTGAAAGGCGGCAGCGCCACCAAGCGCCCCAAGCCGGCCAAGCTCAACACCGGCCTTGAAATCATGGTGCCGGAGTACGTCGTCAACGGCGAACGCGTGCTGGTGAATACGACTACGGGTGAGTTTGGTGGTAGAGCGGACTAACAGTCTTCTTGCTGTCGGGCTTCAGACCTCATGAAAGCATTAGTCGCAATCTTGTTGGGTCTAGCTGCTTTTCCAGGCGGTGCATCAGCCTGTAGCTTAGGTTTGTCACAGCCGTATCAAGTGGATGCGACTAGTTCGCTGGCAATCCCACCCATCGCCGCTCACCTAAAGTCCGTCGATTTACTCCCCGACATCGGCGCGGGGGATAGTTGCGATGGCGTTGGTTTCATCGTGGTCACCCTTACTGGCAAACCATTCCGCAAGTTCAAGCGCCAAGGTTTCATCGTTCGACCAATGGCGGGTATCAGGGATCCCGAAATATTTCCTTCCCACGCATTGGCTGCACACATCATCGAGCCGAAAACACTAACGCTAACTTGAGGCTGGGTAGGCATCACGCCGGACGAGGATGGTGAAGTGCGCTGGCGTTTTCATGTCATACCTGTTTCCCCATCGGGGATTGAAGGCGAGCCACTAGACGTATGCGTGGCAACCGATGATTCATGTCCTGCCCCAGATGCCTCCGGGTCGATGAGTGAATTAACACCCTAAGTGCAACACCGCTGAGGTTTTTTGCAGTCGTTGTTCCAGGGCCTGGAAATGATAGCGTTTGCTCGGCCATTGGTTGAGTTTAGAAACAACGGTGTTGCAGTCTCCAAATGCTTCCCCTCTCCCCTTGTGGGAGAGGTTGGCCGAAGGCCGGGAGAGGGGACGCCGGAGCCTGTAGGAATTTGAAGTAACGGTATTACTAGTGACGCGGATCCAAAAGCACGTTCGCTGCGCTCACTCCCCTCTCCTACCCTCCGGGCATCCTCTCCCACAAGGGGAGAGGAGAAAGCTAAAAGCTCTTCGTGAAGATGCCTAGAAGTGCTGATCAACTCCGCACCAAATACCAAACAAAGCGAAAGTCTCAATTCAACTGCAAGCCACCCTGCTCCCCATGCAGCCGCCGCATCCGTTCCGCGAGGAACGTGATGTTGTCTTCCGTCCCTTGCAGCGCCGCCTGCTGCGCAGGTGACAGCCACCGCCTTGCCTCGGCCTGCAGTGCAGCCTCCTGCCCCATCAGTTTCGTTACGCGGTCACCCGCTTCTTTCGACAGGAATCGGCGCTCTTCCGCGAGCGGAAGGCCGTAACCGCCCACCGGCAACAACGTAGACGGCCGACTCAGGAAACCGCCTGATTGCAGGAAGTCGCGGATGGCTTCGATATCTGGCGCCTTGCCGCCCGCCGTGCCGCGGCCGAGGAAATGTCGCTTCAACTCGTCGTAGCTCTGCAACTCCTGGCGGCGTAGCGACGCCTCTTCCAGCAACAACAAGGCGGCGCTCGTGCGCTGGTCCGCCACCTGCAGCCACGGCTGTCGTTCGCCTGGCGACAGTGCAAACCAATCGACCACCTGCGACTGCGGCAATCCCAGCGCCGTGCGCGCGATATCGAACATGGCCTGGTAATGCGCGCTGGCCGCCTCGAAGCGATAGCCCAGGCGTACGGCTTCGGCTGGATCATCCAGCACGCTGGCATCCGCGATGCCTGATTCCTGCAACCGGTCCAGCAGGCCGGTCGGGCTGATGCTGGACAGCGACGCCTCCGCCAGGCGCGGCACGCCGTCATGGAGCAACTTGTAGGTCTCCACCGCGCAGTTGTTGCTGATGAAGTAATACCTGCCGTCATAACTCCAGTGCAGTTGCGCGGCGCGCTCCAGCAAGGTGGCTATCTCGGATTGCTCCAACTGCAGGGGAACCGAACGCAGGCCGCGCAGCTCGACCTTGGTGTATTCGTCGATGACCTGGTCCAGTGGCAACAGGAACACGCGTGACGGATACGAACCCGTCAGCCCGCGCCAACTCGAAATCTGCACGTCACCCACGAACGCGCGGAACGACAAGACGCGGTGATGCGACAGGTCCTGTCGGCAGTCGGGACCGAGTGCACGCCCCGGCGCGCACACCACCAGCCGCAGCATGCTGTGGCCCCAGCGGCTCATTGGCTTCTCGTTGCCTTCGGCGAGCAGGTAGTCGATTGCGTAGACACGGGCCGGATCCAGTTGCAGCAGCGGCGGCTCACCTTCTTCCGCCTGCAGGTAAGGCAATTCAAGCTGGCAGGTCTGTGCGGACGGTGCCCAGCCGAAATGCTCGGAGAAATAGCGATACAAGGCGGGACGCCGGCACGCGTATTCCGGGTCCAGAAGGAAATATTCCAGGTTGACGGCGACGAACTCGTCCGGGGCGGTCAGTTCATAGGCATCCGGACTGCGATCACTGAAGTGGTTCTGCGAGTTGCGCATTCCTGCTTTCAACGGAGCAACCTGCCAGCCCGCGAGGTCGAGCAGTCGCGCCTCCTTTGACAGCAGGCCCGGCCCGGTACGGTCGTAGAAGTGCGCCAGCTCGTGGATCAGCGCCGACAGCGCCGCATGTGTCGCCGGATCATCGGCTTGAGCATCGGCTGGACGCTGCGTCCAGTCAGTTAGCAATGTCCTCGACAAGCGCAAGCGGCGTGCGCCGGCATGGCCGTGTACATCGACAGGCAGCTCGTCCCATGCGAGGACGATGCCCGGCGCAATGGCCTGTTTCCACACGGGCGGCAAGCGCCGCTCGACGTCATCCAGCAGTTGTTGGGTTGCATCGACTTGAGCAGCCGTCAATCCGCTCGCATCAATTCGAAGCGGCAATGCGGCCTGCGCCACTCCGGCACAGGCCGCAAGGCAAATCGCCAGCCACGCACGTGGCCAGGACGTCGGGCTCACAACGCCAGGATGGCCTGCGCTAGCTGCATGTCACTGGCCGTGCGTGCAGCAGCATCATGCTGGCGCAGGTGCTTGATCGCTGCCTCAAGCCGGGCGCTGCGGATACGCCCATCGCTGGCCACGAAGCTGGCGGCATCGTCGCGCGCCTGCTTCACCACCTTGCTGTTGCCGGAAGAACTGTTGGACGACGCACCGCCCGCCTTGGAGGACGCCGACGAGCCTGCCCCGGCCGTGGTGCCGGCGAAACTGGTGGCAAAGACAGGTGCAGCAGCCAGCAGCAGTACGCAGGCGAGTGTGGCTCGGATCATGGGCAATTCCTCTGGATGGATTGGATAACATGGCTGCCCGACGGCAGGCCTGCGAACGTTACCATCCTCCGGCATTCACCGTGATGAATTCTGCCGGCATCAGGTATCGAACAGCTTGCCCGGATTGAGCAAGCCCGCAGGATCGAACACCCGCTTCATCGCCCGCATCAGGGTGATTTCTTCCGCACTGCGCGTGCTTTCCAGGTAGCCCTTCTTTACCAAGCCGATACCGTGCTCGGCGGAGATGCTGCCTTCGTGCTTCTTCAACGAAGCGGCCAGCAGCTTGGTCACCTGCTCGCACTGGCTGACGAAATCCGCATCACTGACGCCGTCCGGCTTCAACACATTGATGTGCAGGTTGCCGTCACCGATATGGCCGAACCAGACCACTTCGAAATGCGGGTAGGCCTCGCCCAGCAGCGTCTGGGTTTCCTGCAGGAATGACGGCATGGCGGAAATCCGCACGGATACATCGTTCTTGTAAGGCTTGTACGGCGCGAGGCTTTCGGTGATGCCTTCGCGCAAACGCCAGAGTTGCGCCGCCTGCGCGTCGCTCTGGCTGATCACGCCGTCGCTGACCCAGCCGCTGTCCATGCAGGCTTCGAAGGCGGCCATCGCCGCCGCATCCTGCGCTTCATCACCGGAGGCGAATTCGGTGACCACGTAGTACGGGTGCAGTTCCTCAAATGGCTTCTGTGCGCCATGCGCCAGCACGTGCTTCAGGGCATGATCAGTGAAGAACTCGAAGGCTTCCAGTTGCAGGCGCTCGCGGAATGCGGAGAACACCTGCATCAACACCTCGAACGAGGGCAGCGCCAACAACATGACGTTGGAGGCCGGCGGCGGATCCGTGAGGCGCAACGTGGCTTCGACGACGATGCCGAGCGTGCCTTCGGAGGCGATCATCAGGTGCCGCAGGTCGTAGCCGCTGGAGTTCTTGACCAGGCCGCGGTTGAGGTCGAGCAATTCGCCCGTACCGGTGACCACTTTCATCCCGGCGATCCATTCGCGCGTGTTGCCATAACGGATCACGCGGATGCCACCGGCATTGGTGGCGATGTTGCCGCCGATGGAGCAGGAACCGCGTGCGGCGAAATCCACCGGGTATTGCAGCCCATGCTCGCGCGCCGTGTTGTGCACGGCTTCCAGTGCCATGCCGGCCTGCACGGTCAACAGGCGATCCACGGCGTTGAATCCAAGCGCCTTGTTCATGCGCTCCAGGCTGAGTACGAGCTCGCCGTTGGCGGCTACCGCGCCGCCAGACAAGCCGGTGCGGCCACCGGAGGGGACTACAGCCACGTTGTTTGCATGCGCCCAGCGCACGACCGCCTGCACTTCTTCCACGGATCCCGGCAAGGCAATCGCCAACGGTGCCGGCGTCCAGCGCCGGGTCCAGTCGCGACCGTAATGCTCCAGATCGGCGGGGTTGGTCTTCAGGCGCAAGTCCGGCACGGCGTGAAGCAGGTCAGTGAGGCGCGAATCGCTCATGGGAAGCCGGGACGTGGGGGGCTGTCAGGGTGCCAGCGATGCTGCAGCGCGTCCAGCTGGCTTGGTTACATGTGGAAGGGGCTTCAGCCCCGACGCACAGGTGACCGGAGCGTCGGGGCTGAAGCCCCTCCCACATGCTGACCAACGATGGTTTCGACAGTTTCAAAGGCAACTAGCCAACGGGAATTTCCACCTTCCTGCAGCGCAGCAAACCCCCGTCCCATCTGGCATAGTGGCCGCCCCGCCACTGGACGCCGCGCCTGCCCGCATGTCGAAGAAAAAGACCTCGTACCCCAAGCAGGACATCCGCATCCTGTTGCTGGAAGGCGTCAGCCAGACCGCCATCGATACCTTCAAAGCCGCGGGTTATTCGCAGATCGAGGTGCATGCGAAATCGTTGCCCGAAGACGAGCTGAAACTGCGCATCGCCGACGCCCATATCGTGGGCATTCGTTCGCGCACGCAGTTGACGGATGAGGTGCTCAGCCATGCGCGCCGGCTGATGGCCATCGGCTGCTTCTGCATTGGCACCAACCAGGTGGACGTGGACGCGGCGGAACTGGCCGGCATCCCGGTGTTCAACGCACCCTATTCCAATACCCGCAGCGTGGCCGAACTGGTCATCGCCGAAGCCATCATGCTGATGCGCGGCATTCCGCAGAAGAGCGCCGAATGCCACCGCGGCGGCTGGTCGAAATCGGCGGCTGGCAGCCACGAAGCGCGCGGCAAGACGCTGGGCATCATCGGCTACGGCCACATCGGCACCCAGGTGGGCGTGCTGGCTGAAGCGATTGGCATGCACGTGGTCTTCCACGACATCGAAACCAAGCTATCCCTAGGCAACGCCCGCGCATCGCTGAGCCTGGACGACCTGCTGGAACGCTCGGACGTGGTGACCCTGCACGTGCCAGAGACGGCGGCGACCAAGGACATGTTCGGCGCGGCGCAGATCGCGAAGATGAAGCGCGGCGCACACCTGATCAATGCCTCGCGCGGCACCGTAGTCGACATCGATGCATTGAGCGCGGCGCTGGAATCAGGCCAGGTCGGTGGCGCGGCGGTGGACGTGTTCCCCATCGAGCCCAAGGGCAACGACGATGCCTTCGTCTCGCCGCTGGCGGGCAAGGACAACGTGATCCTGACCCCGCACGTGGGCGGCAGCACGCTGGAAGCGCAGGACAACATCGGCATCGAAGTGGCGGCCAAGCTGGTGCGCTACAGCGATAACGGGTCCACGCTGTCGGCGGTCAATTTCCCGGAAGTCACCTTGCCGGAACATGCCGCCAGCCATCGCCTGCTGCATATCCACCGCAACGTGCCCGGCGTGCTGTCGCAGATCAACGAGATCTTCGGCAAGCACGGCATCAACATCGACGGCCAGTTCCTGCGCACGGACGCCAAGGTCGGCTATGTGGTGATCGACGTGTCGGCCACGGACCTGCAGGCGGTGGACCTGAAGGAAGCGCTGATGGCGATCCCCGGCACCCTGCGCACCCGCGTCCTGTATTGATCGGATAGTTGTAGGAGCGCCCCATGGGCGCGAGCTTTTCATGCATGATCGCCGAAACAGCGAAGAGCTCGCGCCCATGGGGCGCTCCTACCGTTTCGCCAACCATTTGCGGGCCATGCGGCTCATGGATTCATCGGCATCCTGCGCCACGTCGCTGATCAGGCGCCATGCGAGATCATGCGATTCCTCGCTGACCACGTAGTTTTCGTCCGGACCCGAACGCACCACGTAGCGCACGTCGTAATGCCAGTGGCCCGGCACGTCCTTCCGCTGGGGAATCCAGTGCCGGTCCAGGTCGAAGATGGAGTCACCTTCGACGTTGAGGTCCGGTAATCCGGATTCTTCCTGTGCTTCCTTCAACGCCACGTTCGCCATGTCGCGGTCGCCATCGGCATGCCCGCCCAGCTGCAGCCAACGCCCCAGTTTGCGGTGGTGGGTCATCAGGATGCGCTGGCCGTCGGCGCTGACCAGCCAGACACCCGCTGTGAAATGGCCGTCCAGGCGTTCGCGCAGGAACGGGTCCTGCCGGTCTTGCAGCAGTTCTGCGAAAGCCTGCACGGTCGCCGCCTCCTGTGGCCAGCGGCGCTCGTACTCCTGTAATTGCGCGGCAAGCGAAGGGACGGGCGGTATCGGTTGCGACATGCTGCACTGCGTCTGGTTGCCTGTTCAGGCTCACATTATCGCTTGGTGGAGGTTCGCGGCGCTTGTGCGACCAAAGTGTGACGGGTAAGGTTCGGCAAACCCGTTTTGGCCCTTGCTGGCCGGATACGGCCCGAAAATCACGGTTCTGGGGAACACTGAATGTCATCTTGGCGTGTCAAACCGCTCGATCAAATCCTTGCCACCGCCGAGAAGAAGTCGCTGAAGCGACAGCTCGGTGCCTTCCAGCTCACCATGCTAGGCATCGGCGCCATCATCGGCACCGGTATCTTCGTACTCACCGCAGAAGCCGGGCAGAAAGCCGGTCCCGCGATGATGGTGGCCTTCGTCATCGCCGCCGTGGTCTGCGGCCTGGCCGCGCTGGCCTATTCCGAACTGGCCGCGATGGTGCCGGTCTCCGGTTCCGCCTATACCTACACCTACGCGGTGATGGGCGAAGCGCTGGCCTGGACCGTGGGCTGGGCGCTGGTGCTGGAATATGCCGTGGCCGCAGGTGCAGTCTCCGTGGGCTGGTCTGGCTACATGAATGGCCTGCTCAAGAACAGTGATCTGTTCGGGCTGTTGCAGCCTGGCGCACTCGCGCTTCCCGAAGCACTCCGCACCGGCCCGATGGATGGCGGCAGCTTCAACCTGCTTGCCTTCCTGATCGCCTTGCTGGTGACCGTGCTGCTGGTACTGGGCACCTCCAAGTCGGCCAAGGTCAATGCCGTGCTGGTGATGGTCAAGGTGGCGGCACTCACAGCCTTCATCGTGGTCGCACTGCCGGGCGCGCAGAGCGAGAACTTCACCCCGTTCTTCCCCACCGGCTGGGGTAGCCCGCTGGGTGGCGTAGGCGTGCTGGGCGCCGCGGCCTCCATCTTCTTCGCGTACGTGGGCTTCGATGCGGTCTCCACGGCAGCGGAAGAAACCAAGAACCCCAACCGCAACATCCCGATTGGCCTGATCGCCTCGCTGGCGGTGTGCACGATCTTCTACCTGCTGGTGGGCTACGGCGCGGTGGGATCAGTGGGTTCACAGCCGGTCCTCGGCGCCGACGGCCTCGCGCTGCATCCCGGCAGCGCGGAACTGGCGGCTGCCTGCAAGGGCAACGAGGCACTGGTCTGCAGCAAGGAACCGCTGGCGCATGTGCTGCGCCTGATGGGCTTCGAGCACATGGGCAACCTGATTGGTCTGGCCGCCGCCATCGCCCTGCCATCGGTCATCCTGATGATGATCTACGGCCAGACCCGCATCTTCTTCACCATGTCGCGTGACGGCCTGTTGCCGGAAGCCCTGTCGAAAGTGCATCCGCGCTTCCACACCCCGCACGTGATCACCCTGATCACCGGCGTCTTCGTGGCCGCGTTCGCAGCGCTGTTCCCGGTGGGCGTGCTGGCCGACATCTCCAATTCGGGCACCTTGTTCGCCTTCATGATGGTGGCTATCGGCGTACTGGTCTTGCGCAAGACCCAGCCTGATCGACATCGCCCGTTCCGCACCCCGATGGTATGGCTCGTTTGCCCGCTGGCGATTGCGGGCTGCATCCTGCTGTTCCTGAACCTGTCGATGTACACGATCGGCCTGTTCTTCGGTTGGGCCTTCATCGGCTTCCTGGTCTACGCGTTGTACGGCTATCGCAAGAGCGAGCTGGCTCCAGGCAGCGTCGCGCACAAGGCTGCGGCCGACGCCAAGCTGGAAGCGGAACCCTCGTTCCACGAAGGTCCGCAAGCCTGAGGCCTGTTGGCTGCATGAACTGGAAAACGGCGCGGAAATCCGCGCCGTTTTTTTTGGGGACGGGAAGCGGGAATCAGTACGGCCCCGGTTCTTGGTTCTTGGTCAAGATCAAGATCAAAAGCACCCCTCCTCAATCCTCCCCTGCTGCGCAAGGGAGGAGGCAAAACCAAGCACCTTTACTTCTCTCTTCTCACTCCTCCCGCCTACCCATTCTTCACCCGGATTCCGTAAACTCGCCGCATGAGCGCACTGCCCTACAACCCCAATCGCCTGGATGAACTGGCGCACACCATCATCAGCAACGTGCGCGAGCTGTCGCAGGCGGGCTGGACACCGGCGACCAGCAGCAACTTCTCGTGCCGGCTGGATGAACGCCACGCCGCCATCACCGTCTCCGGACGCGATAAAGGCAAGCTCACCACCGACGACATCATGGTGGTCGATTTCGATGGCCACGGCGTCGCTACCCAGCATCGCCCGTCTGCCGAAACCCTGCTGCACACCCAGCTCTACCGCCGCTTTCCCGATGTCGGCTGCGTACTGCACACCCATTCGCCCGTGCAGACCATCGCCTCGCGCCTGTATGCCGGTGCCGGGCAAATCCGCCTGGAAGGTTACGAACTGCTGAAAGCCTTCCACGGCAACAGCACGCATGAAGCCGCCATCGACGTGCCCGTGTTCGCCAATACGCAGGACATGAACATCCTGGCCGCGCAGGTGGATGCCCTGCTCGACCAACAGACCTTGTGGGGTTACCTGATCGACGGCCACGGCCTGTACGCCTGGGGCCGCGACATGGCCGAAGCGCGCCGCCACCTGGAAGCCTTCGAGTTCCTGTTCAATTGCCAGCTTGAATTACGCAAGCTAGGCTGCCACTAGATAGGTAGGAGCGGCCCATGGCCGCGAGCTTTTTTTCGTCGAAGGCATAAAGCGAGAGCTCGCGGCCATGGGCCGCTCCTACATCAACTGCCCACCGCTACCGAGCCCCCGCCATGAGCCGCCTGCGCATCTTCAACGAGAATGATCCGGTCACCCCGGAATTCGCCAGCTTCGATCCGGATTTCATCGCCACCGAACTGCACAAGATCGGCGTGACGTTCGAGCGCTGGAAGGCCTCCCATCCGCTTGCGCCCGGCGCCTCGCCTGAGCAGGTGATGGCGGCTTACAAGACCGACATCGACCGGCTGGTAAACGAGCGCGGCTTCAAGACCGTGGATGTAGTCAGCATTGCGCCCGACCACCCGCAGCGCGAAGCGATGCGTGCCAAGTTCCTGGACGAGCACTACCACAAGGAAGATGAAGTCCGTTTCTTCGTCGCCGGCTCCGGCCTGTTCACCCTGCACGTCGGCAACAAGGTGTACGAGATCGAATGCGTGCAGGATGACCTGATCGCCGTGCCGGACAGCACCCTGCACTGGTTCGACATGGGTGACGAACCCAGCTTCATCGCCATCCGCTTCTTCACCGAACCGGATGGCTGGGTCGGCCATTTCACCGGCGAGCAGATCGCAGCGAAATTCCCGCGCTACTTACCGGAAAAGAAACACTGACCATGCCGCGCGCCATCCTGACCGACATCGAAGGCACCACCAGCAGCATTTCCTTCGTCAAGGACGTGTTGTTCCCGTATGCGCGGCGCGCCCTGCCCGGCTTCGTCGCCGAACACCACGACAACCCCGACGTACGTCGCTGGCTGGACGTGGTGGCCACCGAACACGGCAGCATCTGCGACGACGCGGTCATCGTGGAAACGCTGCAGGGCTGGATCGACCAGGATCGCAAGCACACCGCACTGAAAGCCTTGCAGGGAATGATCTGGCAGGCCGGCTATGAAGATGCGGATTTCACCGCACATATCTACCCGGATGCCGCGCCTGCATTGCGCGAGTGGCATGCCTCCGGTTTTCCGCTGTACGTGTACTCGTCCGGATCAGTGCCAGCGCAGAAGTTGTTCTTTGGCCACAGCGATGCCGGCGACCTGACGCCGCTGATCTCGGGCTGGTTCGACACTGAAGTCGGCGGCAAGCGCGAAGCGGCGAGCTATGCGCGCATTGCCGCGGACATCGGCCTGCCGCCTGCCGACCTGGTGTTCCTGTCCGATGTAGTGGAAGAACTGGATGCCGCACGCGATACGGGCCTGCAGACGGTGCTGGTGGATCGACTGGAAGATTATCCGCAGCCGCGCGAAGGCGATGCCGCACATGGCCATATGCGCGTGACCAGCTTTGCTGATGTCATCTTGGCTGACTGATCGGATAGCAGCCGCATGACCCCTGCGCGATCGGCGACGCTGAGCGGCCTGCTGGCGATCCTGCTGTGGTCCTCATTGGCCCTGCTGACCACGGCCACGGATGGCCTGCCGCCCTTCCAGGTACTGGCCCTTGGCTTCGGCTTCGCTGCCGCGTTCGGCTTCATCCGCACGGCACTGCGAGGCAACGCGGGCTGGAAGGAATTGCGCCAGCCTGCGTCGGCACTGGTACTCACCGCCACCGCACTGTTTGGCTACCACGCGCTGTACTTCATTGCGCTCAAGCGCGCGCCGGCCGTGGAAGCCAACCTGCTCAACTACCTGTGGCCTTTGCTGATTGTGCTGTTTGCAGGTTTCCTGCCCGGCGTGCGCGTGCATCGTGGCCAATGGATCGGCACCTTGCTCGGGCTGGTAGCCGCCGTAATCCTGGTCACCCACGGCACGGGCATCGAGATCAAGCGCGAGTACATGGCCGGCTATCTTGCGGCGTTGTGCGCGGCCGTGATCTGGGCCACGTACTCGGTGCTCAACCGGCGGCATGCCTCAGTTCCCAGCGCCGCCATTACCGTGGCCTGTGCGCTGGTCGCCTTGCTTGGCGCACTCACGCACGTTGCGTTCGAACAAAGCGTGATGCCGAGCGCGACCCAATGGACAGTATTGGTGCTGATGGGACTAGGCCCGGTAGGCGCGGCGTTCCTGCTATGGGACCACGGCACCAAGCACGGCGACATCGCCCTGCTCGGCAGCCTGTCCTACCTGGCACCACTGTTGTCCACGCTGCTGCTGGTAGTGGCAGGGCGTGCGGAACCACATGCGTCGCAGGCCGTGGCGATTGCCCTGCTCCTGCTGGGCGCATGGCTGAGCGTCAGGGCGCCCAAGACCGCTGGGTGATCCACGCTGTCACGATCACATCAGGCGTGGATTTTCTCGCCTTTCGCCAGCATTGCCACGAATTTCTCCGCGCGCGCGATGCGCGTTTCCGGTTTTTTCGCGGTCTGCACGCGCCAGCAGAATGAATAACGGTTGGTTTTGTCCAAGGTGTCGAAGAACGCCTTGGCCTTGCGGTTCTTCGCCAGCGCCGCTGCCAGCTCCATGGGAACCTCCATGCTGCCGGAGCCGTGGTAAGCCGCGTCCCAGCGCCCATCCGCTTTCGCAGCCCCTACCTCGCGCAGGCCTGCGGTTGCCATGCGTCCGGCCACCGTCAAGCGCTCGACATGGCCGATATTGATCTTCGACCACAGGCTGCGCGGACGTCGCGGAGTGAAGCGTTGCAGGAAGAATTGCGCATCGAATCCCTTCTTCTGCCCATCGATCCAGCCATGGCACAGGGCCACGTCCAGCGCCTGCGCGTAGTTGACCGATGGAATGCCGGAATCCTTTTTCGCGATCTTCAACCACAGGCCCTTGCTTGCGGAATGTTCCGACAGCCACTGCTCCCATTCCTTCTCATCAAGGAAATGCTCAATGGGCAGATCATCAGGCACAGGCATGCTTATTCCTTCACGGCTTCCAGACGGTACTGCGTGCGTGCCGTCTGCTCCCCATGCCAGCGATCCTGTGTACGCACGTCGATCGCGTGCTCACCCACCGCGAGGTCGGTAGGCAAGGCGCCACGCCACAAATGCAGTGACGGGGTCGCTTCGGGTGAACGATCGAAACCGCGCAACGCATCGGCGAGGTCATCGGCGACGTTCTCCACCAGCAGGCGTGGATCAGGTTGGATCACGAACTTCATCGGCTTCCATTCACCACCGTCCACGCGGTATTCCACGCGTGTGTCGGCTTCGCCCATGAAGACATTCGCGAACACGCCCCAGCCAGGATAAGCCCCCTGCCGCAGCACGCGCGGTGCATGCACCGCGAGCGCGGTGTCGGCGTCACGCGCAGGATGCCAGGCCAGTGCATAGCCGCCTCCGGCGCGCACCGACAGGCTGGCGTAACCGTTGGGCGTGCCATCGCCCATGGTGGCGTCGGGGATGCCTTGCGCGTCCTTCACGCCCGACCAGTAAGCGCCGCAAGCGGCACCCACGTTGTATTCGTGCAAGGGCGTAGCGCCATGCCAGTCGTTTTCGACGCCATGACGCACATGGCGCTGCGTGTGGTCGTGCCCACTGAGCAACAGCACATGCGGAAAATCCTTGAGCAGCGCGAACAAGCGTGCGCGATCCGCGTGACGGAAGGTAGGTGACTCCGGCTTGGTATCGAACAGGGGAATATGCACGGCCAGCACCAGCAGGCGATCCCTGGGCACGGTCGGCAGGTAGGCCTCGAGGAATGCAAACTGATCCTCGCGGAAGCCGCCGATGTAGGCAGGCTTCTGTCCTGGCTGGTAGATCACGTCATCCAGGCCGACGAAGACCGCGCGTGCTTCTTCCCATGCAAAGGTGTCCGGACCGAAGGTGTTGCGATAGGTCAGCAGTGAATCCTCGTCACTCGCTGCATCGAAATCGATATCGTGGTTGCCTGACACGTGCAGCCACGGAATCTGCAAGGCGCGCGTGACCTGGTTCATGGCCGGATACAGCGACAGGTCATCGTTGACCACATCGCCCAGCGTAAGCCCGAGACGCGCAGCGTGCTTGCCAGCCAATGGCGTGACGATGTCGTCGCGGTAATAGCCGACATCGGTCATGTTCTTGGTCTGCGTATCCGCGAACAGCAGGACTTCGAGTGCTTCATCGTCCGCGGCCGAAGACGCCTGCCGCTGCAAGCCGAAATCCCGGCAGGTCGCAGGACTGGTCTTGATGCCGCCGAATTTCAGTACAGGACCCGGCGAGATGCGCACATTGAGCCAGGAATCAGGCAGCCCGTTCATGCGTTGCGGCAGGTCATACCCGGCAGGCTTGATGACAAAAATGGTACGGCCATCAACGTAAGGCAAGCGATACGCACCATCCGCATCCGTGACTGCAAGCTTCACTCCATCCGATACTTTGATGCCGGGCAAAGGTTTTTCACCTGCATCCAATTGCCCATTGCCATTGCCGTCTTCCCACACCACTCCCTGCTCGCAAGGACCGGATCTGGCCATGGCAGGCAGGCTACCCAAAGACAGTACGAGTGCAGCTACGGCAAGGCGCATGGCAGGCCCAAATCAAAACCAGCCCTGATTATCGCGCACCCGGCTTCGGTAGGAGCGCCCCATGGGCGCGAGCCTTTGATTTTCTTGCATAACACCTGGAGAGCTCGCGCCCATGGGGCGCTCCTACCGGTGTACGGTCACCGATGGCGCTGCTGCAACACCGCCACGGCATCCTGCAAGGACAGTCCACGCGCGCGCAGCAGCACGGTCAGGTGGAACAACAGGTCGGCGCTTTCCCCGAGCAGCGCACTGTCGTCCTGCACCACGGCGGCCAGGGCGGTTTCCACACCCTCTTCGCCCACTTTCTGGGCAATGCGACGGATGCCTTCGTCGAACAGCCTGGTGGTATAGCTGCCTGCTGGACGATCCAATCCGCGCTGCTTCACCAGACCATCAAGGTCGACGAGGAAACTGGTCGGCGCTTCCGGAAAGCAGCTGTCACGCTGCAAGTGGCAAGTCGGACCGTATGGACGTGCGAGTACCAGCAAGGTGTCGTTGTCACAGTCGGTCTGGATCGACACCAGTTCCAACACATGCCCGGAGCTTTCGCCCTTTTTCCACAAACGCTGCTTGCTGCGGCTGTAGAAGGTCACGAAGCCGCTTTCACGCGTGGCCACGAGCGCTTCATTATTCATGTAACCGAGCATCAGAACGCGCAGGTTGCTGGCATCCTGCACGATCACCGGCAGCATGCCGTCACCCTTGGCCCAGTCCAGGCCTTGCAGTTCATCCGACATCACGCACCTCGATGGAGTGTTCACGCAAATAGCGCTTCAGTGCAGATATTTCGATCTTGCCACTGTGGAATACGCTGGCAGCCAGTGCGCCATCCACGTCGGCCTTGTGGAACACTTCGGCGAAATGCTCCGGCTCGCCCGCCCCACCCGAGGCCACCAGCGGCACGTTGCACAGGACGCGTGCGGCCTGCAGTTGTTCCAGGTCGTAGCCACGACGCACGCCATCGCTGTCCATGCAGTTCAACACGATTTCACCTGCACCGCGTCGTTGCGCTTCCACGATCCAGTCCAGGGCACGCGTCGCCAGGGAGCGGGTCTTGGCGGGATCACCGGTGTTGCTGCGCACGCGCCACTGCCCATCCGCCTCGCGCACGGAATCCACGCCGACGACCACGCACTGCACGCCAAACGCATCGGCTAGCTCGGAAATAAGCGCAGGTCGCTCCAGCGCAGGGCTGTTGATGGAAATCTTGTCTGCCCCTGCGTGCAGAACGGACCGCGCAGTTTCCACGTCACGTATGCCGCCAGCGACGCAAAAGGGAATATCCAGCAGCGACGACACGCGACGCACCCAGTCATGGTCCACCGAACGCCCTTCCGGACTGGCGCCGATGTCGTAGAACACCAGCTCGTCAGCGCCCGCATCACGATAACGCAAGGCAAGATCGACGATGTCGCCCATGTCGATGTGGTCGCGGAAACGCACGCCCTTGACCACGCGGCCATCGCGCACGTCCAGGCAGGGAATGATGCGCCGGCTCAACATGCCAAGGCTTCGGTGAGGTCGAGTCGACCTTCCAGCAGCGCACGTCCCAGCACGATGCCGGCACAGCCCTGCGACTTTGCATTGGCTACGTCGGCAAGCTCGCGCACGCCGCCGGACGCCTGCACCTGCAACGCCGGTGCAATGGACTGCAGGTGTGCGTACAGATCACTGTTCGGGCCGGAGAGCATGCCATCGCGCGCGATGTCAGTGCTCAGCAAGTGTTTGAGCCCGTTTTCCGCAAAGCGCACGGCCATCTGGTCAAGCGTGGCGGCAGCCGTTTCCGTCCATCCGTGTACCGGCAGGCGCCACGTTCCGCCATCGTCCTGGCGTGCATCCAGTGCCACCGTGATGCGCTCGGCACCGAACTCGGAAATCCAGTCGATCACGCTGTCCGCTTCACGCACGGCCAGCGAACCGATCACCACGCGCTCCGCTCCCGCTTCTAGGATTCTCGCGACATCATCGCGTGAGCGGACGCCGCCACCCGTTTGCACTTTCAACCGGGTCGTTGCACCAATGCTCCGCAACAACGGCGCCAAGGTATAGCCACCTTCACGCGCTGCATCCAGATCCACCAGGTGCAGCCACTCCGCACCCTGCGCGGCATAGGCCTGCACGGCGGACAGCGGATCCGCCGGATACCGCGTCTCGCGCGCGTAGTCACCCTGCGCCAGACGCACCACGCGCCCTTCGCGCACATCGATGGCCGGATAGACGGTGAAAGCGCTCATTGCAAGCCCTGTTCGAGGAAATTCTGCAGCAGGCGTGATCCTACTGACGCGGATCGCTCCGGGTGGAACTGTGCACCCGCCACGCGACCGCGCTGCACGACGGCTGAGAATTCCACGCCATGCTCGCTGGACAGCACGCAATCCGCCGTGACCGGTGCGGCATAGCTGTGCACGAAATAGGCATGCTCGCCCGCTTCAATGTCCTGCGTGAGCGAAGTGTGGCGCTGGGGCTGCAAGGTGTTCCAACCCATGTGCGGCACACGGATTCCGGGGCTAGAGGGGAGCTTGGTCACACGACCGGGCAGCAGGCCGAGACACTCCACATCACCCTCCTCCGAACTTTCATACAGCAACTGCATGCCCACGCAGACACCCAGAAGCGGCGCTTCCAGCGTGCGCAGCGCTTCCACAAGACCCAGTTCGCGCAACCGACCCATGACCATGCCCGCAGTGCTGACGCCGGGCAGGATCACGCGCTCCGCTTCGCGGATGACACGTGCATCGCCGGTCAAGGTGGCCTGCACGCCAAGCCGCTCAAGCGCAAAACGCACCGAGCCGATATTGGCCCCACCTGCGTCGACCAGCGCTACTCGCATCAGAGCGCACCCTTGGTACTGGGAAGCTCCGCACCTTCACGCTTGATCGACTGGCGCAAGGCGCGGGCAAAAGACTTGAAGCAGGCCTCGACCTTGTGGTGGTCGTTCTCACCCTGCACCTGCAGGTTGAGGTTCAAGCCGGAGGCATCGCAGACCGAACGGAAGAAATGAGGTACCAGTTCCGTCGGCAAGTCACCGACACGCTCGCGCTTGAATTCACCGGAAAACACGAAGTACGGTCGCCCGCTGAAATCCAGCGCAGCGCTTGCAAGGGTTTCGTCCATAGGCAAGGTGAACCCGTAGCGGCCGATGCCGCGCTTGTCGCCCAGCGCTTCCTTCAGTGCCTGGCCCAGCGCGAGGCCGGTGTCTTCGACGGTGTGGTGTTCGTCGATGTCCAGGTCACCCTGCGTCTTGATGGCGAGGGAGAAACCGCCATGCTTTCCGATCTGCTCCAGCATGTGATCGAAGAATGGCAACCCGGTGTCGATGCGCGGCTCGGCGATGCGGTCCAGGTCGACTTCCACCCGGATGCGGGTTTCCTTGGTATTCCTCTGCACGACGGCGCGACGCGGCGCATCCGCAAGCTCGTGGGCAATTCCATTCCAATCCCACTCGCCACCAAATTGTTCGGTGCGCAACTGGAAACCACGGATGCGCAGGTTCTCGGCGAAAGTGATGTCGGTGATGCGATCCCCGACCATGGCCGAACGGATCCAATCGATAGTCCGGTCCTGCAGATAGGGCAACATGAGGCCGATGCCCGGCTTGCGCGTCGGCGCGTTGTCCTGCGGCCAGCTGCAATCGATCAACACGTCGCGGAACACGATGCCCTGGCTTTCGAAGATCTGCAGCATCAGGTTGTTGGGACCATCGAAGGATTCACGCGGATAGCTTTCGCTGCCCAGCCCGTCCTGGTTGGTGACGATGACAAACTGGTAGCCGGCATCGCGCAGTTTCAACAGCGCGGGCACCACGTCCTTGACGAAGCGGATCTTTTCGTAGGCATCGATCTGGAAGTCTGCCGGCTCTGTGATGAGCGTGCCGTCACGGTCGATGAAGAGGATGGGGGTCATGGCGATTCACCCGTGATGCAAAGAGCAAATCCCCCCTGCCCCCCTTTTTCAAAGGGGGGGAACGGCCCGGCCATTCTTTTGGTCGATTGTTTCCAGTCAGCCCGAAAATTGCTTTCAGGAGAAGGGAAGCAAGTGCCCGTATCAATGGCCTCGACTTGCCTCCCCCTTTGCAAAAGGGGGATTGAGGGGGATTTGCTCTTGCTTGTAATGTCGATCAGCATCATGCCTCCACCTCATTTCCCTGCAACGCCGAAATCACCCGATCATTCTGCTCAGGCGATCCAACCGTGATACGCAACGCATCACCCAACTGCGGCGCCGCACGCTGGTCGCGCACGACCACGCCTGCAGCCAGCAATCCGCGGAATGCACGTTCTGCATCCCGGAATCGCACCAGCAGGTAATTGCCTTGGGATGCATATACGCGCAGAACCTGTGGCATTGAGGCTAATGCAACATGCAGGCGCGTACGCTCGGATTTGACGAGCGCCACGCGGTTTTCAGTTTCTGTACGTGCCGCTGGCGACAGTCCAGCCAGCGCCAACTCGGCACAAGGCGTCGGCACCGGGTAAGGGGCCTGGCAGCGCCGCAATATCTCGATCAAGGCGGGATCGGCGATCACCACGCCGATACGTGCGGCCGCCAGCGCGTGCGCCTTCGACAGCGTGCGAAGTACCGCGATGTTTGGCTGGCTTGTCAGCAAGGTTGTCGCGGAAGGAGTATCGGAGAACTCGCCATACGCTTCATCCACCACCACCAGTGATCGCCCCTGCAACCTGGCTGCCAATTGCTCGATCGCGTCCAACGGAATAGCTGATCCCGAGGGGTTTGACGGCGAGCAAATGAACACGATCTTCGCGTCGCCTTCTATCGCAGTGCGGGCAACAGCACCCAGATCGGGAGCGAACCCATCCACGCCATCCTGCAACGCCACCTCGATGACCGGTGCGTTCTGCAGGCGTGCGCATACGGCGTACATGCCGAACACCGGCGGCGTAATGACCACGGCATCCTTGCCGGGATTGCACAGTGCACGCACCAGCAGATCGATGGCTTCGTCGCTGCCGCGCCCGATCAACAATTGATCCTCGTCGCAGGAATACAGCCCGGCCAACGCCTTGCGCAGCGCCGCTGGCTGCGGATCCGGATAACGACGGCTGGTGGCCTTGCTGTCCGCAGGATTGGCCCATGCCGATTCGTTGGCGTTCAGCCAGACCTCGCCTTGCAGGGCTTCGGTACGCGCGGACTTGTAGCCACCGAAGTCGCGCAGATCTTCGCGCACCAGTTCCAGCACGCTGCTCATGCCGACACCGCCTGCATGCGCAGCACGACCGCATGCGCATGGGCAGCCAGTCCTTCGGCGCGCGCCAAGGTGACGGCGCAATCACCGATGGCAGCGATGCCTTGCCGGTTTGCCGACTGCACGCTGACGGTATTCTGGAAACTGGCCACGCTGACGCCACTGTAGGCGGCGGCGGTACCGCTGGTGGGCAGCACATGGTTGGTGCCACTGCAATAATCGCCCAAGGCTTCAGGGGTGTAATCGCCCAGGAACACCGAACCCGCCACTTCCACCTTGTCCAACCAGTCGCGCGGCTCGCGCAAGGCAAGGATCAAGTGCTCGGGTGCATAGTCGTTGCTGATGGCGAAGGCCTGATCCAGCGAGTCCACCTGGATCAGGCGGGATGCGGACAGTGCGGAGCGGGCGATGTCTGCACGCGGCAAGGCAGCCAGTTGCACTTCAATCTGCGCTTCCACCGCTTCCAGAAAACCTGCGTCATCGCAGATCAGCAACACCTGCGAATCCGGCCCATGCTCCGCCTGTGACAACAGGTCCGCCGCGACGAACGCGGGATTGGCGCCGGCATCGGCTATCACCAGCACTTCCGAGGGGCCGGCCGGCATGTCGATGGCGACTGCGCCACTGCGTGCGACCTGCTGCTTGGCCTCGGTCACGTAGCTGTTGCCAGGCCCGAAGATCTTGTCGCACTTGCCGATGGATTCCGTGCCGAGGGCCATGGCGGCAATGGCTTGCGCGCCGCCCAGCTTGAGTACACGCGACACCCCGGTGAGTCGCGCCGCGACCAGCACCGCCGGATCAGCACTGCCATCGGTGCGTGGCGGCGTGCACAGCACTACTTCCCTGCATCCGGCCAGGCTCGAAGGCACGCCGAGCATCAGTGCGGTGGACGGAAGCGGCGCGCTGCCGGCAGGCACGTACAGGCCCACCCGTCGTATGGGCCGAACCACTCGTTCGCAGATGACACCGGGGGCGGTTTCAACGGCGTAAGGCTGGGCCATGCCGGCACGGTGGAACGCCTCGATGCGTCGTGCCGCGTCCTGCATTGCGGATTTGAGTCCAGGCGCGACTGCTGCTTCCGCGGCTGCGAATTCCTGATCGGACGCTTCGAAGGAATCAAGCGCCACTTTGTCGAAGCGCAAGGTGAGGTCGCGCAATGCCGCGTCGCCGTTCGCGCGCACTTGGTCAATCAACGCCGCGACCGCATCACGGGTGGCATCGGCCACCTGCTGCACAGGCCGCAGCAAGGCGGCGCGGCGCTGACCTTCATCCAGTACAGACCAGTGCAACCGGTTCATGCCAGCGACCTCTCCACCGCGAGCACCATCAAGCCCTGTGCACCGGCACGCTCCAGCTCTTCCAGACGCTGCCAGGTCACCAGGCCGTGGCACATGGCCTGCAAGCTCACGGGGCCTTCGGTGTTTGCCGTGAGATACGTCGGCGCATCGGCATCCGGCAGCAAGTGCAGCAGTGCAGGCAGCCTGGATCGTTCGGCACGGAACATGAGCAGCTTGCTGTCCTTGAGCTTGAGCACGCCGTCCATCCTGCGCAGCAGCATGGCAGCAAGATCGGTGCGCTGGTCGTCGTACTCGCGTACCGAGCCCGCCAGCACCGCTTCGCTTTCCAGCAAGGTCTCCACAGGCTTCAACTGGTTGGCCAACAGGGTCGCGCCGCTGGAGACCAGGTCGCAGATCAGGTCGGCGGTGCCCAACTTGGGGGCGATCTCGACCGAACCCGACAATTCGACCACGCTGGCACTGACGCCCTGCGCTTCAAGCCACTCGGCCAGGATGGCGGGATAGCTGGTAGCGATGCGCGTGCCCTGCAATTGCGCTGCCCCACTCCACTCCCATGTCTCGGGAATGGCCAGCATCAGGCGGCATGCACCGAAACCTAGCGCGCGCATTTCCCGGTACGCCGGCGGCAGCCCGATGCGGGCACGGGCAGCGGCCTGTTCGTTCAACTCATTGCGACCCACCACGCCGAAGTCGCAGACACCGTCGGCGATCAGCCCGGGAATGTCGTCGTCGCGCACCAGCAGCAGATCAACCGGAAGCGATTCGCCGTAGCAGAACAGCTTGTCGCGGCTTTCCCGCCAGCTCAGGCCACAGGCGGACAGCAAGGCACGCGCAGGCTCGGCCAGGCGTCCGCTTTTCTGGATGGCGATGCGCAAACGGTCGCGCGTCGCGGGTGCGACTGCAGGGCTCATGTTCGGTGGACTCAGTGGGATGGAACGGAGGAGCGCGCGGGCTGGCGACGCATGGCCACCGAGTACCCACCTGCGCCACTTTCCAGCGTGCGCGCCACGCGACCGATGGTGGTCACGCTGACCTGGGTCAGGTCGTGGATTTCACGGTACGGGACGCCCTTCAGCAGCAGCGGCACGACCCGCCAACGATCGGACATTGCCTCCAGCTCGGCCGGCGTGCACAGGTCCTGCAGGAAGGCGCGTACGTCCTCCGGCCGGCTCAACGCCGCCAGTGCGCGCGAAAGCGCCTGCAGCGACAGTGAAGTGGATTGCTTATCGATGGCCGGGCGGCGCTTCATGGGGAAAACCTGTCGTATCAATGTACTAGTGCGTTAATACATTATCGAAACAAGGCACTCCCCGTCAACCCCCGCATGGATGGCGTGGCTGGTATCGCGCTGGTCCTGCGTTTGCTACAGCATGGACACGGGTGGAAATCACGGCGGCCTAACAGCCGGCGCCACCCACGAGCGTAGACTCGGCCATGGGCATCGGCGCGATCCGCCGGCTCCTGGCGCACATCCAAGGGGAAGGGATGAAGTGGTTTGAACTGGGGTTCCTGTACTGCTTGCTGGCCATGCTGTGCGTGGCGACTGCACCTGTCCGTGCCCAGCCACCTCTACAGCTCACGGCGGCCTCGTCGGAACACACCCTGGCGACGCATACCCGCTACTACCACGACCCTGCCGGCAAGGACGACCTCGCCAGTGCGCGCCAAGGCCTGGCAAGCGGCAAGTTCCAGGCCTTGCCGGACGGCAATACCTCGTTCGGTTTCCAGGACGGCGCCTACTGGTTCCATGTGGACCTGTTGAACACGTCCAGCCCGGACCACAAATGGTTGCTGGTCCAGGAATATGCGCTCAGTGACCGCATCGACGTGTATGCCATCTATTCGGATGGCCGTGTCGTCCACCACGCCGGCGGCGACCACCTGCCCTTTGACCAGCGCAACATCCGCTACCGCCACCCCAACTTCTGGCTGGACCTGCCGCAAGGCGAGCCTGTCAGCGTGCTGGTGCGCGTGCAAAGCGAAAGCTCGATGCAGGTGCCACTGAAACTCTATTCGCCACTGGCTTTCATCGAACAATCGCGTGATTCGCAATTCGCCATCGGCCTGTACTACGGCATCCTGCTGGCCTTGTTCATCTACAACCTGGTGATGTGGCTGACCCTGCGCGATGCCAGCTATTTCTGGTACCTGTTCCACATCACCGCCTTCGGCCTGGTGCTGTTCACGCTGAACGGGCTTGGATTCGAATACCTGTGGCCCGACTCGGTCTGGCTGGCCGACCATGCGGTGCCACTGTCGATATGCCTGGCACTGATAGGCATGCAGCAGTTCGCGCGCGTGTTCCTGGAGCTGCGACAGCGCTGGCCGCTGGGCGACAAGGTCGCACTGGCCATCATCACCTTCTTCATCGCGCTGGGCATCGCGGCGATGCTGTTGCCATACCACATGGTGGTACCGGTGGCGTCGGCCGCCGTGTTCCCCAGCATCTGCTGGATCCTGGTGGAAACCATCGTGGTGCTGCGTCGCGGCTACAAGCCGGCGTGGCTGTTCCTGCTGGCCTGGTTCCTGTTCCTGCTGGGAACCGGCATGTTTTCCGCCATCGCCTTCAACCTGCTGCCGAAGAATTTCATCACCGAATACGGCGTGCAGATTGGTTCCGCGCTGGAAATGCTGCTGCTGTCGGTCGCGCTCGGCTACCGCTATGCAGCCTTGCGCAACGAGAACGAGCGCATCGTGCGTGAAGCGCGCGACCAGCTGGAGCACAAGGTCGAACTGCGCACCACCGAGCTTCGCAGCGCGTTGGTGCAGCTGGAAAATGCACATGAGCGCCTCAGCGAATCCAGCCGCCACGACGGCCTGACCGAACTCTACAACCGCACCCATTTCCGCGAAGCGTTCGAACACCTGCTGTCCGAGGCACGCAACAGCCGCCGCCCCATTTCGTTGCTGATGATCGACCTGGACCACTTCAAGCGCATCAACGACGAATACGGCCATCTTGTCGGCGATGACTGCCTGCGCTGGACTTCCAATACGATGGCCGAGGCACTGGCACCGCATGGCGCGCTGCTGGCACGCTTCGGCGGCGAGGAATTCATCGCCGCCCTGCCCGGCATGGATCTGGCGCAAGCCAGCGTGGTGGCAGAGGAATTGAGGCAGAGCCTGCACCGGAAGCCCTGCCGCAGCGGCGACCGCATCATTCCCATTTCGGCCAGCATCGGCGTGCACTCCGTGGATATCGCCGCCAAGGACAGCGTGGAATCCGCGATGCAGGTGGCGGACCAGGCCTTGTACGCCGCCAAGGCCGAAGGGCGGGATTGCGTGCGGACGCTTTGAGGCGACCACCACGTCGCAAATGGTTCTTGGTTCTTGGTTCTTGCCTTGGCCTCCTCCCTTGCGAAGCAGGGGAGGATTGAGGAGGGGTGCCTTTGCCTTTGACTTTAATCTTTCCCAAAAACCAACAACCAAGCACCAACAACCCAACTACCAGCTACCAGTTCACCAGTCCCTGCATCCACGCCCTGTCACCAAACCAGAAACGACGCTAGCATCACTGCTTCCAGACCGCCCCGGAATCCAAATGCCCATTCGCCATCTCGCCACCCTCGCGCTGTTGCTGGCCATGCAAAACGCGTCCGCTGCCAGCAGCACGGCATCCGCACGACAACTGGCCCAGGACGCGATCATCGTGGATACCCACATCGACGCGCCCTCCGAGTTGCAGGCCGAATGGAAGGACGTGGGCCAACTGACCCCGAGCCGCGAATTCGACTACCCGCGCGCGCGCGAAGGCGGCCTGGACGTGGCCTTCATGTCCATCTATACCTCGCCCGAAGAGGATCGCCTGGGCACCGCGCGCCAGGTCGCAAACAGCCAGATTGATTCAGTGGAAGCCATGGTGGGCCGCCACCCCGACAAATTTGCCGTACTCACGTCTCCCGGTGATGTGGAACGCCTGCGTGCAGGCAAGCGCGTGTTGCTGGCACTGGGCATGGAAAACGGCGCGCCGCTGGTCGATGACCTCGCACAGCTTGCGAATTTCCACGCGCGCGGCGTGCGTTACATCACCCTCGCCCACAGCGCCAGCAACCGCATCAGTGACTCGTCCTACGACACCAACCGCCAATGGCAAGGCCTCAGCCCGTTCGGCAAGGACGTGGTGGCCGAGATGAACCGCCTGGGCATCATGGTTGACGTGTCGCACCTGTCCGATGCAGCAACGCTGCAAGCGGTGAACCTGAGCCGCGTGCCGGTGATTGCCAGCCATTCCGGCCTGCGCCACTTCACGCCCGGCTTCGAGCGCAACCTCAGCGACGAGCTGGCCAAGGCCATCGCCGCGAAGGGCGGCGTGGTGCAGGTCGTGTTCGGAATAGGCTTCGTGAATCCGCAGGCAGCCGCTGACCTGCAAGCCAGGTTTTCCGCCAGGGCCGCCTTCGACGCGCGCAATGCGGCGGCCGCGAAAGCAGGCAAGCCGCTGGAAGACAGGGCTGCGTTCGACGCGGAGTGGAATCGCACCCATCCCACTCCCGCGACCTCGATTGACGCCGTGGTCGACCAGATCGACTATGCCGTCAAACTCATCGGCGTCGACCACGTGGGTATCGGCTCGGACTTCGATGGTGTCGACGGCAAACTGCCCGAAGGCCTGCGCAACGTCGCCGACTACCCCAACCTGGTCGCCAGCCTGCAGGCACGCGGCTACAAGGACGATGACTTGAAGAAGATCCTGGGTGGCAACCTGCTACGGGTCTGGTCCGCAGTGGAAGCGGGAAGCGAACAGCCCAAACATTGACCCGTCGCATGCGCGTAGGAGCTGCGTAAGCTGCGACCGAATCCAGTCAGGCGGATACTCCACGGACGCCATGATTCACGCGCAGTCGCAGCTCACGCAGCTCCTACGTTGCCATGTTGCCATCACTCACGATGACAGCGCGACGCGGGCCGCATCAAGCAGTCTGCCTGACTCCACCAGCTGCACAGCGGTAGCCACTTCCGCATCCATCGCACGATCCCGATCCAGGAACGGAATTTCCGCACGCAACGCAGCATGCGCCGCTGCGACGGCATGGCCGGGATGGAATTCGTCCGAACTCGCCAGTTCCGCACGCAGCCCCTCGACTTCCTCCAGGAACACCGCGTCCGCGCCCGATGCACCGCCCTGCACCTTGCCTGCGAAAGCCGCTGTACCGGCGCGCGAAGCAAGATCGCGTGCCGCATTGATCATGTCGCGACGCAGGTCCAGCGCCTGTGCAGCGCTGTAGAGTTCCAAGCCCAACACTTTCGCCAGGTCACGCGTCATCGCCAACACCTGGCGTGCTTCGTTGGCACCCATCGACACATGGTCTTCGGCGTTGGCGCTGGTGGGAATCGAAAACACCGACGCCGGATGCGCGCGGCTGGCCAGGTCGTTGACGATGGCGGCCGCGGTGTACTGAACGATCATGTGGCCGGACTCGGTGCCATCCTCGTTGCCGATGAGGAACGCAGGCAACCCGTCATTCGTGGCCGGATCGACCAGCTTGTTGAGCCTGCGCTCGCTGATGGAGGCCAGCACCGGGATAGACGCCTTCACGTAGCTCATTGCGAGCGCCAAAGGCATGCCGTGGAAGTGGCCCGCGGAGATCACCTGCTCCTCCACATGCGCCGCATCCAGCTTGTCCGGGAATACCAGTGGATTGTCGGTGACCGAATTCAGTTCAATTTCGAGCACGCGCCGGGCCTGCGCGACCGCGTCGCGCACCGCGCCGTGCACCTGCGGTATGCAGCGCAATGAATAGCTGTCCTGCGGCTGGTGCTTCTTGCCGCCACGGAACGGGCGGAAGCGGGTGTAGAACTTCTCGCGGCCATGGCGCTGGTCGCTGGGCACCCAGTCCCAGCCAATATCAAAGCGCAGCGCGCGCGAGGCTTCCGTATCCCAGCTGTGCGGCAGCCACTGCCTGAATTTCGGCACCAGGTGGTACGGGATATCCGCCAGCGTCGACCCGGACAACAAGCGGCGCAGTTGCGATGCGACATGCACCTGCCCCGGATGCGGACGCAAGGCATGCACTTCCTCGGCGAACGCACCCAGGCGCCCGGCGAAGGCATCGATGGTCATCGCGGCCGCAAGATCAGCCGTGTCCAGCAAGGCATCCAGCTTGTGCACGGCCAGCACGCCCATCGCCAGCATCTGCGCGGTACCGTTATTCAGGGCCAGGCCTTCCTTGTAGGAAAGCTTCACCGGCGTCAGTCCTGCGCGCTGCAATGCCTGCGCACCTGGCATGCGCTCATCCTGATAGAACGCTTCACCACCACCCAGCAGTACCAGCGCAAGGTGCGACAGCGATGCGAGGTCGCCGGAAGCGCCGACCGAACCCAATTCCGGGACGACCGGCACGATGCCGGCGTTGAGCATGGCCGCCATCGACTCCAGCGTTTGCACGCGGATACCGGAGTGCCCACGCAAGAGTGTGTTGATGCGGATCCCCATCATGGCGCGCACTACTTCCGGCGCCATCGGCTCGCCCACGCACACGGCGTGGGTGATGATCAAATTGTTCTGCAGCTCTTCGTGCAATGAACGACCGGACTTCACTGCACCCGGCAATTCATCGCGCAAGGGATGTGCGCCCAGCAGCTTGTCGGCGTTGCTGCCGAAGCCCGTGGACACGCCGTAAATGGGTTCCTCGCGCCGCACCTGCTCCGCCAGGAACTCAGCAGCGCGGGCGACTGCTTTCAGTGATTCGGGCGCCAGCCCGACGCTTGCACCATAGGCGATTTCGACCAGTTGGTCGCGGCTCAGCGATTGTCCATTCAGCAGGATAGGTTTCATCAGCGGCCTGCCAGTGCGCGGGTCTGTTCCAGCTCCACGCGCAAGGTGGACGCGAGTTGGTCGCGGGTGGTCTCGAATTGCTGCTCGCGAGCGAGATCTTTCACCGTCACCACGCCACGCTTCAGCTCGTCTTCGCCCGCCAGCACTACGAAGCGGATGCCGGCACGCGAGGCGTACTGGAACTGCTTGGCCAGTTTCTTCGCTTCCATCTGCACTTCGGTATTGATGCCGCCGGCCCGCAGGCGCCGTGCGATGTCCAGCGACTCGGTCAGCTGGTTGTCTTCCATCAAGGCCACCATCGCCTGCACCGAGCTTTCGTCCACGCCAGCAACCAGACCCGCTTCGCGCAGCTGCCAGAACAGCCGGGTCAGGCCGATGGAAATACCCACGCCCGGCAGTTTCGACTTGGTGTAGTGGCTGGCCAGGTCTTCGTAGCGACCGCCCGAGCAGATGGAACCGATCTGCTGGTAGCCATCCAGCATGGTTTCGTACACGGTACCGGTGTAGTAATCCAGGCCCCGTGCGATGGAAAGATTCAGGCAGTAATCGCTTTCTGGAACCCCCAGCGCATGCACCAGCTCCAGTACTTCACGCAGCTCGGCGATGCCCTGGTTGAACGTGTCGCTGCCCTGCCCCAGCGCGTCCAGTCGCTCGAGTGCATCGACATGGCTGTGGGAACGCACGGCCACGAATTCCAGGATCTTCTGCACGGTGTCCTGCGCCAGACCGAAGCCTTCGCCGGTCAGCGTCTCGCGCACGTAGTCCGCACCGCGCTTGTCCAGCTTGTCCACTTCGCGCAGCACGTCCATCTGTCGGCCGCCATCGGCGACGCCAAGCCCCTCGAAGAAACCGCGCATCAGCTTGCGGTTGTTCAACTGCACGGTGAAGTCGCCGATGCCAAGTTCGGAAAAGACCGCGTGGATCACGGCCAGGATTTCCGCATCAAAACGGATACTCAACGCATCCTTGCCCACCACGTCGATGTCGCACTGGTAGAACTCGCGGAAACGGCCGCGCTGGGCACGCTCGCCGCGGTACACGCGCTGGATCTGGTAGCGACGGAAGGGGAAGGCCAGCTCGTGCTCATGTTCAGCCACGTAGCGGGCCAGCGGCACGGTCAGGTCGAAGCGTAGGGCGAGCTCTGGCAGGCCCTGGCTTTCTTTCTCAAGGGCGCCCGTGGACTGGGCGAAATACACCTGGCGCTCGGTTTCCCCGCCGGATTTGGTCAGCAGCACCTCGGACAGCTCGAACACCGGGGTTTCCACCGGCAGGAACCCGAAACGCTCGTAATTGCGGCGAATCGTGTCCAGCATGCGCTGGAAGGCGATCTGGTCACGGGGCAACAGCTCCATGACCCCTGGCGGCGTGCGCGGCTTGATCAAGCGGAAAACTCCCAGAATAGTGGCCTGTGTGGGCCCAAATGCGGCTGGTGGTCATTTTAGCGGGTGAATGGCCTGTTCCGCCCGGAAAGCGCCTACCCCTTGCCCCACATGGGGCCGACTGAATACAATACGCGGCTTAATCGGGGTGTAGCTCAGTCTGGTAGAGCGCTACGTTCGGGACGTAGAGGTCGCAGGTTCGAATCCTGTCTCCCCGACCAGTTCAATGGTTCTTTCCCGAAACCGGCCTTGTGCCGGTTTTTTCATGCGCGGCTCTTGGTGGGTGCTACCGTTCTGCGCAAAACCACTTGCACCTGACCCGGCCGGTCATGCGCTTGGAATGAATAGAACCCGCCTGCGCATGTCCACGCCTGCGCGAAGGGTGCCTCGTCTCTCATTTCAATCTCCTGCTTGAGAATGCAGAAGAGCTCTGCATGCGAAACGATTTTGCGAATGCACGCTCGTTTACTTGGATTTCAAAACTGACGCAACGTCGCAGCTCTCACATCAAATTGATTTTTTTCAGGAGCCTGGTGCTGTTGATTCCTCAATTGTGAGTTGAGATTTGATGCTGTCTCTGCAGAATGCAGGTGGCAGTAATGGAGCTTCCGTTATGCGCCATGAAGGCGCCATCGTTTGGCGCCGCAGAATCGATCGTGCGAAAGACCAGAATTCTTTCATGTGCCTTGCTCGCAACGCTGTCCGCAACGATTGCAGAAGTTGCAGCGGCGTCGGGCCTTGAAAGCAGCGGGATTGCCGGCAAACGTGAAGACTCCCTATCAAACGCAGCAAGCCTGCGCGACGCACATCGCTACCTTGACGCGTTACAGGTCTACGAAGACCTGCTGACCCGTGATCCACGTGACCATGAAGCACTGCGCATGCGCGTGCTCACGTTGAGCGACATAGGCAACAGCCACCAAGCCTGGCAGCTTTATCGCATGCAGCCAGACATCTTCACCGGCAGCGAGCGCGAGCAAATCGAATTGGACCGACTGGCCAGGCTGATTGGCTGGAGCCAAGCCTACGGCGAAGACGAAGACACCCGCCTTGCCGAAGCAATCGCGACGGAATCAGAAATCGTGAAATATCTCGACGCCCGGCGCTTGGCTTGGAAAGAAGCCCCCCGGAGGCTGCGCGTCGACCACCTGATCCTGCTCAACCGCCTTGGCCGGCATGAGCAAGTGGCGCAGGAATATCAGGAATTGCTGGAGCAGGGGCAAGCTGTACCTGACTATGCGCTCGGCGCCGTGGGAGACTCGTTACTGACCCTGCGCAGGCCTGAAGACGCCATCATTGCCCTGCAGGCAGCTTCAGCCGCCGATCCTGAAAACGCCGGGCTGCAAGTGCAGCTTGCCTATGCACGCCTTGAGAGCGAACAACCTGGCGCAGCCATCCAACACCTCGCTGGATACCGTGACCGCCAACCCGATTGGAAATATGCCGAAGGCGCGCGCGAGCCCTATCCCAACTGGTCCCGCCACCAGGCCGATACGACCCTTGCAATGCTGGCCGCTTACACCGAGGACTTGCCGGCGGCCCAAGACGCCATGGAACATTTCGTATCGATCGCGCCGGCCAATGCCGAGATGCAGGCATCACTGGGAAGCGTCTACCAGATGCGTGGCTGGCCGGAGCGCGCATTGGAACGCTATCGAATGGCTGGCACCTTGGACAAGCGCAATGTGGCAGCCCGCATCGGGCAAGTAGAGGCTCTAACGACACTCAACCGCGAGGACCTCGCGAGGCCACTACACGACGAATTGCTGCGCATGTATCCATCATCTCCAGGCGTGGCACGCATGGATGCTGACTGGCGCGCGCACCAGGGCTGGCAATGGCGCGCGCATTCAAGCGGCGGGCGTAGTGAAGCGAGTGACGATGCCACTTCCCCGGTTTCCCCGTTGGGCAGCCGGGATGGCCACTATGGCTTGGAAGTTGGCTCCCCCCTACTGTCCGATCGCTGGCGCATCATCGGCATGCTGGACCATCGATGGGCGGACTTCCAACAACGCCGCATCCATGACCAGCGCCAAGGCGTCGGGATCGCTTACAGCTTTGACAGGCTGGAGGCTGCCGCAAGCATCAACCATGCGCGTGACGCTTTGGGTGGGACTGGACTGGACGTGCGTGCGAGCTGGAGGCCAAGCGACACCTGGGGCATTGGCATAGGCGCACGCCGGCATGATCCGGATGCCTCGTTGCAGGCTCGCGCTGCGGGCATCACCGCTGACAGCCTGGAAATTTCAACGAAGTATGCGCCCAGCGAACGCACAACCATGGACTTTGGGCTCCACCGCTTCCGCTACGGTGATGGCAACCGTCGCGACAGCCTGTCCGTATCGTTCGACCAACGCGTCCTCAGCCAGCCATATCTCTTGCTGAACGTGATTGGATTTGCTTACTCCAGCCGCGGCAGTCGACTTGATGCGCCCTATTTCAATCCTTCCCGTGATGCCTCGTTGGAAGCCGGGCTGCGCATGGACCATCTGGCGTGGCGCGATTACGAGCGGCATTTCCGCCATCGCCTCGATGCCTCGCTGGCGCGCTACTGGCAGCAGGGCCATGGCCAAGCGTGGGTGCCCACGCTTCGCTACCAGCACGAATGGCAATTCGCACTGGGCAAGGTACTTTCCTATGGAGTGAATTGGTCGCGTCCCGTCTATGACGGCCAGCGCGAGGAGCACCTGGGGCTTGATGCAGAGCTCCGGTGGGGAGAATGAAATGAACACATGCCGGTTCGATTGGATGGCTGGGCTTGTCTTTCTGTTCGGCATGGCGTGGGCGACGCACTGCGGCGCCAACGAAGCTTTGCTGGTGCTCAGCTACCACGATATCCGGGACGATGTTGCTGCCGAGGGCGATCCGGATGCGTATGCAGTCAGCCACCAGAATTTCGCCGCGCACCTGGACTGGTTGTCGGGCCATGGCTACAACCCAGTCTCGCTCTCCCAAGTCATCGAAGCGAGCCGCAGTGGCAGGCCATTACCGAAGAAACCAGTACTGCTGACCTTCGACGACGGCCTGCGCAGCACATATACCCATGCGTACCCGTTGCTGCGCGCCTATGGCTATCCGGCGCTGATCGCCGTCGTCAGCGGCTGGATGGACTTGCCTGATGGCACGCAGATCGACTACGCGGCACGTCCCTTCACGCGCGATGAGTTCCTGACCTGGGAACAGCTTCGCGAGATGAGCAACAGCGGACTGGTTGAAGTTGCCAGCCACACCCACGACCTGCACCGGGGCGTGCGCAGCAATCCACAGGGGAACACGACTCCTGCAGCGACCACGCGGATCTACGACCCTGCCGCAGGATCGCACGAGGACGAAGCCACGTATCGCGCCCGCATCCGCTCCGACCTAGCCCAAAGCGTCGCCCTGATCCGCAAGCACACGGGCCATGCACCACGCGCGGTCGTATGGCCATACGCCGCTTACAACGATGCCGCGAACCAAATCGCCGACTCGCTTGGCATGAATATTTCATTCGACTTGGAGGGCCGCAGCACGCCCGTTACACCTGACCTGCATGGGCTTGCACGCTTGCTCGTGACCGGGAACCCGGGAAGCAACCAGCTGGCTTATGAGCTTCGCCACCCCGAAGACGATGCTCCCTTGCGTGCCCTGCAGGTGGACCTGGACTCGGTGTACGACACTGATCCCGCCCAGCAGGAGCGAAACCTTGACCTGCTGGTCGAACGGGTCAAGCGCATCGCGCCAAGCCATGTCTTCCTGCAGGCCTTTGCGGATCCGGATGGCAATGGTTCCGCGGACGCACTCTACTTCCCGAACCGCTACATGCCGATGCGTGCCGACTTGTTCGGCCGGGCAGCGTGGCAACTCAAAACACGAGCTGGCGTGGGCGTCTATGCCTGGTTACCCGTGCTCGGCTACGAACTACCGGATAACCGCATGCGCGAAGCGCTTTCAATCCGGAGCCCGGAGGCGAATGGCATCTACCGCCTGGATTTCAGTCGCCCTGAAGTACATGCCGTTGTTACCGGCATCTATGAGGACTTGGCGGTCAATTCCTGGTTTGGCGGCCTGCTGTTCCACGACGATGCCTACCTGCGCGACACTGAACTCACCGGCCTCACGGATACGCTGGATGATTCCGCACGCACCCGTGCGCTGATCGCTTTCACCTTGGACCTGCGGGATGCGGCGCAGCGCTGGCGGCCAAAACTGAAGACTGCACGCAATCTGTATGCGCGCCCGCTGCTCGATCCAAGCAGCGAGTCCTGGTTCGCCCAGCGGCTGGATCTATTCAACAATTCCTACGATTACACCGCCTTGATGGCAATGCCCTGGATGGAGGGAAGCCATGATCCGGAGGCATGGCTCGGCACTTTGGTGCAGGCGGCGCGAGCGCACGACCCTGCGCTTTCACAGACCCTGTTCGAACTGCAGACGCTGGATTGGAACACGCGCGTCCCGATTTCCGGCGATAAGCTGCAGTCACAATTACGCCAACTGCAATCACTCGGCGTCCGCCACCTGGCCTGGTACCCGGATGACTTCATCGCCAACCGTCCACAGTTGCAGGATGCGCGCGCAGCCATGTCGGCCGGCGGCTTCCCGTACGAGCCGAAGTGAGGAAGGCATGCATCCGCTGATTGCACTGCTTTTCCAATTCGCGTTCTTCTACCCGATCGTCATGTCGTTTTTCTGGATGTCGGGGGGCCTGTATTACTACGTTCGTCGTGAACGCAAGTCCCGCATGCGTACCGACCCGCCTCCAATGCCGGATTATCCGTTCGCTTCACTACTGGTGCCGTGCCATAACGAATCCGACAACGTGGATGAAACCATCGCCGCCGCGCTGGCCCAGCGGTATCCTGAATTTGAAGTCATCGCCATCAACGATGGCAGCAGCGACGACACTGCAGCCAAGCTGGATCGGCTGGCTGCACTGCACCCACGCCTGCGTGTCATCCACCTGGATCGCAACCTGGGCAAGGCCAATGCCATGCGCATGGGTGCACTGGCAGCGGGTTCGGAGTACCTGGTGTGCATAGATGGCGATGCCATGCTCGACAAATACGCCATGCACTGGATGCTCTGGCACCTTGTCTCCGGGCCAAGGGTTGGCGCAGTGACCGGCAACCCGCGCATCCGCAATCGTTCCACCCTGCTGGGCAGGCTTCAGGTCGCGGAGTTTTCCTCCATCATCGGCATGATCAAGCGTGCCCAGCGCGTGTATGGACGTATTTTCACCGTCTCGGGCGTCATCTGTGCATTCAGGCGCACTGCGCTGCACCGCGTCGGCTACTGGGCCGAGAACATGGTAACCGAGGACATCGACATCAGCTGGCGCCTGCAAATGGACCATTGGGACATCCGCTACGAGCCAAATGCGTTGTGCTTCATCCTCATGCCCGAAACACTCAAGGGGTTATGGCGGCAGCGATTGCGGTGGGCACAAGGAGGTGTCGAAGTTCTGCACCACCATGGCAATTCCCTAGTCTCCTGGCGCAAACGCCGCATGTGGGGCGTATTGCTGGAATACATGTTGAGCGTGGCGTGGGCCTACGCGATGCTCTTCATCATCGTGTTGTGGGCATTAGGGAAATTCATCCAAATGCCCGAGCAGTTGACCGTGCTTTCGCTGCTTCCTTCTTGGCACGGCGTGATCCTGGGCGTGGTCTGCATGCTGCAGTTCGCCAGCAGCATGGTCATCGACCGCCGCCATGAAACCGGGATTGGGCGTAACTACTTCTGGGTGGTGTGGTACCCGATGGTGTACTGGATGCTCAGTATGTTCACCACCATCGTCGCCGTACCAAAGACGCTTTCCAAACGCCGTACTCGTGCAACCTGGGTAAGCCCAGACAGGGGGATCAGATGAAGTACGACTCGAGAATCATCGTCAAGCCACATGCAGTGCCACCATTGCACCGGACCTTGTGGGGGATGGTGACTGCAGCATGCTGGTTGTTCTTTGTATACCTGCTAGCGCCCTTGCTGACCGTCGTGCTCTGGTTTCTTGGCATTCGCACCGCCTATTTCGAGCTGTATCAACGCGAACATGCCATCGAGCCATTCCTGTTGCTCGTGCTGCCTGTGCTGGCCGCGGCATGCGCCTTGCTACTGGTCGGGTGGGCCGAATACAACCGCTGGAGGTTCGTGGGGCGCAAGGAACGTCGAATGCCTCAGGCCAATGCAAGCCAGGCGCAGGTAGCCGAGCGCCTAGGCGCAGACCTGCAGCTTGCAATGCAGCTTGCAAATTCAAAGAGCGTGACCCTGCACATGGATGAGGATGCTCTACCGAGATCATTGACGCAGGCTGCGGCAATGCCTTTCCGTCAAGCAATAACTGCACGGGAATTTCTTCTAGTCCAGCCGTCACCCCTGACGACGTAGCACCCGGCACTGAAAGCCTCCCACGCCCTCGAACCGCAGGCCCGACCGTCCGAACAGATTTCGCATCGCGCAAGCTGGAAAGGATTTTACGATGAGCTAGACTGTGAACATGCATGGCGATTCCAGCATCCACGTCTTCCTGGCTCGCCCTGATGCCTTGGTGCCGCCTGGTGCTGCCGAAGCTGTTGCCCGAAGCCTTGATGATGCCGACCGCCTGCACATAGCACGCTTCCGTTTTCCCCGTGACCGCTCTATCGCAACTGCATCACGCATGCTCCAGCGCCTGGCCATCGGGCGTGTCGCACAGATCCCCCCTTCCGATATGCATTCGATTCGTTTCTCCAGCAGCACCGGAGCCCGCCCGGCACTGCAAGAGCCGGCGTCAGCACGCATGATCGACTTCAGCGCCGCCAACACCGACGGGCTGGTTGCATGTGCGGTTTCCTGCTCGACACGGATCGGGGTGGATATCGAGAAGCTGCAGCCAGCGCTTGCACCCGGGCTGCTTGAATACTGCTGCACCCCTGGCGAGCAACTGCGATTGAGCAGGCTCCCGGGCGACCAGCAGCCATGTGCATTCTTTCAGCTGTGGACATTGAAGGAGGCTTATTTGAAAGCACGGGGCATCGGATTACAGGTCTCGCCGCAACTGCTTGGATTCCATCTGGCTGACCTTGGGGGCACCCCGCTGCTGGAAGCCGATGCCGCCATTGAAGCCAATCCACGTTACTGGCACTTCCGCATGCTGGACGCAGGCAATGCACACGCCGCCTCGCTATGTGCATATGGCGAAGACCATGCACTACCGCCGGTCATGCTGTGGTGGTGCTCATGGTCGGGGCAAGGTTTCGTTTTCCAGCGCCAGCTGGCAGATTCGAGAGAAAGCTCAGGACTTGCCAGCCGGGAGGGGTTCCTGGCCTTCGATACACCAGCGAACCATCCGTGACTCCAGTTCCGACTGCGCCGAAAGCTCGGTGAAAGTATGGTTAGCCATTGGGAAATAGGCACACTCCAGCTTGCCGCGCAGTTCCGGGAAATGCTCGAACAACTGATCGGGCCGGTTATAGCGCGCACCCAAGGCACCGGAATAAATCGCCAGGATCTTCACCTCTCGATCGACCAATATATGCAATTGCTTCCGATGCGCTTCAATCGGAGGCATCTCGCGGCCGCCCGTTGCAACATGATTGGCGTCAGCGCCGGATGAGCGCTCGCGACCCAGGCCGAGACGTCGGAACAACCATGCGAGCCCACGAACCGGCAATTCCAACCAGGCGCTCCCACCCTGGCCGAACAATTGCCTGAGCCGTGAACGGCGACTGGCATACGCGGGAGGATCCACCAGCACCAGTCCGGTGATGCGGGGATCAACCTCGGCTGCAGCCAACGCGTTATCGGCGCCCGAGCAGATACCGAAGAGGATGAAATCCGTACCCGGCTCGCCACCTGCCAAGCCATCCAGCGTAGTGCGGATGTCGGCTACCGAACTCTGGCGAAAGGTCATCTGGCTTGGCAAGGCACGACTGTCACCAATGCCGGAAAGATCAAGCCGGATGACGGCATGCCCCAGCTGCGCCAACCGACGCGCCAGGCGCACATGCAGGCGATGTGGACCCACCCGATGCAGAACGCCGGCATTAAGGATTAGTATCTTCGGAAGCTGCCTGGGCGTGGATGGCTCAGCGACGATGCCAACGAGGTTTGCTTCTTCACCGAAACATTCCACCCGTTCTCTTGCGACACTCTGCTCAAAGTGCATTGGCCTGAACCCTTCCTGGGACAAGGCACAGCATAATCCAATCGCAATCAGGGAGCCTTATATGGACATACGGTATTTCGAGGCGGGTGGGCGCAGCCTCCTGGGAACATGCCATCTGGCGCCACGCCTGCGCACCAGCAGCGCCGCAGTGGTGTTATGCAATCCATTCGGCGAGGAAGCCATGCGTGTGCACCGGTCGTACCGGGTACTCGCCGGGAAGCTGCAGGAAGCAGGATACCCCACGATGCGTTTCGACTACTCGGGAACCGGTGACTCTTCCGGAGAAGCGATTGAGAGCACGGTGGAGCACTGGCTGGATGACATCGAGGCAGCGGCCTGCGAGATACAGCGCCGAACCGGCAGCCCGCGCATCGTGCTGGTTGGCCTGCGATTCGGCGCCACGCTGGCAGCGCTGTGCGCACAGCGCCGGCACTTGCCCATCGCCCACCTGGTGTTGTGGGATCCCATAATTGAAGGCAATGCCTATCTGAACGAGCTTGCGACCCTCCACGACACGTATATGCACGATGAGCTTGGCCACGGCCGCAGCCAGCGGCATGCGCAAGATGCTGCCCCCCGGATTCCAACCGAAGTACTGGGGATGCCAATCAGCCAGGCGCTGGCATCCGGAATAGCAGGGATTGATATCACGCCCACCCCGCCACGCACTGCGCACTCAACCGTCATCAGCACGCCTGACTCCGGGAAGTACGACCTTCTGCGCGCCGAATGGACGGATTGTCCTGGATTGCGCTGGGTCGACGTTGTTGATGGTACTTCATGGAATTCGGATGCGGCCCTCAATAGCGCATTGGTTCCGAACAAGGAGATCGCCGCTATCGTGTCGAGGATCAAGGAATGCAGTCCATAG